>FLOH01001435.1_pt1 | contig 37320 bp, 54 predicted proteins | sample 756751 | NCBI WGS metagenome assembly FLOH01 (sample SAMEA4026879, study PRJEB14308) | marine metagenome | biome: coastal water; material: water | depth 74 m
ATCCGAGTCAGCTCGTCGGTAGCCCCGAGCGGGATCGTGTGGGACAGGGTCGGCTCAGTCCACTCTACGTCAAAGGTCCAGCTCTGCGTCGCCGTCTCGCCCAACAGGTCGGACGCGCTCGCTACAACAGCCCACGTCCCGACCTGGTACTGGTTCACAGGATGCGTCGTCGTTATCACAGCCCAGCCATTGCCGCTCGCATTGATCGTGCCGTTCCACCCGGCTTGCCAAGCTCCGGCAGCGATCACCGCATAGACTGTCCCATCAGGATCGGTCAGCGACATGTTGATCGACGCCTGAACCACAGCATCATCAGCATTTGGGTCTCGGACAGTGAACAGCGGCACGAGAACCGTAGACGGAGAGACCGGAGTGCCGATCGCGAAGGCTGTGAAGACGGGAGGCTGGTTGAACGCACCAACGGTGGTTACTGAGACGTTCCGCGCGTTAGAGCTCGCGATCCATTGCACGAATCCGTTCGCGTCAGTCTCGACCTCGACAATACCGATCCCTGCCGGAAGAGCTCCTCCTGACGTGTCGATTTCGATCTTCGAGACCCCACCCGCCGTGTTTACCGCAGTGAGGTAGGATCCGGCGTCGCCCTTCGGTCTGAACGAATATCTGATCAGAGTGCCGATTAGGATCGTTGGATCACTTCGAACCCGAAGCTGCACCATGGTCCGGCGACCGACACCAGTGTCGAGATCGGTCCAAGCCAGAGGAGGTGCCGAGAAAGGGGCGCCGAAGATGCTTGCGTTGACCGTCGTCCACTTGTCGCCATCCTCAGCGGCCATCTCTGCGATCGCATCGACTGACGCGACACCGGCAGCCGATCGGAACCGGAGATACCCTCCGTCATCAGACTCTACCGAGTAGCCCTCCGCCGTGTTGAGTGGTGGCGTTCCTGTGTTCGCTCCCCCGGTCGCAGCGCTCGCAAGGTAGCCCAGTGCCGAGTCTGCTGGCCTGACGCCGATCGCCTCAGAGGCAACGCCGCCGTTGAGGATCTTGGTTTCGACCCACGACCGATTTCCAAGACCTGTCTCCAGCGTCGTCCATGCTGCCGGGACGATCGATGACGGCCACATCAGGGTGTCAATTGTGTCGATATCGGCCCATCCGACGAGGATCATTGTCACAGGTGTTACAGCGCTCGCCTGGAATTCAACCGTCCCCGTCGTCGTCGTCCTGGTGCTCACAGTGCAGACGTCGGATGTCGCGCTGTCGGCATAGCCCCGATTGCGTCCGTGGCCGTCGATCGCTGCGTTGTACCATGTGTCGATATCGTCAGTCGCTTTGACCGAGAAGTCGCACAGCCCAGGACCGGTCGCCTCGACTCGGAGCCAGACCACGACGCGGCGGCCGGTTGGAATGCCCGTCGGCGCGAGCACTGTATCGATGGTCAGATCGACCGTGGCTGGAGCGACTGGGCCGGCTCCTGCAAAGACGGTTGATCCCGAGTGTTCGTAGCTCATCAGATCACCGTCACGTCAGCAGCGTCAAGCGTCGCGATCTCGCGGTCTCCCACCACCTGCGATGTGACAAAAGGGCCGGCCCCGTCTACCCAAATCTGAAGAAACGAGACATTCGTCACTCCGGGTTGGACCATCCCGAAATAGACCAGTTTCGCGATCAAGATGTCGTCACCGATCTCCTGGTCCGCTGTGAACGCTGCTACGACGGCGGCCTTGAACGCGACATCACCTTCATAGTCATCGTCCGTCGCGAGCGTGTACGCCACCTCGAGCACAACCTGTGCCGCTCTTGTGTGCTCGGCGGTGTGGCTCCTACCCTGAGAGTCTGTGATCGTGATGGCCGTACCTGCCAGCAGCTTCGTTGTGCCATAGGCTTGGATGCCTCCGGCCTTGGCCGCCCAGAGGTATTCTGAGATCTCCTCGAGCCTGGCATCAGATGGCGAAGCCCCGCCATCCCACCACACGAGCTCTATCGATTTCGGTGGCATCCCATCGTAGCTGTACCATCGGTCATTCTCGTAGCAGCGGGCCTGGTCCAGAGCTGCCCCGTCGGGGTCGAGCATGTCGGCCACGATCGCATCAACCGAGGTCGAGCCGCCCAGGGCGAGCTCGAGCTCGCGACGCACCCGAAAGTCTGTGTCTGTCTCTGAGTCATCGCCTTCAGTAGCCGCTGCAGCATTCGTGACAGTGTTCCATCCAGTCACCGGAGTTACGATCGTGGTGATCGTACCGATCCCCGCCGCGATGGATCCGGCGACGGTCGCTTGAGCTGCAACAGCGTAGTTTCCGGCTCCAACAGACGTTACCGCGGCTGTCGTCTTCCATTGGTTGTCGGGGTCGCCCGCGACAGCGGCGATCTTTCCTGCCGGCAGAGTGGTGACAGCGTTCAGGTTCACCGTTAGGCTCACCGTGCCAAATGTCGCCTCATCTCGGTAGATACCGGACATCGAAGACACTGCGTCGAGGCTCTGCCCCGTAGCCTGATCCGGGTCGATGGCTGAATAGGCTGACTGGACGAGCTCCAGCCCAGATTGCACCCTCTCGGCGACCACCTCGAGAGGGCAACCCAAAGGGTCTTTCGGCCCGAGCTCGAGAGCAGAATCGACGCTCGCTCTGACGGCGGCCTTGATCTCTGCGGTTCGGTCAGCGAGAGAATCTATCTGGAGACCTGTCGAGGTCAGCGCGTCAGTAGGCACCTTGAACCTCCATGATGAACGGCTCGTCGAGGTCTGCTGTTGAGACCGTGACGCGGTCGTCTGTCACCACGACGAAATCCGTCACTGTCAGCAGCCTAGTCTGGGCGTTGATGCTCGCAGAGATGCTCCTGACCTCGGCGACCCCAGGTGTACCGAGGATCACGGCTCGAAGGATCGCCCTGACTTCGAACTCGGTGACGCCCTTCTGCCATATCCTATCACGCCACGGGGTGCCTTGCCGGATGTCGAGATACCACTCTCCAGCGATGAGGAGGATTCGTGTCTTGATCCGCTGGATCACACCCATGGCATAGGCCAGGTCGGCGTCGATCGCTCCGTCTCCGGGCTCGGCCGCTGCTGCATTGGTGACGCTGTTCCAGCCTGCGATCGGAGTCTCGATCGTGGTGATCGCCCCGACCGCTGCCTCGATGGGTCCGGTCCTCTCACATGTCGCGTAGACAACGAAGTTCGCCGGCGCCCCGCCGCCGTTCGTCGTGGCGTTACGGATCACCCAGCGCGAGCTCGCACCATCGCTCGCGATCGAGCCTGCGGTGACGGTGATGCCTGCGTTCAGGTTGACGGTGAGCCAGACCACCCCACGAGTTGCAGCGACCTCTGTCCTGTTGCCGATCAGCTGAGGCTGCTTATCCGACGTCAGGTAGATGTCATGGACGTTCGGGTTTCGGTCCGTCGCAGCGGTTGTGAGGCGAAGCGTCGTCATCAGTTCTCTACCTTCACGCTCGGGCTCTGGTAGGTTCCAGCGGCTATCGCAGCTTGTATCCCTGCAACAGAGACCTGGATCGCTGCCCCAGCAGCGACGAGAAAGCCAGCGGCAGCCGGAAAGGCGAATACGAACGCGGCGTCGACGCCAGCAGAATCGAGTGCGACGCCCGTGTTTTGGAGGTCTGTCAGCAGTCCATTTAGTGCCGTCAGCAGATCCTCATGAACAGCCGCCTTCGTCGCAGCAGGAGTCCCGAGCCTGATCTCCCCTGCCCCGGCTAGCGCCTTGTCGAGGACCACGGCGTTCGCAGGGATTGAAGCATGGACGTTCGGAGAGCTGTTGACGCCTGGGATGAAAAAAGCTCCGCTTGCGGCGTGGGTCGCAACCGTTGCAGGGGTCGAGTCCTCGCCAGTCCGCCACCATGAGTGGTGGTCCGTGTCCGAGTAGACGATGAGCCCTTCCTCTCCGACCTGGACGTCCCAATAGACGCCAGGGAAGACAACGGGCACCGACGGGATCGCTGCCCTAGCTGCCGAGCCTTCGCTGAGGATCACGGGCTGGATCGTCGCGATCTGGCGTGGTGAGCTGAACGATGTCACCCTCCCTGGCTCGCAGACGCGCAAGGAAGACGCTGACTGCCCGAGCAGTTCCGTCAGGGCCTCTTCAAACCGCGGCGCGTCTTCCATCAGTATTCCTCCAGCACGAGGTCTGCGACCCAGTCCTGGCCGGCGGTGTCGCCCTGATAGCGCACCCGCTTGACCATATAGGACCCTGACACTTCGGAAGACTCAAGTCGAACGACCCGCCCCGGATAAAGGCCAGGTATCAGGTTCGCCTTGGCTGACACCGTCACGGACCCGCTCCTTCGCTCAGGCTTCGACTTCGACGGCGAGCCGATCAGCCCCGTTCCAGGAGCGAGGCGGATCGCCCGCGTCTCGAGCGGCTGGCCGGCCTGTCGAAGCTGAAGCACCCCGTTGTGGACGGTCCACCGAAGCGAGGCCGAGCGGCAGACATCGTCCATGACGCGACTCGCGAGGTCATCAACGGCGAGACCCTCCTGGAAGACTGCCCCGCCTGAATCGAGTTGAGCGGTCGAGGCGACAGAGGATACGTTGCCAGCGCCAACCCCGAGAGAATCAGCGCAGGCGCGGAGCACCGTCTCGAGGGAGACGCCGCGGTCGAATGTCCGCACGATCCGAGCTGAGCGGTAGGATGAGCCCCGATCAGAGCTCTCGATCGACGTCCAGACCGTCACGCTGTCGCGGTCCGACTGCGCATATTCGATGTCGCCTAAAAAGATGACCTCTATCAGATCCTTGTACCCAGCCTTGATCTGGAGCTGCGCATCGTCGCTGAGCTGCTCTATCGCCCGCCGATGAGTCGGTGAGAGGTTGGCAATCTTGACCGTTGCCGTGTTCGGCTCGCGGGCGAGGGTCTTATCGACCTCAAACTGGACTTGGAGATCATGGCCCTTGAGCCTCCCAGGCGAAAGGCGAAGCGTCCCGACCGTGATCTCCCATCGGCGATCTTCGAGCGGGATCGTCATCTACGCCACCTCATCGGAGTACATGAAGATGACTCTGGAGCCGATATCGCGAAGACCTGGGTCGATGTTCTGTTGGGTCGTGTCGAAGGCCCAAAGCTGCCCAGGTGGGAGGCCGTCTATCTTCGAGTGGTAGAGGATCGGCTGAGTCGCGGTGACTTTGACCCCGGTTGCGAGATCCGTGCCCTCGGCGTCGCGGAGCGTCAGGAACCAGTGCGAGTCGCGCTCATTCCACACCAGCTCTATCTCGTAGTCCGAGCCGTCGAGCTCTACCGTGGTGCGATAGATGCTGTCCTTCGTGACCACAATGTCGAGCGGGCGGATCATCCAAGCACCCGGTCCAGATATGCGCGATAAAGGCTCGTGTTGTCCTGATCGCGATCAGCAGCGTCTCCTGTCGCGGCCCCTTCTGCGCCATCCTCCGTCTCTGACCTCCCGGCGTTCGCCGGGCGTCTCCCTCGCTCGACCCTCGGCGCTGGAGCGTCCACCTCTTCGAGCACTGCTGTTCGACGCTCTTGGAGCGTGATCTCACAAACCAGGCTTCCAGCATCCTCGACAGAGCGAGGAGACGAGACAGCCTCGATCTGCCACCCCTCGATTTCGCGACGCAGACCCCGCAATGACACAGGCGTTCCATTTCGGCAAAGGTCTCGGAGCGTCTCGAAGGCATCTTGACGTCGGTCCGACCCAGGCCGCTGCGTAATGATAGCGACTCTGGCACCGCTCGAAAGCTCTATCGTCGAAGCAAGGGCGCCGTCAGCCTGGTTCTCAGCGGTGATGATGTCTGAAAGCTGAGCGGTGAACATCACGCGGTCAAGGTTCGGCCGCTGGTTGTCCGTCGTCGGAGTCCCCTCCTCAACCACCTGGGTCGTCAGTAGCGAGGAGACGTCGTATGAATCGGTAGTGCAGATGTCGAGGTCGAGCGCGCCGAACTCAGTGTAGAGCTCGTCGCCGCCTTCGGGGTTGGTCCTCGTCTCCTGTGCTGTCCAAGTGATCGAGATCATGTCCCGCTCGTCCCCGCCGGAGTTCCGGTTACGTTCTGGATTCTCCTCGCAAGCCTGCTCAGCTCGTCGCCTACAACCCTCCGGACGCCCTCTGTGTCAGTCGCTCCGTTGATCGTGATCGGAGCAGTGATAGGGGCGTCAACAGTCGTACTTGAGACAACCGCCCCGGCAGCTCGACCTACCGCTGTCGCCGGGGGAGCATTTCTCTGAGCGAAGTACTGGGACAGGCCAGAGTCCTGATAGGCGAGCGGATTTCGTGTCATCGCCTGGAACTGCGCCTGTTGCGGTGTGATCCCCTGGGCTGCCAACCCCTCAGTGCGCTCGCGGCGGCGGCGAGCTACCGACCCTGAGATCGCGTCGAGGCGAGCTCTCCGCTCAGACTCCGCGGTCTGCGCATTTTTGGACACCCCACCGGCAGCCCCTCGCGCCTGCTCTGCGAATCCGGCGACACCGAGACCAGCGGTCAGCGGGTTGAGAAGGAGCATCGTGTTCAGCAATCCCCGCGCCACCTGAGAGAGCGTGTTCAGGGTTCCGACGGCCCTACCGGATATCCCGATCACCTCGAGCAGCACGCCGACGAATGCTCCGCCTGCGGTCGCGCCTTCGTGCATCGAATCCGCGACCATCCGAGAGATCATCCTCAGCCCCTCGAGCGCACCCGTCCCGAAATCAGCCACGCCGAAGAGGTAGCCGAGCGAGTTGCCGAACTCCTCGGTAACGGATCGACCTCCTTGAAAGGCTGTGACAACGTCCTCGATCGCCAGGTAGAGAATCGCAGCCACCGCGGCCACGAGAGCGATCGGCAAGAGCGCGGCTCCCCATGCGACAGCAAATTTGATGGCTGCTGCGACGCCGATGGCCCCGAGCGAGACCATCATGGCTTTCAGGATCTTCGACGTCTGGCCCGTCGAGTTCATCGCCGCCATGAAGCCCCGGAGCCGATTCGTTGCGTCGTTGATCACTGGCAATATCCAGACCGCCAGTGTCGAGCGAACGGCCATGAGCACCACACGGAACCGAGTCAGAGAATCGCTGAGCGCTACAGAGCTCGAGATCATACCCTCGCTCGCGCCTCCGCCGAGCTCTTCAAGCTCAGCGCGCATCTGGGCGAGACCTTCGGAACCGCCCTGGAGCATAGGGAGAAGGAAGCGACCGTTCTCGCCGAAGACCCTCATCGCGATCCCGACCCGCTCGGTCGGGTTCTCAGTGCGCTGCATGACGTCGGCGATATCGGCCATGACGTCGCTGACCCTGCGGACACCCCCCTCTTCGTCACGGTAGGCAACGCCGATGCGCCTGAATAGCTGAGCCTGCTCCCCGCCCTGTTGGTTCGCCATCACGAGGCGCTGCGAGAGCTGGGCAAGGGCGACGTTCATCCTCTCGGCGCCGGCTCCTGAGAGGTCAGCAGCGAGGCGGAAGGACTGAAGCTCTTGGGTGGTGAGGCCGAGCTGCTGGCTGGTCTTGTCGAGCTCGTCACCTATGCGGATCGTCTCGGTGACGAACCTGGTCAGGGACGCAACGGCGGCAGCTCCGCCTATCGCGAGGCCGAGAGCTTGGAAGCCCTTCGTCGCCTTTTCGACAACGGGGCCGAGGCCGCCGACGTTACGCTTCGTCTGGTCAACGGCGCGGTTGCCTCTGGCGAGGTTTCCCTGCTTGTCGAACTCGACGCCAAAACTGGCGAAAATTTCGCGGAGGGCAGCCATCAGGGTTCCTCCGGTCTGGATAGTTCGTCTAGGAAGTCGAGCTGCTCATCGAGGAGGAGGAGATCGACGACATCGCAGCCGGATCGCAGATCCGCGAGGCTCTCCGAGCATCTGCTGTCCGTCGCGATTCTCATGATGACCCTCCGGTGCCATGGCTGCGTGAGCTCGGCCGGAACCTTCAGCCGTCGCTCCCCTTTTCTGAGGGGTCGTTTGGCTCGGTCTCTGTCTCGGGAGCAAGCCGCTTCAAAGAGCCGAAAAAATCCGCGTACTGCACCTCCAGGAAGAGGGAGACAGCCTCCGGCAAATCGGCGAGGTGGTCTGGCCACCATGACGACTGTCTCTTACTGTCGAGAACGACTGTACCGTCAGACTGCGCCGTCAGGCACCGGCCCATGAAGCCGCGGAACTTTCGCATGTTGGCGGCAGTGATCGACCCGACCATCGTCCCTAGTATCGCCAGGCCGACGTCGGCATTAAGCAGGCTCGACCTGATGGCGACATCGCCCATGAGCGCTTGGCCCATCGGTCCACCTACCATGGACGAGAGGAACTCTGTCAAGTCCTCCCAATGGTCGAAGCTCAGGCGGTTTACCGTGTACTCGGTTCCATTTATCTCTCGAGAGATGCTTTTCCCCATCGTCGTCCCCTATCAGACCGTTGCGGCCCTGGTGCGGTAGCGGATGCCGGTCTCCGAGCCCACGATCAGCGTCCACTCGTAGCTCTGGGTCTCGGCAGTCTTGTTGCGGTCGGGATCTTTGGCGAAGATTACTTCGCCTTCGAGGGTCTCGCCGGTGCCGACATCTTCAAAGCTGAAGGTGTAGGACGATTTGACCGTCCCGTTCCACTGGTTCTCGGCCAGCTTTTGGAGGTCCTGATTGACCGCGCTGGTTTCGAGCGTGGTGATCGAGACCTCGAAACGGGAGTTGGGCATCCGATGAAAGGAGATGTCGCCGTGAACGCCCCCGGTCGCTCCTCCCCGCTCAGGGGTGGTGATCTTCAGGAAGTCGCTCTCGCCGCCGCCCTCGGAGATATTGACGCCGCCGATCGCGAGGGAGATGCTTGCGATGTCCTTGTAGTAAACTGCTGCCACTTCACACCTCCTAGTACACCAATGTCAAGTCGATGCTAGCGCCCGCGATTCCGCCTGCGAACTGGACCGAGGCTACCACGTTCGGGACGGTCCTTGCTGCTCGCTGTGCGGCTGTCAGGTCCGCCGCCGCTGGAACCTCGCACTCAATCGAACTGAGAACGAAAGCCTGCGACCCAAAGCTCTTGAGCGCCTGGATCACTGCGCCCCTGATGGCAGACAAGCCCTGATCCGTCATCGGGAGTTTCCAACCGCCTCGAAGCAGGTTGATCACGTACTGCTGAATCCGAAACACGGACGCATCAACGAGTCGGTAGGTGTCGCTGAAAGACTCGCTAGAGGCGGAACACCAGCCCTTCCAGTAGTTCCCGGTCGCTACGGTGACGCCTCCAACCGCAAGGCCCTGGTAGGTGTTGACGAAGTCGGCGTCGAGCAGGGCTTGCTCGGCGGTTGTGTAGACGCTCGGAGTCACGCCGCTGAGTTCCTTGTTGGACTCGATGTAGGTCCCGGGAGCTCGGCTCAGGAAGAGCCCCGATCGCGCCGCGTTCGGGTATTCGATTAGAGGTCCCCTGGTGTGGACCAGGGTACTCTTTTGGGAATTGGCGGCTCGGAGGGTGTCGCCAATTCCCGTGCCAGCAACGACCTCGGAGTCGGCTGTCGCAAGCGAGCAGCTTTTGTTGGTCGCAGCCTGCGCCCAAGCCCCGATCAGAGTCAACTCTGTTTCGCCGAAGGCGTCTGCTGGGACAATCTCGTAAAAGTCAGGGTCGACGGCGAGGATTGCGTTCAGGTCGGCATCGATGCCGCGGTTACCTTGCTGGTCTTCGATCGTCAGGTTGTGGAGATTCGAGAAGTAGACCATGCCGTTCTGGCCTGGCGCAGTCGTTGTCACGTCGATCACCGCTGAAGGGGCACCTGTGTTGGTGAAGACCGCGCTGGCTGGATCGAATGCCGTCGCAACGAGAGCTGCGTTCAGGTTGGCGGCGTTCGTGTTTGCAACGCCGGTCCCTGGGATCGAGACGTCCACCGAGAGCATCGTCCCAGCCGCCGCAGGGTCCTCGGCAGTCACAGTCAGGGAGACCGTATCGGTGGCGGGTGTCGCAACGCAGGTCAACCTGGTGCTGAACGTATAGTCCAGCCTCCCGCAGCCGATCTTGAATGTCCGCACGCGCGGGGTCTGCCGTGCCAAGATAGAAGCGGCCTGATAGATCGGGTCGGCTTCGTTGAATCCGAGCCCGGTCAGGGTCGTTTGCCAGGTCGAGGTCGATACTCGCTGAGTCCGCGCTGAGGCGGGGATCAGGGCGAGCGGGACCTGGCCATATATCAGTGGCTCGCCGAAGCTGAGCTCAGAGATCCCTGCCGTCGAGATCGTCGCGCTTACTGAGATGATGTCACTAAGCTCCATCAGAGCACCTCTATGTCGCCCTGCCAGATAGTCGTTCCGGCCGGAGCCTCAAGGGTGAAGTCGTCGAGTTCTTCGATGTAACCCGTCGCGGTGTCCTCGACCTGTGAGGCCGCGTTGAACCTCAGATCGATCTCCGCGACGGACATCTCCCGACCGTCGATCATGGCCTGAATATCCGTCTCACCGGCTCCGCGGGAGAAGGATATTCCGGCAGCTCGGAATGCTGCTGAAACAGTCGGGAGCGAGGTTGAGTCACGTAGCAGCGACGTGTAGTGCATTGCGTCGACGTCGTCGCTCTGCTGATATGTCCGCACTTGGACGGACAGGGTAAAGCGGCGCTGTCCGGTCTGATATGTGCGGATCTCGGATCCGGCCGCGGCAGTATCGTCATACTCGACGTCGATGTCGTCATTTCCGACCGACATGCGGCCACCGATCGAGAGCAGAATATAGCTGGTCCACGGAGTCGAGCGTGGTCGCTCGCGCCAGAAAGCCTGGAGGCCGGTTCTGGCCTCGACCCAGGATTGGAGCACCGTCCTGATCGCGGACCAATCAGCCACGGCGCACCTCCGCGTCCCATGTCACGGATGATCTGAGCTGCCCTGTGTCGATGAGCGGGACTGAACTGCCCTTCTGTTCGCGCCTCGCATCACTGAGAGGAGGTGCGATCCCGCTCGATATTCGCTCTTGGATGCCGCCCTGGATCTCGGCTCCGAGCAGCCCGATCTCTGTCTTGAGATCGGCGCCCTTGAGCACCTTCTCAGCCGAAGCTCGGAGGCGGGCCTTGATCCTCTCCTCGGACTCGTCCACATAGCCGGCGATAAAGGAGCGCTTCGGAACTCCGAGGCCGAACTCGTGAGCCGAAGCCACAGAGGCGACTGTCTCATCTGTCGAGATGATCGAGCTGCCCGCAGCCCTGACGTCTTTCTTCGCGGCTGCCTCGGAGCCGATGACGCCGACCCGGAGCACAGCCTTGTGGCCCATGCGACGGATCAGCGCCTCGGCGCCGTGGTCTTTTTCGCGGACGGTCATGAGACACCGGATGGCAGGTCGAAATGAGGATCGCGGTAGGCAGTGCCCTTCAGGCGATCCATTCGGCGGGCCTGGGCGCGGTAGGGATCGGAGGGGGCGAAACCCTCGGCCGATTTGAACATGTCTCGACCGAACGGGGACTGATAGAGAACCGAGCCGGCCTCAAGGAGCCGGCGCTGTTTCTCTTGGGTCGCGTTAGTGTAGAGCGAGAGATCTAGCGAGTTGGCCATCGCGACAGCATGGCTGAGCGCCCCGGCGGCGGCGTTGGCCCACTCCGGTTGCGCTGTAGTCAGGTCTGCTGTCGAGATGTCTGACACTTCGCTATTCCTTTTTCAGCTCTGCGAGGAGCTTCTCCGACTCCTTGTCGGCAGGAAGGATCAAGCCATGAGCGAGCCACATTCGGAACGAGGGGTTGTCGCGGCCGACCTCGGCCTCGTCACCTTTCGAGAGCTTCATGTGACTGTTGCCACGGTTGTTGAGGCGATCCCCTCGAGGGAGCATGATGAGGCCGTCGTGGTTGCTACGGATCTTCATGATCAGCACCCATCCATGTAGCCGTATGCCAATGGCACGTTACACTGGAACCCGCCGAGCTTCTGGCGGCCAACGAGGCGATAGACGAAGCCGCGCTTTTCCGGGGCCTCGAAGCGGAACTTCATGCTCTCGCAGATCTTGCCCAGCATCGAGTTGTGGGTGCCGACCATGATCCGCGGGCCGGTCCCGGCGGCGTCGTAGGTGTCAGCACGGGCGATCTCCATGATCTGGAGACCGGGGAACTCCTCGGTAATCTTCTGGTAGACCGACTTTCCGGTCACGGCCTCGTCCACCCAAAGATACTGCCAGAGCACGCTCGGGATGTAGAGCCGGTTCGGGGGGTAGTTCTGTCCACTCGCGGCCTTGACGGCGTACATCAGAGCTCGGAGGTCTCCGAGGATTTGGGCGAACGTCGTGGCGGCGTCCCAGGTCCCTGTCACGACCGGGGTGATCGTGATGCCCGCGTTGTTGTAGGCGCCGGCGAAGCCTTTTGCGGCCAAGCCTTGGAGGCCGACGATCTCGAAGACCTCTTCGACGGTCTCGTTGAGTGCCTGGAGTTGCTCGCTCTGGAGCGGGACGCCTGCGAAGGCGGCGTTCTCCAGCTCGTCCATGCTCCACATGATCCCGAGCGGGAAGGTGCCGATCCGGTGGAGGATCTCCTCGGCGGACAAGGTGACGATGGGGACGTCATCGGCTTGAGGAGACAGGAGCGCCGGTGTGGAGTTTGCGGCGTGGCGCTCGATCCGGCGATAGCTGAAGCTGTTCGCGCCTGATGGGAGCGAGTTGTCGACCGGGAACGCATTTCTGACCTGGTTCGGGTAGTACAGGGTCGGCACTGTCTCAGCGACCAGGTGCGTCAGCATCCTGGCAAAGAGCAGCGTCTCTCCGGCGTCAACCCTGAAGCCCGATCGCTGGAACTCTGACGAGTCTGTGACGACCATCTTGGCCACCTGCTCGACAGCCCAGTCGTTCGGACTTTCTCTGCGATCCGACCAGCCTCCGGCGATCAGTGGGGCGTGGGCCTTCTCGTCAACGCGCCCGTTGTGGCGCGTAGTCCAGCGTAGCGCATCACGAATGGCGGCGCCGTGATCTGCCACCTTCGAGACGTGCTTATCGCGCCGTCTCTGCTGCTCTGCCGCCGCATCTGCCATCTGTTGAATACTCATCGCGATCTCCCTAGCTCACCAGCTCGAGCTGAGCGAGCCCGTCTGCTGCGGCGGCACTTCGGAAGCGAGCTCCCGCAAGTCGTCCGTATGTGGTTGGGGTGTCGGCCCCGTCGGAGCCGGTGAACTGGCCGGCGAGGTTGGCGCCTGCTGCGGTGTGGCGCACGTAGACGGGATCGCCGCTTGAGACGGGATGCTCGACCACGACTGCGACAACCCCTGACTGAAGGACCGAGACGTCGTCGTACTGGACGAACTCGCGGGCTGCGGTTCCAGGCTCCTTGATCATCTCGTAGAGCGCCACACCCGGATAGTCGGCAGGGCTGAACTCGATCTTGTCGTTGCTGACGCCGATGGTCGCGGTCCCGCCCGCGCCGTTGGACGCTTGGATGTCGACGCGATCGACATCGGCGAAGGCGGAGCGGGTCGAGGCGGCGTATGCCACCGCACCGGAGTTGGGCCGAGCTACGGTGTCCTTGATCTCCGCCCCGGAGGCGTCGTGGCCGTAGATATCCACGCGGCACTCACCGCTGATGGTGTCCCAGTCGGCGGATGCGCTGAAGTTCACCGAGATGGTCCGGCACGGCGTGATCCTGTCGCGACCGATGGCGCCGTCGAAGGCTGTCGCTGCGACGGTTTGCGCCACAGCGGCGCTGGCCACCACTGCCGCGGTCGCGATGGCATCCACATCTGCGACGGGAAGCGCCGGGAGTTCCTGGACCTGATAGGCCGGGTCCGTCCCGAATTTGACCAGCTTGCCAGCTCCGAGGGCTGCTTCAGCCGCTCTGGAGATAATCTTTTCCAGCCACGGCCCGCGAACGATTTGACCTTCGCGAAGCACTGCCGCGGCATTCACTGCTGCCTGTACCATCAGAAACCTCCGGCGGACCGAGCCGCGTCGATGGAGTAGAGATTTTCACTGGGAGCGATTGTGGCTTCAGCAACGTCGCCCCTGCTCTGCTGTCGAGATGTCGAGAGCGACCCGATCGCTCGCTCGGACGCCTCAGCCTCGAGGTCGAAGCGGGCCTCGATGTAGGCGTTGCTCTGACCGTCGAGCTTGATACCTGCCTGCTCCAGGGCGGCACGCTTCAGCGCGCCATCCGAGAGCCTGCGGGAGTCGATCTTCTTTCCCGCCACGAGGTCAGCTTTTGCGACCAGAGCGGCCCGGGCGTCCGCCATCGAGGCGAGGCGCTCAGGAGTGAAGGCGTCGAGTTGTGCCTGGAGCTTGTCGGCGCGGGCAGTCACGGCGTCGAGCTGTGCTTTGACGGCATCCATCTTCTCAGGGTCACCTTCGGCAGATGGCTCTCCGGCGTCGGGCTCTTTCATGTCGCCCTCTTCCTCGGCCATCTTCGCCTGGATCTTCTCCACCACCATCGGCGCTAGAGCGCCGGCGATCGCCGAGACCACTTCGTCGGGCAGCTCGATCTCTTGCTCGGCGCCCCCGATCATCATGCTGAACTTCATCGTATCCCTCCGGGCCACGGGGGCCGGTTGAGCCCCAGACGGGGCAGCCGCGGGGTTGGGCCGCGGGGATGACTGTGGTTGAAACGTTGCGTCGCCCTTCGAGTCGAGGAAGAGCCTGCAGGTCGGGCCTCCTCGAGCATGGCCGGACGGGAGGAGCGCGAGGTGGTTCCCTCGTATGTTGACCTGACGGGCATCATAGCGCTCGCCAGCATCGTTGACCCCAGCGGTCTCGTCGAGCCCGGCGAAGTAGCCGATTGAGAGCTCTTGGAGCCTGCGGTCTCGAATGTCTCGCTGGGTGTCGGCGTCCAGAACCCAGATGTCGGCTTCAGTGTGGCGGCCGTCTTTCGCCTTGGCGACGTTGGACCCGACTACGCCGACACTGAAATCCCTCCAGTTGTCGCCGTCGAGCATGACTCGCTCTGGGTGGCCGACGGTAACAGGCATGACCTCGAGGGACCGGAGAGACTCCGCAGAGAAGACCTCGGCTGCGTCGCGCTGCTCGCGGCGGACCGTTCCGTCTCCCTGGTCGTACTCTTGAACGCCTGTCCGGCTCATGTGGCCGACGAGCTTCATTCGCTCGCCAACCATCTCGAAGGAGTCGATTCTGAAGGCGTCCACGCGATAGACCCTGGCATCGGCCGGTGTGCCCGACGATGGCCCATGGTCTCTCACGAGATGCCTCATGAGACAATGATGTCTCAATGAGACCGATGTGTCAACTAAAGTGTATCAGTGGTACATGCGAGACAGGTCAGATCGCGTCGTAGTTGAGGCGGACTACGGGGTAGGCAGACCTGGTGGCCCTATCGCGTCATCCTCCAAGATGGCGCGCGAGGTGCTTCTCGATCACATCTGACAGGTTCAGCCCATCGGCCCAGTCGTTGTCGCCGTGGTCTTCGCAGACCCGACGAAGGGCGGCGACCGCCTCCTCGCGCTCGGAGATCCACCTCACGTGCTCCGCCTCGGAGCCTTCGTGCCCGAGCATGTCAAGCGCGTGTCGGAGCATCTGGGTGGCGACGCCGCGGTAGCCTCGGTTCCAGGATTGTTCGTCGGCCGTCATCGCAGCGCCTCCATGATGTCGGCCTCGACTACATAGAAGCAGAACCCTGATGAGTCGAACGACTCATCGAGCTCGCGTGCGCCAAAACTATCTTGGATGACACACCATGCCATCTGGCAAATCTCCTCCCATTTGATGAACGGCCCGAACTCGTCGGAACCTACGACGTATGAGACGATCGACCTGACAACCCCCGTCGAAAGGTCGTGCATGAAGACCTCACCGTACTTCTCAATCGCGTCCGGCATCGAGATCAGACCGTCGAGCCCCACTGGTGGTTTTCTGTACATTGGCAACCTCCATCAAAATATCATTTTCACCGCGATGGCTTACTCGTCTCGCGCAGGGTCGCCGTTGGCAGACCTAGCCTCCTCGAGCCGCTCAGACAATTCGAAGATCAACGCTGTCTGGGTTTTCACCCTTGCTCTGATAGTCACTAAATCCGCTACTGCAGTGACCAGCTCGTCCTTCAGCTTTTTGACTTCGTCTTGCTTTTCCATGTGGCAACCTAAAATTTCTGTCGGGTTCGCAGAGATCACGAGAACCTCTTTTTCGTTTCTAGCGATCTTGATCTCGTCGTCGCCTTCGCAGACGACAAGTCCGTAGACCCCGAATCTGTCCGTCAGCTTGCCTTTTCTGTTCGCCTCGATCGTAACCCCCCTCCACGCGCCCGTGGCCACCCTGGCCCTGAACGTGGCCTCCTTGCTGAGCCAGCTCAGCCTCGAAATGAGTTCATCGAGCCAATCCTCGAGCCGATCCATTGTTTCATACATTGGCAACCTCAAAGGTCAGCAGCCGCCAGATCCCCGAGGGTTACGGGAGGTTGCCACACCGTTGTGATCTGGAGCTGCTGATAATATGTCTCGGACGATGTGGCACTCCCATTGTGTCACAGATGGCATGGATATTCAACCTCGACTGACCGACCGCTGAAGAGCAGCTTGCTCCTCACCAGGTCGGATCGGAGAGGCGGTGCAGCGGCACTGGTAATCGCCACCGGGATGCTCATATCTTCCCGGAGCTACCTCGGGCGGCGCGTTCCAGTCCTGGATCGTGCCGTCGAGCCGCGCGTGAGACTCCCTGACGCGCTCGTCCCGACTCGTGACCCAGCGATATTTTGAGATGCCAAGTTCCATCTGCCGCTGGCGATTGATCTGGCCGTTGAGCTTGAGCACCTGGTCGCGAGCGATGAGCTCAGCCCTGGAGTTGCTGACACCGAAGCGGTCCTTGAGGTCGAAGGCGAGCCGCTCGACTCGAAGCCCCCCGGCGTGTGCCTCTTCAATCATCCTCGAGACGTCGCCGAGGAGCCCGGCCCGAAGGTTCGGTGCGAGCTTCGGACCCATGACACCGGACCCGATGAGCTCGACGTTGCGGTCGCGCCACAGGTCGATCATGGCCTGGAGCTGAGGATCGGACCTTCGCAGGTCGATAGCCAAAACGCGCTCGAGGCTGTTCCTGGCGAACAGGTTGAGCTGCTCGCCGGTCGGGCCGATGACCGGGGCCAGGTGCTCATAGTCCACCACCTCTCCGATGACGATCTCGAGCCATTCGAGCTGACGGGAGATCGCGGTGGTGCTGACGGCCGTAGGACGAGGCGGGAGAGGTAGCGGCAATCCGTCATCCCCGAGCAGGACGGGGAAGACGGGTGGTCTGAGCTGAAAGGCCCCGGTCGGGCGGACGAGGTCGGGATCGCCGAAGTGAGACGGCCCAAGGGGCTGCGGGGTCCTCGCTTGCTCGGCTGCGATCCCGTCTCGCACGTACCCCTCGAGCTGATCCTGTGAGAGGGAGACGGGCAGACCTCGCCGGTAGCGATCGGCTTGCTCGGCTGTAAAGCGGCGGCCGCCGTAGGATGCCAGGCGCTCGACCTCCTCACGGGAGACGGCCCAGGGCGCATAGGCCCGGATGTCGGCAGGGTCGAGCCCGGGCCAAAGGCGGCGAAGGTCGGAGTCTGAAAGGTCGGCCACGCGGCGGCGGATCGGCGGGGCTGTGAAGGGGCTGTATCGGGGTGGGAGCCTGGGAAACTTCACAGGTGATGACGGCGGAGGAACTGAAGCTGCTGACGTAGAAAAAGCCCTTGACGACCTGAGTATCACTGCCTCAGCGTGGCCGAATTGAGCCTTTCTCCCAAGGCTGGTCTCCTTGCCCAGGTAGGACAAGAACCACTCGCGCCCCCTCTTTTCGAGGGTCGCCACGCCCCGGATCGTGGTCGCCTGGTATCCCGTCGCGGTCTTCGCCCACGGTCCAGTGAACGGAGGATCGAAATCTGCATCGGACCTCTCGTCGTCGGCGTCGCTGGGCCAGACGTATAGGAGCGGCTCCAGTCCGAAGGCGATGATCTGCTGAACTCGGCGCCAGACACCTCGGAGCTTTCGCAGGTAGGCGGCCTCGATGGCGCGGGGCTCAGATAGGACGGTTGCCATTGTCGCTCACACGATACCCGTACAGATCCACCTGGTTAGATGTGAAGACCCTCCCGACAATGACGATAGTACCACCCTCATGATCGATGAAGTCACCAGGTGCCGGATAGATAGTGGAAGGGTCGAAATCCTCGTCCTCACCACCTACGCACTGGAGACCAGCGCGGATGAGCTCGGTGGTGACCGGTACCCTGCCAGACCTCCATAGCCCGTCAAACTCTGCGACGGTGCGAGCTGCCGCCTGAAGGTTGATAGCTACGCTCATCGCCCATCCTCGCTCGGGTCCTGTTCGCAGATGCGCCCCTCCTCGCCGTCTTTCCAGATCTTCCCGCACTCGTCACGGGCTTTTTCGGCCTCCCATCGGGCCTTGTCTGCCCCAAACCTGGCCTGGTCGAGGTAGAGCTTGTTTCGCTCATGGTCTCTCGCGAGGGTCGCCACTGCGGCCACGGCGCCGGCTACGGCAACGATGGCGGCTATCGTCTCAGCGAGCGTGACGGCAGCTATGATTGGCATCTACCTCTCCTCGGTTTCACCACTCGGCTTCTCCGCCTCGCATAAGCAGGGCTCGTCGCCCTCGCGCCACGTCTCGCCGCACTGGTCGCAGCGATAGATGACGAGCTTCTGCCGCTTCGAGCGGCGACCCTTCTTCGTGGTGATGGTGGCCTTGATTTCGTGAATCATGACGTCTCCTCGAATTTCTCAGCGATCCTCTTGGCAACCTCGGCAAAGATCGGTTCGCGCAATCTGATTTTTGCTGACCCGTCGGTCTTGGCTCCAACTTCGACGAGCCTCCGACAAACGTATCTGAAAGGAGCGTCAGCATACGGCGACTGTGTGACCCCAGGGTTGGCAAGCATGACCGCAGCGAGCGACACGATCACCGTATCGTCATTCGAAAGAGGGAAATCCGCCTCGGCCGCGCAATACGCCATCGAGTCGATTAGGTCACGGTCTGTCGCGTCTCCGGGGTTGAGCATGTCCGGTCCCTCACTTCCCAGGGTCGAACGCCCAGTTCCTCAGCGAGATATCCCTCTTCGACGGGCACCCGTCGCGGGCCGGCTCGCCCTGCTCGGCTCCTCGCATCCTGGCGACGAAGGAGATGGTCCTGTTGGCGTCAGAGATGTCTGCCGCGTCCCAGTCCTCTTTCTTGGTTCGCAGGAGCCGCAAGTTTCGGGCAATCGGCGCCCTGCTCTTCGACGCCAGGGTCGAGCACTCAGTCTCGGACCAGCGCTCGAGCTCGGTCGCGCTCATGTTGACGGTGGCGTGGTACCGAGCGAAGACCTCGTCGAGACGGTCTTCGTCGGCGTCGTCCATGGTGGCGTTCTCTTCGGCCACAGTAGAGACGAAGCCAGCCCCAACACTCCCAAGGATGCGATCAGCCTCCTCCCTGGATATCGGGAACGATGCCGCTAGAACCTCGACGGCAGTATCCCTGGGCAGTTCGCCAGCGGCGACGGCCTTTATCACCTCGACCATCGCCGAAACCTGTGCCCCGTTCAGGGCCGATGTCGGGTCTACTGCCTCTGGCGTCGGCTGAGCTTCGACTGGGGCACCATAGACTTCCTCCTCCGACGGCGCACTGCCTCTGACCCTTTCGAGATCCTGCCCGGCCAGCGCGGCGAGCTCATCGTCGTCCACTTGCGGTGCTCCGTCGGACCACTCACCAGATCCGTAGCGAGCTTGAGCTACAGCGTCGGGTGTCACGACCCCGGCGGTGATGTAGGTGTTGTCAGTCGTCGCGACCTTACTCTGGCGATCAGCCTTCTCGGTCGGTGACTCCTGCCAGAGCGACGGCCAGGCGATGCCCCACTCCGAGGGGTCCGCCAACTGCTCGGAGATGGCGACCAGGTAGACAATCGTCTCCAGGGCGTGACGGTAGGACCCCTCGCGTTCAGCCCCGACTTTGTCGTACCAGCCGCGGACGTCACTGTCGCCGGTCGCGTTCAGGCCGGCAGGGCTCACGCCGAAGAGGAGTGTCTGCGGCTCACCGATGGCTCCTGCGAGGTGCGTCATGATCCGCAGGACCACATCTGCGACACCTGAGAGAGCTCCTCGCTCGGCATAGCTGAAGTCCTCGGCGCCCTGGCCCTGATCGTTTCCGGCGCTGACAGTCATCACGCGATAGGCCCGCGAGAGCTCCAGGACCCGAAGGCGGCTCTTGAGCAAATCGACGTCGGCTTGGTCACCCCCCAGGAGTTCCCCGTGGTTGGCGATCTTCAGGATGCCTTGAGAGGCGGTCTGAAGAAACTCGACGAGCGAGCCCATCGCGATGTCGAGGTTTCGGAACATGTCGAAGGGGCCGTGTAGGACCGGGCAGGACCTCCACTCGTTTTCGTTGCGGCGAGCTCGGCTCGTCGGGATGCCCGACCCGAAGAGGATCATGCGCGAGCTGTGGACCTCGCTGGTGTCTGAGGCCGCGCCACCGGTTCGAGTGACCCTCCAGGTCGCGGGCTCGCCGAAGTTCGGCCCGAGTGGGTCGGAGTAGTAGGTCTCGGCGCTGAACTCGTCGGCCTCGAGAACGTCGAGGAAGGGGAAGCGCCTCACCAGGTCCGTGCGAAGCGGCTGGCTCTGCTCGCCGCGATCATCAAGCCCAAGCCAGAGGGCGCCACGACCGTCGCGACGACCCCAGCAGATGGCCTCGACCAACTTGTTCTGGCGATCTTGCGTCCAGAGCAGATCCCAGAGCTTCGACTCGAGACGGAGCTTCTGGACCTCGGCGACGTCTGGCGTCAGTCCGGGCGGCGGAACGACCTCCCACCCCTGACGAAAGGCGGCATCGGGGAGATCTCGGACTGCCCGGCTCGCGTAGGGATCGGAGTAGTAGAGCCCCTCGAGTTCTCCGGTGGTCCTAAACGGCAGATCGACGATCAGATGGTTTCCTGCTGACGTGTAGGTCGTGCCGAGGAGGGTGACCGCGTTTTCCCAACCGTCATAGACACCGTCGCGGATCGCTCGGAGCTTCTCAAATAGGATGTTCATCACGCCACCTTTATCCCGCACCATTGAGCTTTCCAGCTCGAGCGCTTCGACCGCGGCTCATCGATCAGCATATCACACCCTGCGAGCGACGACGTAGCAACCTGGTCGTCATGTCGGCGGTGCGTGCCGTCGAAGGCGAGGTGCTCAGCGACGAACCCATCGCTGCCGCCCATGAAATCTGCACCCGATGGGAGGACGAGGTCTCCCGCTTTCCAATGACCCTCGAGCCGCTGAGTCCTGACCAGTGCGCCGCCGCCGACAGAGACGAGCTCGACGGGGATCGGGCAGGCTGCTGTCGGGTCGTTGTCCGCGTCGTACCCGTCCGAGCGCTTCGCCTCGCGGATGTCGTCTTCCATGCCCGCGGCGTTCGCGGCGTCTTCGAGTCGGACGCACGATGCGATCGGCCATCGGTTGGCGAAGTCTCGGAGCTGCACCTTGCTCTCGTGAAAGCCCCAGAAGCCGAGGACCTGATCGACCAGGAAGATCCGGCCCTGCCATCCGACCCAGAGCTGAAGACAGACACGAGATCGCTTCTTCGGAGATTTCGGCTTACCCTTGAATGCCATGTCGCCATAGATGCGCCACACCTGGCCGGCGCCGGGCTTGCCCCGGGCGATCGCTGTCCTGAGCTCCCCAGGCAACAGGTCGTAGCGATGCGAGAGGTACTCCTCGCTGAGCAGTCGGCCACCGGGAGGGATCGGGTCCTGGCCAAATTGAGCCGAGACGAGAGCGGGCGAGATAAGGCTCATCGCCTTCTCGGCCTTGACGACCTCCTCCTCCGGCCACCGCTCTCTCCAGAGCAGATCGCCCTCAGCACGGTTGTCGAGGGGATGCCTGAGCGGATGGTTCGGGTTGCCTCGCATCGGAAGACAGATGACCTCGACGGTCGGGTCGGACTCGACCCAGCGGCCAGGGACGTCGTTGACGTGGAGCCGCTGGCCCACGAGGAGTTGAGTCGTTGTCGCCGGGTCGGATAGCCTGGTCGGGAGTACGCCGCTCCAGGTCTCCCACGACCGATCCATCGCTGTTTGGATATCCGAGGCTGACCCGATTGTGTCTTGCGCCTTGTTTAGGTCATCGCCAATGATGTCGTCACCGTGGTTGCCCGTCATCGCGCCGCCGGGTGTAGTCGAGAAGCGGAAGCCTCGTCGATTGTTCTGGAAGTCGGCTGCGGCATGTGTGTTCTGGTGTGGGATATAAACCTCTGGCCACCTACTTCGGTACCATGGCGAGTTGACGAGGTCCCTTTGCCGCCTGGCCGTTCGAATCGTCAGCTTGTCACCGAATGTGACGGCGATCAGCTTGCGAGCCGGATCGACCTCAGCCCAGACCCATGATGGAAACATAATCCCGCAAAGGACCGTCTTGGTACAGCCCGGAGGTATCTGAATGCAGAGCTTGCGCGTCTCGCGTCGTGCAAGACGCTCGAGCGCTTCGCAGATTAGGTCCAGGTGCCAGTTCCAGACGAGCGACTCCGTCACGACCTGCGGCCATGCCTTGCGGACGAAGTGGGCGAGCCCGAGTTGCTTCACGCGGTCGCGGTGAACGACATGAAGGGCACGCCTGGCCTGGGCCAGCGAGATCATGCAGCTCCGACCTTCTCGAAGGGGTCAGTGACCATAGTTGAACCCGAGGATATATTTGTCGTTGCGACCCTTCTCGGGGTTCCAGCGATAGGCGACCCACTCTCTAGAACCGCAGCATGATCTCAGACGCTTGAAGCGACGGACCTGGCTTTTCTTCCACGCGCGAGCAGCCCTGTAGGAGTCGGAGCAGTGATACTCCCGTGCCCTCTCAGTAATCTGGGACATGCACCACGCAGCCTCCTCTGGCGTCATAGTCTCCTCCCAGTCCTCTTTTATGAGCTTCCGCTGGCGATCAACCCGCTCGGCCTTGATCGCGGCACGCTTAGGTTGTCGGGAGATCTGCCTCAGATATTCGTACGCTCTGTGCATATAGTCCTCGAAGTCGAGGACACCTTTTCTGATAGGTCTTTTCGTCATGCCGCTCCGACTTTCTCCAAGAGCTCCTCAAGATGCTCCAGCTCGTCCGGCTTGAGCTTCGACGTGTCAATCTGCTCCTGCTCTGCCTCAACGCTGAGCTTCGAGCTGATGGCGGCCGAGTGCCAGCGGACCAGCGTCGACGCGCTCCCGCTTCGCGCCCCCAAGAGCTCGGTGTCGTTGAGGCTCATCGAGAAGTCGGTGCTGATCACATTCGGGTCGCCGGCCCTGCGTCGCGCCTCCGCGTCGAGCAGGGCGAAGAGGCGGTATTCAGATTTGATGACGTCGCCGATCCCCTTGATCCCCCCGAGCGGTTCGATCCCATCGAGATCGTTCGCGACGTCGCCCATGATGTTGCAGACGATGCTGGCTTGCTCGGACTGTGCGAGTTGGTCGTACAGCCCGAGCCGCTCGACCCAGTCCCACGTCTTCGACCAGCGCCCGACCAGGCTCTTTGAGACGCCGATCTCTTCGGCCAGTCTTCGGTGACTCCTGTCCCGCATGGCCGCGTAGTAGAAGAACGCCCGGCGGACCTTCTCGGGCTCCCCTGACCGCCTCAGCCTGATGTCGTCGACCATGGTCAGATCATACCACGCCGAGGTGGGCAGGTCACGCGAGACGCCCACCTCGGCTCATCTGTCTGCCCACACAAAGTATGTCTCGCTAGTGTTTTTCCGCGGTGGGCAGGTGGGGCACATCCATCATCACTGCCTCACTCACATCCAGGTCTTCCTCCTCGTAGACGATCCATCTGCCCCCTCCGAAGGCAAGGGCTCACCCATGCTGCTCAGCGCATCCATCAGGCACGCCTCGCTCTCTGTCATCTCGTCGTCAGGGACACTGAGCAGTCGTGAGTAGACCGCTCTCCGTCTCTTCCCGCGTGGATCGATTATTCCGATGAGGTCACGGAGCTGGGCGATCTCGGCTTTGAGCTCGGTCTTGGCCTTCGTGCCGTGTTCGTTGGGCGTCATCGACATAGCAACCTCCAAGCCCCGGCGATGCGGTTGCGCCAGTCCAGCCGCACACTGGCCGGCTCGACAGCACGCGTCGTCTCGTGAATCCACGTCAACGACTCCAGCGCGCACATGCGCTTGATCATCACCGGCGGATTGCGAGCCACCCAATCGAGCATCCAGACATTCGCGACGGATGGCTTCACTTCCGCCACCACGCCGATCTGTCCGGTGCTCATGAACCGGACAGCATCGCCCGGCTTCAGTTCATGTCCCGTCATGACATCACCGGCGGCGCTTCAAACGCATCGCACGAACACGCGAGTTCCATGTATTCAGCGGGTCCGCTGCCGTGGTCGTGGTGGCTCGTCGCCTTGTGGTTGCAGTAGTCGCAGATCGGGATGCGCTTGTTAAATAAGCCATCCGCCGCACTGTCGGGCTCAGGGCTGTTAACCGGGGTTGAATCTTTTCCGGCGGCTCGGACGACGGCGTGGAAGTCCACCAGCTCGTCCGTCATGCCGGCCGCGAGCTCCGCGAGCGTGCGCGATTGCACGTCCGAGTCGAAGTGCTTGCGCAGCGCACGCTCCAGTAATCGTTGTTGATCTTGGCGACCGAGCCGGTATGCCAGTCGCGCGGCGCGGTAGATGTCGGTGTCCATGCTGTTAACCCCTTCGTCTGTTAAACGCTCAGTCATTTCGGAATGCCTCACTCTCCTGCTCTGCGTCCGCCAGGACGATCAACCTCACCTCGTCATCGATCGACTCGACGACTCCGGTGAGGCCCTCCTCGAAGATACCCTCCCCGTAAGGGCAAACAACCTTGACTCGCTCGCCCACCTTTAGGCTCATGCCAACCCCTCCCTGTCGACGGGGCACATCTCGCAGACCTTGGCAGGATGGTCACAGATGTCGCAGGGGTCTTGCACCCCATCAACCCAACATTGGTCAACGTGAGACTGGAGCTCGCGGCGGAGTGCGTCATTCCATCCGATCGCCTCCCTGACCTCGGCTTCGAGCTCAGGCCACCCCTCGAAGCTCGCCGCGGTGTAGACTCGCTTGAGCAGCTCCCTGAGGGGATCGGCCAAGTCCGCCTCCCCTCCGTCATCCCCTTTCGGTCCGACCCAGAAGTCCACCCCCTCGGGCGGCGGGTCGTACCTGACACCAGGCAAACACCCCTGCTGAGCAGGATCCTCCCCGCATGGAGCGAGGTCGTCACAGAGGCAGCCGCACTCGTCGTTGTAGAGCCCGTCGAAGCCGTCGGCACGGAGCTGCTCCGCCCGGCTCTCCATGGTGTCTGGAATGGCAGGGTACGGCATCCCCGGCCATGCGCCATGCTCCTCGTGGTAGCCGCTGATGATCGAGATCGCGGATCCGCAAGGATCACCGGGGATGGCGTCGATACTCAGGAGGTACTTCTGGAGCTCGTCGGCGTCGGCCTTGAGCGCATCTCGCTCCGCCTCTGCCGCCTCTGCCCGCTTCCACGACCTGGAGACCTCCTCGCTCTTCTCGAACAGTGCCTTCTGCCTTCCCTCACTTTCGGCCTTGAGCTCAGCGACGCGGGTCTTGAGCTGACCGACCTTGTCCTCCTCGGAGACACAGCGGTTCCCAGCCCGTGTGACGGCTACTGTACGGCAGTGATAATCGGCAATAGCCGCAACAACGTCATCCGGTAGCCATATTTCAGCATGCTCTCCGCTCTCACAGTCGTCTACCTCGAGCCATGGCCAGCGATCGATGTGCAGCTTGTCGATGTCGGGATGTACGTCTAGGTTCAGTTCAATGTGCGTCGTGCCGGTCCAGCAGCACGAGAAGAGGTGCCATCCGTCGCCCATTGCTATCGTTGCCTTCGTGCTCATCTCTCCACCTCCCTCCGCCACGTCCAGACGATCAGTGTTTCAAAAATGTCGAAACGGGTAGCTTGGACCGTCGCGGCCGAGGTCCCAATGAGCTCCCACCCGTCACCGTCCGGGATGACAGGATCGTTGGCGTTCATGTGTCGATCGATCTCTCCGGTCGTTGTCTTGTATTCGGCTGTCACTTCGCCCTCCTCACACAGAACCGCGCCCCAACAACCCTGGATACTCAGGAGGTACTTCTGGAGCTCGTCGGCGTCGGCCTTGAGCTGATCGCGCTCGGCCTCGAGCTCAGTGACGCGGGCCTTGATCTGGTCCCGTTCTTGGCAGCCATCGCACTTCGTTGGCTTGGGGTATTCGCGATCATGATCGCGACCACAGTCAGGGCAGTTCGGATAGACGATCATCTCTCACTCCTCCGTGTCCCCTGCCACTCTTCCTCTCTGGCACATCCCGTCGCGTAAGGGCCGGCATCCCAGATCCTCCATGGAACGCCTGCAATCTCGATGCGCCTGGCATTGGCCACGCCTGGCAGGTCGCGCTGGCTGAGTAGGCCGATGTAGAGTCGCGCCGTCTCGTCACGCTCCTTCTCGGCTTGCTCTGCCCGCGCGACGGCGGCCTCCTCAGCCCGTGTGACGGATACTGTATGGCAGTGATAATCGGCAATAGCCGCAACAACGTCATCTGGTAGCCATATTTCAGCCTGCTCTCCGCTCTCACAGTCGTCTACCTCGAGCCATGGCCAGCGATCGATGTGCAGCTTGTCGATGTCGGGATGTACGTCTAGGTTCAGTTCAATATGCGTCGTGCCGGTCCAGCAGCACGAGAAGAGGTGCCATCCGTCGCCCATTGCTATCGTTGCCTTTGTGCTCATCTCACTCCTCCATGTCCCCGTTGGACACTCGTCTCCGGGTCAGTTCGTCGACGCGGGCCTTGAGCTTGTCATTCTCCTCTTCTTCAAGGCGATCAGCCACATCATCGACCATCTCCTTCGTGACGGCCGCGTTATGAAGTTTGGTATTTCCGTACACGAACGATCGGCGCTGAGCATCGCGCTCTTCATCGGTCATCTCGAACAAGTCTCTCCCGATCACTTCGACTTCACGCATTGTTATTCTCCTCCATTCTCTCCCTGTCTACCTCTTCCATCACTTCGCCTCCCTTTGCTGCCTCGCCCACGCAACCCCAACCGCGAGAGCTGACCCCTCATGGTCCCCGAGTGCGACACCGTAGAGAGGGCCTGGAGCTTCCTTCGTACCTCGCACAGGCTCCTTCCCGCCCCCGATGGCAAGACCGGCCTCTCTGTAGATCTCCCGGATCGCTTCGCTCATCTGAGCATCTTTGGCGTTCCGTCGTTGGCAAAGTTCGAGCGCAACGTCTGGACGCGTCATCAGGCCGAAGTCATGGTCATCGAACCATGCAATTTCTTCGACGCGCCCCACCACCCTCGCGGTGTCGAGGGTCGTCTTGCCGACCGCATGGCCGTAGCTTGTCAGCCACTCGCAGACGATCTGGTCGCCTTCTTCGAGGTCGTCCGTGATAGCTATCCTTACGTCGAGCAGTGTCGCTGCCCTCTCAGCGCGGATCACCCTCGGCGGCCATTCCGACACGTAAAGCAGCACCATTCCACTGGTTTCTGGCCCAGGATCTATCGCGAGTAGTTTGCTCATCTCTCAACCTCCACCGCCGCGAACCACGGCGGAACCCAACTGTCCTCTATGTCTTCATTGCGCCGATCGTCATGGCTTCCACAGGTCTCAGGCTCGGCCTGGTGTCCAGGTGTCGAGAGCCTGCAGTCGAGCAGTTCGCCGGGCTCTGATCGTCGGTGATTACACGTCTCGCAGGTGGTCAAAACGACACCCCCTCTCCTCGATTCGCTCCGCCGTATCGGTGGATTCCTCCAGCGGTCGCCAAGAGCCAATCTGACAGCCAGGTTGGATGAGCCCAACCCTGGATCGCCTCCCACGCGAGCAGCAGCAGGCCGACTATCAAGTTGTCGATTCTATCCCGCATGTGCCATCTCCTTTATGTCGGAAAGGGCTCTAAAGCTCCACCGACCGATGATTGCTCGGTTGACCTCCTCCCAGTCAGTTGGAGATGACGATACCATCGCGAGACGATAAGTCCTTGCGATATCCCGCTTGTAGAGCTTCTTATTCTCGATCTCACGCAAAATCGTGCCCGTGCAATCTGTCAACTCAAAGTGTCCCTCACTCATCTCTCGCCTCCTTGAAGTCATCGCATGACTCGTTGTCTTCCTGAGCCGGAAACTCGGCTGTTTGGCTACACGATTCGTCGAAGTGGTCGCAGTCGCCGCATGTTTTCTCGGGACCATCCACGTAGTCGAACCCGAAGAGCTCCCAAAATTCAGATCTCAGCTCGCCATAACATGCACACGGAACGAGGTCAGCTCTGATCCTCTGACACAGGATGCACGTTTTATACGTCGACCATTGGCCATCCCAAAGCCCCTTGGTGCGCTCGTAATTCTCGCCTCTGTTGATCGACTCGCCACACTCGTCGCAGGTATGGGACTTGCGAGATACGACATCCATCTGGTTGAATACCCTCGGATGTTCGGCGTTGTAGTCGTAATCGTAATCACAACTACACTGTCCGGATATGTCGGTCATCGGTCACCCCTTGGAAACCGAGCTGCCCCGCAATTCGGACAGCTTCGTTTCGCTTTCTCACTACCCAATCTCTTCTCGACATGATTGCAGCATGTGTACCGAGTCACGATCCTCTTGCAGCTTGAGCACTGGTAGAGCTCGGCTCTGTTGGATTGGAAGAACCTCTCCATCGGAGCGTTGCAGCATGTGGTGTTCATCTGATCTGCTCCAATCGAGCCTGGAGATACACCAGGCCATCGGCGCACTCTTCCAGGGTCTCTCTGACGAAATCTCTCCGGTCGGTCTCCAGATCGAGATCCCCGTATTGGTCGCGCCCGCTTAGGAGTCTCTCGCCGATCCTGCGTAGGATTGTGAGAGCGTCCGGCTCGAGCTCTCTGGAGATCTCGGCAATCCTCACAAGCGGCTCGAGATCATCCGTCGGCTCCTGCGGGTCGGAGGCCGCGAGATCGTCTCCCGCCTCCTCGGTCTCGTCGCAGCGCGAGCCCTCGACAGGCTCAGGTGTGGTCGGCCTCACACGAACACACCGCGCATAGCCCGTACCCGCCTTGCCGGCGTAGTAGACGTAGCCGGAGCTGAAGTCGACGGGCCACGCGCTCGGCGAGGAACCGGCATAAGACGAGGACGACCAGAAGGTATGGCGGCCGAACCCCCCGACCCCGTCCTCGAAGGCCACGAGTAGTTCGCTCGGGCGCGGCGCCCTCCACCCGTCGCCCTGCTCGGCACACCAGGCCATGGCCTCGTCCCATGTCATGGGCCTGGGCGCCACCGACCCCCACTCCAAGATGGGCATGGCGGCCTCCGGTTCAACGCCAACCCTGTCTCTGATGGCTGCCTCCAGTTCGGAGACGCGAGCGTTGAAGTCGTCCCGCTCGCGGCACCTGATCACCATCTGCCGGCGCGCATCGTCCATTGCCTTCCGCTCGCGTTCGACGTAGCTTCCGCGCTCACCGAGCAGCCTCTTGGTATACTCCTCAAATTCCTTGGCTTGAAATTCCATGGCCTCTCTGAGCCGCTTGATCTCTCCGGCAGCTCTCCTCGCGGCGCCGCGAGCTTTCAGCGGATGTGGATACGGCGTTGCTGTGATGTCCTCGAGTTCCCTGATAACGTCCTCTGTTATTCGCTTCACAGTCTCGCTCATCGCTCCGCCTCCCACCTGCCATAAGCCTCACATCCCTTGCAGGGCTGGATAGACCATGCCCTGGAGGCGAAAGCGCACCCTTCGCAACTGTCGTGGTCGACATTGACATCGCCGTACTGAGCTGCGATCTCTTCGATGATCCGGGCCTCTCGCGGCCCGTCATCGTCTCTGTTTCGCCGCTTCATCGCTTCACCCCTGGTTCAGGCGTGAATTGCAACTCATCGGGTCCAGTCCTCATTTCTCCACCTCATTTGCTGAGAATGTCGTGTGCATCGTCAACACAACCCGCCTCACACCCACGCCATCCATCGGCCTGACCATCACCTCGACATCCTCGCCGTCCCAGAGCTCTGAAATATCCTCGTGGCAGACAGTGTCGGCCCACTCCTCCACCGCGTCCTCCGCATTGATGGCACGGACAAAATCTGCATCTTCAGCGATATCGCCCGTGTCAGGTCGCCATACGAGCCATTCCGGTAAACACTCATGCTCACCCCCTGGCTCGAAAAAAAACCCGCACTCTCCGCAATATTCCTTCTCCATCCCCACCTTCACCTCTTTCCACTGCCGCCAAGCCAGGCTCCATCCGAGCTCTATTCCGTCATCGGCCACGGCGAGGACCCTCTCGCGTCCTACAGCGGTGATCGTTATCCGCGTCACCACGCCGCTATCATCGGCCCCCTCGATCACAGTCCCGGGCCCCCATCCCTTCTCACGACAAATCTCAGCGCTAGACGGCCTATATGACCGTATCGCTTCGAGCTTCTCCTGAGCGGCCTTGATAGCCCCGTCCTCATCGCCCATCTCCTGAAGCTCCTGCACTTTGGTGGTGAGCTCCTTTTGCCCCGGATCGTCGCCGTACTTCATCCCATCACCTCGAAGTCGCTCATTTCATCTCCACCTGGCCGCTTCTTGCGGCCTGCTCTTGGCCTTCGTCAGCCGGTTGTCGGACGATAACCCCCACGACCTGATCGAGGGATCCTGTCGTTTTGATCTTGTATCCCCTGCCCTTCAACATCCCCTTGAGGGTGAGCTGACTCACGGGCTTGAGCCCCTGGCCTTCGGCCCACTCGCGATAACTTTCGTGACAGCGGTCAAGAGGCTCATCGGAGAGCTCGTTTTTGTGGAGATACCCGGCAATCCATTTCGCCAGGGGGTCCGAATCTGCCTGATACTCCTCGCAGGCGAGACGGACGCGGTCAGGCGGTGCAAGGCCCCGGCGTTGCCACTCGAGGCAGCCCTCGACAGCCCAAGCAAGGATTCCATCGGCCTCGGCCTCGAGCTTCTCCGATAGGCGGAGGTCGCGATCCTCTTCTGGGATCATGATGTCGAAGGGCACAACCAGGATGCGTCGCATCATCGACGATCCGCCTCGTGGGAGTCTGGGCGGCGTGTTGCAGCTCAGCCAGAGCTTGACGACCGGCTTGAAGCTGAAAGGCGCCTCGTACTTCCTTTCTCCGACCAGCTCATCACCGCCTGTGATCGTTTTGATGACGCTCTCGTCTATTTGGCTCCCAGCGTCGGGCTCAAGAGCAACCCCGACTCTGACCCCTAGCAACTCGGCGAGCTCGGGGCGCTTGTTCTTCCCACCGAAGCGGTCCTGAAGGAAGATCTGAAAGCTGATGGTGCGGGCGTAGTCGCCGGCGACGTGCCCGAGCACTCGCGAGAAGACAGACTTTCCATTGGCCCCGGTGTGCCCGACACAGAGGAACATGACCTGCTCATCGGTCGAGCCTGTCAGAGAGTAGCCGACGGCCCGCTGGAGGAACGCCTTGAGCGCGGCGTCCCCTGGGAAGATGTCCTCGAGAAATCGGTGCCAAGTCGGGCAAGAAGACCTTGGCCGAAAAGACGCGCCTGCCATCTTAGTAAGGCGGTCCACTCGCTGATGATGGTGGTCTGATCCGGTCCGCAGATCTACTGTCGAGGTCGGGGTGTTGAGCACCATCTCGTCCTTGTCGAGCGCTGAAATCAGGACCGGGAGGCGGTGCTGAGCTCCTGTAACCATGGCGTTTCGGCGGGCGATAGAGCAGCTATCCGTCGCCCACTTCGCGAGGTGCTTATCGATGTCTCGGTGCTGCTCAGCTTTTCGCTGGAAGGCTCGGGCCGTCTGCTCAGTTGCCTCGCCGAGAGCACCCTGTGCGTGCTCCCAGCTCCAGCGTTGGCCTATCCACGACAGCCATGCACGGCGGTCGTAGCAGTAGAGGAAATCCTGGCCGCAAGCCTCAACGAAGCGGTCCGTGTTAGCGATGTCGGTTCTTTGAAGAGCGCTAAACATCTCGGGCTGTGGCCCTGTCTCGGGGCTAAATTCCTCCTGTGGGCCAGGATCCGATGGGTCGATAGGTGGTGCGCTCGTCAGAAGGTCATCGAGCCACGCATCGACGGGCTCGCGCCCTGGAGGGGGGTTCTTCGATTTCATGCCGCGGCCCTGTCAGATGCCTGTGCGATCGTGATTTCCATCGCCTTCCCGACGCGACGGACGTTGATCAACCCGAGACCATCTAGGTCCCTGATCGCTTGTGAAGCGGCACGGACACTCGTCTTCTTCACCCGCTCCATCCTCTTCGCGACATCGGTGGCGGTGGTCACCAGCGGGCTCGACTTCGAGGTCGATATCACGATGTAGAGCCACACCCTGATCGTGGGCTCCGGCATCAAAATAAGCCGAGGATGTATTCTAGTATAGGTATGCTCACTCACTTTAGGTGCTCCTTTCTATGACTATGCTAGCCGCTTACCTGTACCCTGTCAAGCTGCAACGGCGCGTTTTAAGCGCATGACCGCAACCTTGAGTGCGCCATAACCCTTCGGCGCCAAGTGGCATAAGGTGCTGGCAAAGTACACGATAATACATACCTCACCACTCCACTATGGCCGAAATCTGGGGTCATTCGTCCGTCTGTGGCCCAGAAACCATCACTCTCATGGCTATTTCCCATGACACGACCACCCTTGAGATGGCGTCATCTTCGATGGCGTGGTACACGACGCCATCGCTCGGAGGGTGGCGCACCCCCTTGTCGTTTCCGTGCTGGTCTTCTATGACAGTCTCTCTCTCGTATCGCTCAAAAACGAACCTCACCGCCTCCTCAGGATTGCTCGCCTCCACGTAGTAGGAGCCGGGTCCGAGCCCGCTCCCGTCTTTGATCACTCTGTATTTCATCGTCTCTCCCCTTCGGCCTGCTCCAGCCACAGATCGATCGCTCGTTCCATCTCGTCATCCTCGACGGCATAGGACGGCCCGCCGTTGGCAGCCAGATTTATGACGAGTTGCCCCAGGCGCTGGTCCGGCGTCCGGTGCCAAGCGCGACGGAGCTTTTCGATCATTCTGTCGATCCTCTTCGGGTCTCTCATCGTCTCCACCCTCTCGCAGCAATCGCGTCGATCGCCGACTTCGCCTCTGACGCTGTCATGTCCGGGCGTGTCTCCCCGTACCTCGAAAGGAGCTTGAGCTGAGCGGGGCTGGCGAGCCGAGCTGCCAGCCGTTCGGCCATCGTCGCGATCATCTTCGCAGCCACGTCTCGTCCTACCTCGCCGGGGTCGAGCCCCGCTTGAAGTAGCTGCTTGATCTGCGCCTCCGAGGCGGGCTTTATCCCCCACCTCACCGATCTCTCGAGCTCGTCTAAGTCGAGGCCGAAGAGGTCCCAGGCGATGGCCGCCGGGATGATCTTCCGGCCGCTGCCATCCTTCACCGCGGCCTTTCGTGCGGCGAGGAGTTTTTCCCGCTTCGTGCGGTAGACCACCTTCGCCTTTGCACGCTTCAGGATATCCAGAATCTTGACAGGCTCGTCCTTGGTGCGCTCGCGCTTTGCTTCGGAGACCACCTCGTCGCCCCACTCACCACCGAGCGCATCCTCTGGGCCGGCGAGGTCGCAGCGGCGTGTTACGTCCACGTAGTCGATCACGAGGCAGTCGGTTTTCCCAGGTGCCGGCCGCAGCCCGCGCCCGAGCATCTGAGCGTAGAGAGATCGGCTCTTGGTGGGCCGCGCGATGGCCACGCACGAAACCCCTGGGCTGTCCCACCCTTCGGTGAGAACCATGCAGTTGACGAGGTACTGATAGACCCCGGCGTCGTACTCTTTGAGCAGAGCTCGCCGCTCCGGTGTCGGGGTGGTGCCGTCCAGGGCTCTGGCACACCCCGGACGGGACTCACATAGAACCTCGGCGAGCGAGTGTGCCGAGGCGACTCCGGGAGTGTAGATCACGGTGCGCCTGTCGCCGGCGAGCTCCAGGAGAGGAGCTGCTATCGCATGGATGGCGCCGGTCTCGCTGATTCGCTCCTCGAGCTGTGCCTGATGGAGATCTCCAGCGACGCTTCGCACGTCGGAGAGGTCTACAGACTTGAGCACCACCCGCTCAGCGACCGGCTCGACCAGCCATCCGTCGTTGATCGCATCGATGATTGAGTACTCGAAGGCGACGGAGTCGTAGACCTCCCCGAGCGCCTTCTGGTCGGTCCTGTCCGGTGTCGCCGTCACACCGATCACCTTCGCCGCGCCGAAGTGATCGACGATCGCCCTGTAGCTGTCGGCCGCCGAGTGGTGGGCTTCGTCGACGACCACGAGCGAGAACACATCTCGCGGCCAGTCCGTGAGCCTCGCTCCCCGCATCGTCTGCACCGAGCCCACCACGATGGACGATCCTGGGCGCGGAGCTCTCGAGCTTGCCTTCTCGATGTCCGCCTCGAGCCCGAGCATCTGTTGCACCCGAGCTGCAGCTTGGCCCACGAGCTCGTCGCGGTGGGCGAGCATGAGCACCCGGCCCCGAGCCATCCCGGCGATCGAGACGAAAACCTGAGTCTTTCCCGTCCCGGTCGGCATGACGACCAGGGTTGATCGGTCGCGACGAAGGGCCTCGACGGATCGCCTGACGGCCTCCTGTTGGTATGGGCGAAGGGTCATCCCTCGCCTTCCCGGAGCTTCCATCTTCATCTCTCCTCCATGCGATTTGTGGGCGGGAAGGGGGTCAGGGCTACCATTCGGCTGACATTTGGCGGCGAGCTCGCTCCAGTCGTGGGAGATTCTTCCGCGCGTACCTAGTGCAACTCGTGCCGTCGAAGGAATCTGCCCCGGCCTCAGCGCACTGATAGATAGCCCTCATCGAGTTTATTCTAGCCACGTGGTAGTAGCAGCCCACCTCGCGAGCGAGGTCGCCCCATGTCCTCATCGTCTTGAATTTCCATAGCGTCGAGCCACCAAGGAAAATTCCCACATCATCGCAGAGCAGGGGTCTGACATCGCCGGACTTCATACCATCTTGGACTGGGACCAGCTTCAGTCCTCCAACCTTCGGGAGCCATGATTCCGAGAGCTTCAACGACTCGATGCCACCTGCCACAACATCGGGGACCGCGACCCATTGGGCACCGCCGCCGAGCATCTCGACGAGGTCAGCAAACGCTCCGAGGTCGTTGTCCCGCTTCTGTTGAAATGCACTCCAGGCCCCGTTGTCGATCACGTAGCGGTCGAAGCCTTCAGCCCTCCACCCTCGCCGAGGAGATCCAGACGATATCAGGAGACCCCATCCGGCAGCCTTGAGCAGGGTAAGGTTCTCCCTCGTCCCCGTCCGCGACGCATAGCCGATCACTAGACCCGGTCCCCTCCATAGAGGTATTGCCGTCGAGACCTGGCCTTGAGCTCTTTGACTTCGACTTGGAGCTTCCGAATCGTCTCCATCTGCTCCTTGCCCTCGTTAGCCTTCGCCCAAGCAATGATCTCGAGCTCCACGGTGCAGAGCTCTGCTCCAAGGGTCTGCTTCGCCTCGACCTTGCGAAGCCACCGCCTGAGCAGGGACTCGAGCTCTGCGATCCTGTCATCCCGCGAGGCGCAGTTGGCGCAGTCGCTCGGGCGAGGTTCCTCGATCCAGGGCTCCTCCATGGTGGCCTTGCAGGCAGGGCAGATCCTCACCATGACCTCGACATAGTCCGGGGTCTCCACCATACCATCCGAGAGGTAGGCGTACTCCTCGCCGAGCCGCTCGACGCCCTCATGGTCAGCCACCCACTGGCAGATCGCATTGCTCACGATGAGCGCCGCGACAGCCTCCCCACACTCCGGGCAGGTCTCGGTTCTACCTTGCTCGTCTTCCATCACTTGCCTTCCCTTCTCCCGAGCTTCCGGGCGATCTCGATCGCCTTGTCGATATCCATCAGTCCCTCCTCGCGAAGCTCTCTCAGATCGTCGGCGATCTCCGACCTCTCGTGTTCGGCCCACGTCAACTGCTCTTCGTAATCTCTCAGCTTCGCCGCCGCGGTCTCGAGGCACCTACCGTGGACAGCGATGTCCGACGGGAGCACTCTGCCGAGGTCATGGCCGCAAAGCCTGCATTTGGTTCGTAGATCGGCCATCAGTCCTCCACCCCTGCAAAAAGTGGCTCTTGCTCGGTAGCCCTGGCCGCAGCCGCGCTCTCACAGTTCCTGACGGCCTGCCGATAGTAGGAAGCCTTGAGGTCCGCCCCCATGGCCTTGCGCCCTTGCTTGACCGCCCCGAACACCTCACTACCGACGCCCATAAACGGCGTGAAGACCGTCTCTCCTGGGTTGCTGTAGAGAATCACGGCCCTCTCGATCACGTCGAGTTGCAAAGGGTGGACGTGCTTCTCGTCGTCTTCCTCGCGACCGCTGCGATACGGGAGTACTCTGTCAAGCCTGATGTCGTACCAAATTGCCGAAGCGTATCGTCTCCAAACCTCTTGAGAGTATTTGTTCTCGAGCTGCGACCCCTTCCAGTTCCGGTATGGAAGTGCTTCGTTCGGGATGGAGCTCTCTCCGATGTATTCGGTGAGCCCGAATTCATGTGATACGGGGACTGCGTTCTCGCCGGAGCGCCGAAAGACCAAGACGTAGTCAGCGTTCGCTATGCTCGTCTTCGTCGAGTCCTTCGTGAGCGCCTTGTGGCTCAAGCTCTTCATCATGGTCCTATTTCGGACCGTCAGAGGCTCTTTCCAGATGTGGTACCGAGCAACATAAAACCAGCCAAGCCGCTCGTGAAGCCTGATGATATCGCCAGGAAAGTCTGTGAGGTGGTCGAGCCCGCTGTTTCCGCTCGTGATGTCCATGCAGTGAACTGCGGTCATTCTTCCGGGCTTCGTGATTCGGTGCTTTTCTTTGACGACGTATTCGTAATGTTGAAGGAATTCCTTGTAGTTCACCGAGTTGCTCAGGTCTCGCTCGTCCGAGCTGTAGACGTACAACCCGGCAAACGGCGGAGAGTAGATCGAGAAGTCAATCGACTCGTCAGGGAGCCCCATCATGACCTCGATACAGTCGCCATGATAGAGCGCGTGCGTTTCAGTGATGGTCTGTTCTGTCATACCCATGTCGTCTCCTTATGAAAAATCTAGGACCCCTTGAGACAGTCTCTTTGCTGCAATCTCACAGTATCGTTCCTCTATCTCGATTCCTATTGCCTTGCGTCCGAGGTCTTTGGCGGCCCGGAGGGTAGGACCGGAGCCGCAGTATGGATCGACAACGGTCCCACCAGGTACGCCAGGAAGGGTTAGGCACCATTCCATGAGTGCAACGGGCTTTTGAGTTGGATGCAAGAATGCCCTCTGTTCTGTCTTCCGATATGCTCCGCTCCATAGATGTCTGAAAACACGCGGTCGTTTAACGCAGTTTGTTACCGCAAATTCGCACTCTGCTATTCTAACATTCATCCCATTTTGCGTTACTTTATCCCAGCATAACCATACTGGCAGGCTTGGAAGCAGCGAGGCGTAGCAGTTTGCACCCCATAGGATAAATGGCCAGCCTACCAAGTGAGTCGGATCAAACTGGACGTCATCGCCTGATACCGAAGATAGGCACCCTCTGTTGCCTATTATATGTTTCGACTGAGGGTTGTCTTCCCTGTTGTAGCTTATCCCGTATGGCGGATCTGTCAGCACGAGGTCAACAGGGCCGAGCCCCGGCAGAATATCCCGACAGTCGCCGTGGTATATATGCAGGCGTACTGTCTCTTACACAC
>FLOH01001436.1_pt1 | contig 37316 bp, 40 predicted proteins | sample 756751 | NCBI WGS metagenome assembly FLOH01 (sample SAMEA4026879, study PRJEB14308) | marine metagenome | biome: coastal water; material: water | depth 74 m
TCTGCGGCTTTGGCTTCTTCTGCAGCCTGCTCAGTCAAACGTCTTTCTTCAACTTCACCACGGGCAGTCGAGCGTTGACCCACCCGACCCAGCGCACCAAACGGACCACCAACCAGAGCGCCTCCATACGCAGCTTGCCCATATTCAGCCAATGCGTCGTCAGACGTTATGGGGAGACCCGCTTGATAGCGCTCAAGCATCTGTTGGATAGCTTCTGTACCGCCTTCAATCCCGACACCAAGAGTTGTACCTTTGGCTAAAACAGCGCCTAGACTTTCTCTAGCTATAGCCTCACCGGCTTCTTTACTACCACGAGCAAGCGCTTGCTCAGCGCCGGGGCCAAGAATTTTACCGACAAAGGAACGACCAAGAGGTATAAAAGTAGCGGCTGCTTCTAGTGCAGCGCCGGGGACGGCTGCGGCAAGGGCCTTACCAGCAGAAATATCTTCAACGCCTTCAGCCGCTTGACGCTCAAGACCTGAACCAAAAAGCTGTGCTATAGACGGTGCAATCGCACCAAGACCACCACCGATAAGAGCGCCGCCTGGGCCAGCAAAAGAACCTGCCAAAGCACCTGCTTTGGCACTAGCAAGTGTGGCAGCAATGTTTGGAATTTGTTCTGCGAAGGCGCCAGGAATTTGGCTAATAACTTCCCCAGCACCGCCAAGCAGTCCGCGTTCAGCATAAGCTTGTTTTACGGCGTCAAGGCTAGAACCGGGTGCAAAACGCTGCCCAATCTCTTCGCTACGCTCAACGCCACGACGGGCTGCTTCTTCAGGCGATAAAAATACAGCCTCTCCCGCTGTTTGAAAACGAGAAAGTAAACCTTCTAAACCACCACGAAACGCAGCTCCAACACCTTCTTTTGGTTTTTCTTCAGCGGCAGCAGCCAGCTTTGCTTGAACGGCTTCTACAATCTGCTTTTTAGTAGCGTTAGGCGGTCCTTCGATCTCATAAACTTTTCCGTCAGGCCCAGTTATTTCGTAGAGAGGCATGACTACTCCTTATTTTTTAACCTTTGGGGTGCCCCATTGTGACAGATCAAGCCCGCTTTCAGCGCCAAAATCTTTTGCTTTATACATGTTGTAGTACTTTCGAGAAAGTTCCAGCTTTTTAGCTTCTTTCTCAGGCCCTTCAAACATTGCTTTTACATCTTCTGACGCTTGTTTAAGCGCGGCTTCACGAAAATCAGCCTCTCGTTTTTCAGCACGCTCAATTTTTGTAGCTTGAAGATTGGTACTAGAAGTTTCAAACTGTCGGTCGGCAACGTACTTCTGGATGCTATTTGAAGACAGCCTGTCAGCAATTCGGAACTCAATCTCTGCGTTTTTCTCAACCGCCTTAGCCTGACGCTCTTCCTGTTTGTCAAGCCTCCCTTGTGCGTACTTGACTTTACCCTCAGCCATTTGGTTTTGCAGAAGGTTGAGCTGCACAGTTTCTTTGTCAAGCTCACGGCGTGTTTTCTTAATGTCTTTAAGGTCCTTAGCAAGCCCCTGCAACGCAGGCGTAGCACCTTTGCCAATATTAACAAACGCATAAGGCGACTCACCACCCAAGATACCAAGACCAGCTTCAAGTAAACGCAGGTTGGCAGCTTCTTTCTTTTCGCCTTTTAACGCTTCTTTTTCTTCAGCAAGCTTACGTATGTTGTCTTTAACAAGGTCAAAGTCGTACCCCGCTTCTTTAAGAGTGTCAACATATTCTTTTGAAAAAGCTGTAAAGTCTTTTGTAGTTCCCGGATCAGTTTTGTATTTCTTAGCCAGTTCTTTAGCTTGGTTTGTTACTGCTTCAAAACTAACAGGTTGTGCAACTTGAGCTCGTTCCGTTGCGAGGTCGGCTATGCCGCCACCGGGTGTTTCTTTTGCAGCCATGCGTTTTTCAAAGTCGGCTATGCTTTCTGTAGCCACACCTGGGTCCGTAGCAGAACCCATAACAAACCCCATGTCAGCTTTAGAATAGTCGATTAAAGGATCACGTTTTGTTCTAGCGTAGTATTCATCTTTTTGATTTTGTGCTTGAGCTTGTGTAGCTTGCCTTTGAATTAAAGGCCCCATACCTGGGTAGAACGCCATTGTGTCGGTAGAAAGCGGCGTTGCCCCTAATCCTTGCGCTTGCACAGCTTCTGTAAAGGTAGTACCGCGACCGGGTCCGCGCGGGGCAGCTTCCGGCATTTGGGTTTCTCCAGCCAACATCTGCCGAAAACGCTCAGGTAAACGACCACTGCGCTGGTAATCCGTGCGCTCTTGCAAAGACATCTGATTTAAAACAGTCTGAAGAGACGGCTGCCCACCCGTTTGGAACGCCACCACGCTGCCACCACCTGCAGCACCTGTACCGAACGTACCCTCTCCACCTACTATGCCCCCCATGGGCACATCAATATCTGCGGGAGAAGCGCCGAGTCCTTGCGCCATAGCGAGGTCTTTGTCTTTAATTTTGGGAGCCTGCGCCGACTGCATGGCCTGCATGCCTTTCTCGGCGACTACCGCCTCCATCTTTTCTCTCAGGACAGTGTGAGCAGCTATAAGGCTGACCATATCGCTGGTGCCCTGCAGCACGGCTGCAAGGGCTTTAATCGGCATCGACCGAGCAAGTGAGTATTCTTGGACTGGATTACGCATTATTTATTCCCCAAGAGGTTGTACAGACTCAAGCCTGTAAGCCCAAGACCTGTTAACTGGCTGGCGAACGATGGCGGTGGGGTTGTATTTTGCTGCGTTGTATCTGAGAGTGGCACACCGCGCAAGAGATTAGAGAGCTGGCCCACCTGAGTCATGCCGTACTGAGCCTGGTCTTGTAACTCACCGCGTTGTGCATCCATCTGTTGTTGCGCAATCGAGCGCTGGAGGTCACCAAACGCACCTTGAGTCTTAAGTACATCAAGCTCACCGGCAAGCTGTTGAGTGCCGAGTCCACCAAATGTCTGAGCCAACCCACCAAGACCTTGCGCTGCAGCAAGCCGAGTTTGCCCAGCTTGAAGACCGGCTGAGCGGTCACGTTCAAACTGTTGTTGGGCCTGTTCGTACGAACGCTGAAGTCCCTGCGCCTCGATGTCGCCCAACTGGGTACGAAGCCCTGACTCACGCTGACCTTGAAGAATCGCCTGTCTTGCACCGCCGTAAGTGCCTTGTCTCGCAGCAGCTAAGTTACCGCCAAGCTGAGCCTGTCGTGCTGCATCAATTGCCCCTCTTTGTTGCATGTCCACCACATTCTGCATGTAAGGCGACATATATTGTTGAGCTTGCGCCGAACCAAACTCTGGGGCTTGCACACCCAATAAAGCTTGCAGTCCTGCTGCACCCGCTTGTCCACTCTGCTCAGCCAAAGCAAATTGATCTGGCATTGTCATACCGCCGAGCTGAGTGCCTAGTGCCTGTTGGAACTGTGACATCGGGGCGACAGTACCCGCACCAACAAGCCCTTGTTCAATTAACGGCTGGAACTGCTGAGCGTAGGCTTCTGCACCGGTTAGACCTTTTGGATAAATTGCACTAAAGCCCCGCTCAATAAGACCGGGTTGCCCCTCTTTACCCAGATAAAATGATTCTAAGACCTTGGGTATGTCACTGGTTGTGCTAATCGTTTGAACTGCCATGATTTTTTCCTTTACGCTGGCATCAGGCGTTCAGCCCGGATTTCAGGAGGTTGTTTTGTTGTGCCGTGTCGAGCTTTACGTATGCGGTCCATCGCGTTGTAGAGCTTTTTAGCTCCAGCGTTACTTGAACCGTTGCCAATGTCAGCAACAACATCAGCAGGTATTACAAATTCATCATTTGCTAACCGAGCTTCCTGGATACCTTCAATTGTAGCTGGGACGCTATCGCTCATGCCATCCCCCGTGCCCTGGACCATCCTCGGTTCTCCAGTCGGCCCAGTCGTTCCACCGGCTTCCATGTAAGTCATGCCGCCTTTAGCAAGGTTAATTGTTCCTCCGGCCTTAGCAGTACGAACACTGCCCAGTGTTCTAGCAAATAGCTCATCAAATCTACGCTTGCGCTCTTCATCTTCTTGGCGTATTGCGGTTGCTTCCATATCGTACTTACGCTGTTCTTCAGCCGCTTTTTCAAGACTAAAACCGCCCAAACCAGCCATGGCAATCTCAGTACCTGTGGTCAACGGCGCTGGCCCAAAACCTTTCCCTTCGGTGATAACGTTTGCCATACGGCCCGGTACTGCACCTCCTTTGGGCGCACTGCCTGGAGTTGTTGTAACCGCGTCGCTAGGATATTTATTATAAAAAGCCTCGCCTGTTTGTGGACCGCCTCGCAATGTATAAGTGTCTATGGGTGTCGAAGGACCAAGAGCGGGTTGTCCAGATAACGGCACTTCTATGTTTTCAATGCCTGCCATGGGGTTTACACCCCCCGCAGCTTCTCCCACAGTAGTTGTTGGGGCTGTTGGTGCCCCGTCTGGAGTTGGTGCCCCGCCCATTTTCTCACCCAGGCTACCCAAGGCGTACGCTCTGAGGCCACCGCCTAACGCTTGTTTAAGGTCGAAACCGCCCTTGGCAGATGCGCCTGCTGCAATACCGGAGAAAATTGACTTCGTAAGAAGCGATGACATACCAAAAAGGCCGGGGATAGGTACGAACGGCAGAATAAATGACGCTGCCTTAAACAGCTTCTTCAGGCTAAAGGCTTCGGGTAAACCCGTACGTGGGTTAATCGTCATGTCTGTACCTTGGGCACGGGCTAGCGCTCGCAGCCCTGCAACTTCTTCAGGCGCCATGTGGACCAGCATCGAGTCGCCCTTACGGCCTCTATCGGCTAAATTCTGGGCTACATTGGCAAGCCCACCTTCAGCATAACGAGGACGGAATTGCTCGGCTGGAGAGTAATACTGAGGTTGCCGGCGCATATAACTTGGCATGAGATTGTCAGCGCTAATGCCAGCAAGACCGCCTGTAGTCGGCGAAATTCCGGTTCGGCCTTGGCGCATCGCCATCTCTACCATCATCTGCTCGCGCTCAGCATCTGTAAGCTGCATTGCAGCTTCTTTGTCACGAAGCTCTTTACCAAACACTACGTCACGTTCGTAAGGTCTATAGTCGTACCCTGTAATAACTCGATTCTCGTCGTATATGGGCTTTGAGTAGCCGCCAACCAAGCGCCCCTCATCGTCAATATATTTCGAGATGTCAAACGTAGAACCCGCCTTCTTAGCAGACAGCTCAGCCATTTTAGGCGGTCCACCACCCTCAGCCATTTTGATTATGCCGCCAGCTCTAGTTGACACACTAGCAGGACTATCAGTACCAGCATCAAAACCACCAGGATCAGGACCAGCCGAGTCACCACTACCATCACCGCTAATTGCTCCAAGGTTGTTACTGGCTACGGTTGCATTAGTTTGTCCGGGAAACGGCGCGGCGGTTGTTTCAGGTCGAGCAAGAAATGTAGGTGTTGGCGCTCCATAAGCACCGGTTTGAAGGGCAAAGTCTTCAGGTAAGCCTCTGGGAGCAGGCACCCCTGTGCTAAACAAACCTCTTGGGCGTGATTGATTGTATTGGGCTTGAATTTGTCCAACGGGCGTTCCAATAGCAGCCGACAACTCAGCAGGAGAAATGCCGCCCACATCCATCTGATAAGCAACATCGGCTGGGGTCTGCCCAGCAGCAGTCATAGATTGAATCGCGTTTCGTAAAGACTCTGGAGTAAACCCTGATCCACCTAGAGGTGCTTGACCGGACGTTAGCCCAGGCATATACATAGCAGGACGAAGCTGAGCTAGACCCCGACGCAGGGGGGCAAATGTTAAATCACTTTGAGTCTGACGAGCAAGACTTGGTATTCCTAAAATTTGACCTGGACCAGGAGTTGTCTGAGCAGTAGGTGGCGCAGCCGCGCCCTCAGGTGTTACTGATTCCGTTTGAGCAGCAGGAATCTTCCCCTGTTGGATAAACTGCACTAGGTTCTGAGGTGTGAAACGAGCACCCTTGTTTGCATCAAGTAGCTGTGGATCGGTGTTTAAATAATCCGCTATGTTCTGAAACGCGTCCCCGCCATAAATTTCACCTGCCGCTTCAACAAGCTTAGCCGCACCTGTAAAATCACCGGTTGTTTTAGCCTGCGTCATGGTTTGATTTAACCGGCTTAACATGTCTTGAGCGACATTGGTTAAAGTCTCTGGGCCATAAATGGTCTGAGCCTGGGAAAGAAGATTTCTTGCTGTGCGTATGTCTCCTGCGTCAATTGCAGCGTAGTACTGGTTAAGCAAACCCCCGGCTTGTTGGTCTACAGGATCAACAGTAGGCTGTGGTCTAGGGTCAACAATCGGTCTTTCTGCTTCACGCAGTCTTAACAATTCCGCTTCAGCACGCTGCGCCTGCATCCTTTGGATTTCTGCGGGAGAGGCGGTAGGAGGGGCAGCGGGGGGCGGAGATGGAGGCCCATAATCAGCCGGCGAAAAAACATTAGCAGGCGAAGACACATTAGCGGAAGGAGCAAGAGCGGCAATACCCGCTGGTGTTAACGAAACTGGGTCTGATACCACCGGAGAAACAGCAGGAGAAGGCGGGCCACTAAAAGGACGTACTGTTGATTTGTCAACCAGGTCGAGATACTGGTTGTATCTTTGTGAAACGTAGCCGGGATCCGCTCCAGTTACACGAGCTACTTGCTCCGGGCTTACTCCCGTTTCACGCATAACCTGCGCAATTTGAGATTCAGATATTCCAGGCCGAGAGTCAAGATATTGCCTGACTAGAGCGTCTGTAACACCGCCTTCTTGAAAACGTCGAATAGAGTCAAGTCCGTACATGTTTAATCCTAAGTAGGTGCTGACACCCAAACAATTGATTTAATCGCTGATGGTATAGCGGGTCGTGCAAAGGGCGATGCTTGGGCAGCATCATGAAACATCAAAACGCCGTCAGTGGCAGGTGACACAATGTTTGCTTTGTCTGTTGCCCAGTATAGTTCTATCTCATCGCCTACAACAACTTCAAACGTAACCTCAGAATACGCCGTAGTAAACCCAGGTATAGACACACTTTTTCTAGCCGGAACTGAAAACGAAGTAGCAGAGTTAACTATATCCACCGCATTGTTTTGCAGCCAAACAGTTACCGTGTGTTGTGCGTTATCTGTGTTGGCATATTCAAGTCTGTACCGAAGCGTATATACACCAGCAATATCGGCTGTTGCAGACCCCGGAGAATTAAGCGTCCAGCCAAATCCAGATTCTAAAGTGTCAAAATTAACTAATGTTATTGTGTCGTCTGCTGTAGCACGCTGATCGGTTGAGTCGGATGCGGCAATATGAGAAAGAACTATTCCAAGCCCAGGACCACCACCATTCATTATAGTCGTCAGGTCATTTAGGTACCGGTCAAGCAAATTAAAATACAAACGAAGAACTCGGCTTTTGTCGTTCTCAGACATAACATCGTACATCTGCGCTGGTAACGGCAGAGCGGGTGAGGTAAATTTTTTAGTTATTGTCATTACCTACGTCCGTCCGGTCGAATATCCAGTCGCGGAGAACCCAACTGCCACTGCACACCTTCTGTGTCGGATGCCACTCTAAGCGCCATCTGTCGGGCACGGGCACGAACAAACACTTGATCTGTGTAAATGTTGGCAGAAGTCTCAATGACATTCTGCGTATCCGAGGGGTCACCTTGATACTGAGAGCCTGGGAAGTTGCGTGGGCGAATAGCCAGCGTCACCGTCGGTGTTGCTGCTGTGGACTGGTTGTAGTTAATGTCAGGAATAATCCGTCGAGTCAAAATAAACTGGTCGCCATCGCCTAAGTCAAAGTCATTTGACTGGATAAAACATGTCATAGCCGCGCCGTCATCGTTTACACCAACCTCGTGTTGGAAAAGGTTGCCGCTGTTTGGGGTGCCAGCAACCGTGTCTTCGTAGGTATAGGGTTCCGTGTAAAGGGCAGTAGGGACATCCCTTAGTGGCGTATCAAGCCATGCGGTGCGCTCTACACTGCCGTAATACCAAACCTGCTCTAAGTGATTGTAGATCACATACCGATTGTTCCAGTTAGAGTCGGCACTGGGATAGAACCACCAGACCTCATTGAAGCCTTCGTTGGTGCCCGAGACGATTTGATCGGCCTGAGCAAAGTTAATGTCTTTGTAAACGTATTCTCGAACGGTCGTTGGCAGTGTTTGAATTTGACCAGAGTAGACATAGAATTTATCCGTGCCCATCCAGTACGTGACGTTGTTGGCGGTTGCCGCTGCCCGTGGGCTAATAATAGAGATGTTGTCAGCGAGTTGCTGCAACGCAAACACATCGGTCGTGCCGGTAAACTGCAAGGAATAGAGTGTCGTATCTGTCCATACCAGAATCTCTTGCCGGGTAGCCTGTGTCGCCACAATCTCTGAACCCCGTGAAACACGAAGAAATCCAGCACTACTTGCCGCACCGCCTGGGGTTGTGCCTGTGGGGTTCCAATACTGAGGCTCGTCTTGGCTGGCCCAGCGAATCAGAAGGGGATCAAAGTCGGTTGCACCACCTGCGTAGGGCTGACACCCAAAAGCCAAAAGGTGCTTGTCATTCTGAGAAACCGTGACCTGCATAGCCAGCGTAGGGACCGAATCATTGCCGGAAAGACTAGAAAGAAGAACCGCCCGAGTACCAAGTGATGTGGCAGGAGAGGCAGATGACCCACGCTCCCAATAGTAAATTGGACCCCGGCGGATGTTTGCCACCAGGTCGTTATCGAAGTTATCCATGAACCAGTCACGCTGGAGCAGATCAATTGGTGTAGGCCCACCAAGACCCCAGGGGTAACTGCCATTCCAAGCTGAAGCACCCCAGCCGTAACCTGCCGTAGTAAGGGGATAGCCTGGATGTATCTGGCACTCAATATCAATAGAAGAACCGCCTCCAGCAGCTACTGTAGAGGCTGCGGGCGTTGTAACAGTGAACGTAAAAATGTCATCGTCCACCCGAGTAATAACATGCTCGGCATTAATTTCAGCATCCGGCACGCCACCCACATCACCTGTTACTCCAGAAATCGTGACGTAATCCCCAGACAGGCATCCATGCGCCGTGACGTTGACGGTTATTGTGGTTGAGCCGTTGGTTGTCTCTATACAGTCATCTGTGGCGGTCGTAGTTAGCGTAGCTCTTAAAGGCGTGATGTCGTAAAACTGCCCGCCCACCTCAATATAGAGTTTGATGTCGGTGCCGACGCCAAGGAAGTTATCTGTAAAAGACGTTATCCAGTTCCAGACCTGGCGGCACACGCCGATAAAAGTCTCACTGGTTGTCTTCTGCCAGCCACCTAATTTTTGAGGAAAGCCGGAAAAGAAACGAATCTTGTCGCCGTCTGACCAGCCGCCCTCACCAGAGTAGTTTGTCTGATCACGGTTGATTCCAGGCTTGAAAACAAGTTTTAGAAATGACATTAGGCTACAAGTCCAGTTAGGTAAACAGTCTTGCCGTCTTGCTTTGTAGCAGTCATCACCTGCTTTTTTAAATCATTGGGGTCATAAGAAACATGCACCCAACCCGAATCAGGTATGCCCGGTGTATAAAATTCTAATATTAATTGACGAAAATCGCAATTGTCTGCTATCCACTGGGCCAAATCAGCGTTAGCGATGCTGGGAATCTCGATGTCTGCGGCAACGCCCTTGCAGTGATCGGACATGGTAGACCCACCAACCTTGGCGTTTACAAGCGGGTGCCTGTACCCACTGTTGACCTTGACCCCCATGCCGTAATAGTTACGCACGGGCTGGAGAACCTTCTCGCACAGCACCCGCATATTCTCAATCTCAGTCTCCGTTGGGTCGTTTGCCATACCAAAGCGCAAGGCAGTCTCGGACTTGGTCATCTCAGATAAGGTGAAGTTCTGGGTCAGATTCACTTTTTCTTTTCCATGATGTCGTCAAGCTGGGCGCTCTTTTCCTTGCTGCCTGCCGACGATCCAAAGTAATACCCCAACACCATTGTGACCGCAGAGGTCAGCGCACCCAGTACATAGATCAAGATGTCCTTGGACTCGGTATCCACATCCACAAAAATGATGACCCCGAACAGAATAAAGGTTAACCCTACCGTACCAAGCGCAAGCAAAGGAGTAACGATCTTGCTTAACATTGGGGCAAACTCGCTGGTCGCAATCTGAACCTCCCGATCACGGGCAGACTGCATCTCTTTAACCTGTGCTTCTAACTGGGCTAGCTCACCCCGTTGCGCCATCTCCATAAGACTGGCCTGCGCTTTGGCCTTGGCCTCTGGGTCTGGCAGAACTTTGTCGAGGACCTTCTCACCAATCGAGAGTATTGCGGCTAGTGGGATCATGTTGTGTCCATTCTCAAACATTTGGTGTTTACGCCGGGGTGTTCAATCTTTACAGCCTGCCTGCGAATCTCGCACTCGGTAAGGTTAGGGTAGGACTCAATCATTACCGAATCGCCCAGTACGACAATAAGTAGAAAGTACATCACTTTGCGTACCTAAAAATAAAGTCAATTGCCATGTACAGAAGCAGGCATCCAACCACCACGACGGTTGAACTACCCCCATAAAGAAGCATGTCGTCCCAGAACTTCTTTTGCATATCTTGTTGCTCTTGCTTCATGCGAATCCGCTCAGCCCTGATCTTACGGCGCATCTCTAAAAACTTGCGGTACCCGTCCAGGCTTCCGTAGCCACCCTCAAGATCGGCAAAGGCACCGTAGATGAACTCGTGTTTTATTTCCGCCTCCATCTCCATGAGCTTATGCTCAGCCTCAAAGACATCAAAGGCTTCTTGTGTGTCGTTGCCGAACTCTAGCTTCTGAAACAGCTTGGGTTTCTTGGGGGCGTTCTTGGCAGTCGTTATGTGCTGCTCAAGCTGGTCGGCAAGCCCTGCGTATTTACTAAGTTGTGACCAAACGCCCTCGGCCTCCTGAGCAAACTCGGATGCCTTTTTTATCCCGTTCCATACAGCAGTACAGGCGGCGAGGATGGTTATTGGGTCCACTAAGCACCTTGCTCAACCCACGAGGTGGTTGCTTCATCCCATGAGTATCGCTTGGGTGGCTCTCCCGTACCGGCATCAGCAGGCATCGCTACAGGGGCATTCCACAGGCAGGTCTGCTCATCCAGTACCCAAGAAGCGTATGGCTTGGGAGGGATAAACGCATCACGCTCTGTATCGTAGGTGTAGCCTAAACCCGCATAATTTTTGCGAAATGCTTTTGTTTGATCCGCAGAAGGTTGACCGTCAGCACCATAATGAACGCCACCGCGAGTATTGTAAGAAGTGCGGCGATAGATGTAGCCATCATGGGCTAACTCATCTTCTCTGTTTTCGTCGTCATCCCGACCGACAGTCACAAAGTCAACAACGCCATTTTTGATTCGTGCAAAGTGAGCCATCTATAACTCCTATTTGAATGGTTTGCCAGTAATCCAACTCACCAGCGAATAACGGGTTCCCTGCGTGACAGGCTTAACCTCATGTAAAACATAACTGGGAAACAATGCTACAAAGCCCTGCTCTTTCTTCATCACCTCAGGCTTATCCCCGAGATACAAACACAGGTCACCGCCCTTGTAGTCTTCAGGCTCAGAAAGTTGAACCGTGAAAGACAGTTTGCGAATAAGAGTGCCGGGTGCTGAGTCAATGTGTCTGCCGTACTTACCGCCGGGTGCTTGGTACTTGGTGAACTGAAAGCCCTCTGTCGCACCAAAGATGTCGAACTGAAAGAACCTGTTGTTCAAGTCCATGATGATGTCCGTCATGCGGCGATAGCACCAGTCCAAGTCATCAGAGGGGTAGAGCCATGCGATCTCAGACTTCCGCACCTTTGTGTCTTCACCACGAGTCTTGGCTTCTTTTGCAGTCCTGTCGTTACCGATCTCGATAATCTTCTCGCACTCTTCTTTTGAGAAGGCTTTGTCCCAGTACGCCCATGAGTGAACGGGGTCGAGGTTAAAGGCCCAAGCAGGGTTAGGTGTCTGCTTCTCGGGGGCCGAGTGCATAGGGATTACTTCTGCTGTTTTCAAGAGAATGTCACCGTTTGTGAAGTGTTAGAAGTTGCCGTAACAATATAAGTCGTATAGCCGCCAGCCGTTGAGTTTGTTTCGGTCACGCCACCAGTAAATGTTGCGGTCTTGGTAGATGGGATTTTGATGATGACTACGCCAGAGCCGCCGTTGCCGCCCGAGCGAGGAGCCGCACCGGAACCAGTTCCGCCTCCACCGCCGCCACGACCATCGGTGCCGTTTGAACCATTTGCGTTTGCACCGCCATTTCCTCCTACGCTTGATCCTCCTATTCCAGCCGGGCCAACCGAATATGCACCACCACCGCCACCACCAGCATAATTGAGTGGCGAGCCGCTAATGTCATTTGAAACACCTGCGCCGCCATCACCCTGAGGCCCAGCACCGCCTCCATCAGACCCAACTCCTCCAGCACCACCACCGCCACCCCCGCCATACTGAGTTCCGCTATTAGTGCCGCTGCCTCCGTTATTTCCTTGAGAAGGTGAGCGAAATGGTGTGTTACCTGTTCCACCGGCACCAGCAGCCATCGTACCCCCACCTCCAGAACCACCGTTTCCACCGTTATCTGCTGGTGGCCCACCTCCGCTTCCAAACCCACCGCCAGTAGAAATAATTGATGCAAATTGTGAGTCAGAACCAGCATCTCCATCAGCTTGAGACCCAGTTCCTCCAGTACCACCTCCACCAACGATAACTGGATAGGCTTGACCCGTTACAACCGCCATAGCAACAGTATTAGCAGATGCTAAGTAACCTCCCGCACCACCACCACCAGCACTATATTCGGTGGCTGCAACGCCGCCGCCACCGCCTCCACCAGCAACCACTAGGTACTCGGCTAAGAAGGCGTTAGGATAGAAAGTGACTGTCTCACCCGTTGTTGTTGTGCCTTGCACTTCGTAAATGTTGTAGCCCGCTACAGTATAAGAACGAGTAGCTACACCACCTGAGAACTGTGCGGCAAACCCGTCAGGTACACGAAGGTAGACTACGCCAGAACCTCCGTTTCCGCTCGCAAGACTACTTCTACCCGCACCGCCACCAGATCCCGTTAAAGATGTACCGGGAACACCAGCATCCGACCCATTTGACGCAGCGCCACCCCCTCCCGCACCCCCTGCATCGCCCGTAGCAGATGCTTCTGTACCGCCGCCGCCACCCGCTCTTTGAGTAGCTGATCCGGTAATATCTGACCAAACGCCTTCCCCACCAACGAGATTTATACCCGCAGCGCCAGCGCCACCCCCACCACCGCCACGACTGGGCGGCTTATTGCCCGGACCACCAGCATAGCCTTGTCCTGTTGTCCCCGAACCCCCGGGAGCGGTATCAGCGCCGCCACCACCCGATCCACCAGAAGAGCCGGGGGTGTTTATATACTGTCCACCACCCCCACCCCCAGTGGATGTGACTGTGGCAAAAACAGAATTGAAGCCGGATTGTCCGGTAACGCTAGTTCCACCAGAAGCCCCAGCACCTACTGTGACCGTGTAAGCGGTTCCCGTTATTGCGCTAAAAGACGATTCAACCGCCGCACCACCACCCGATTGTTTTGGAATTGACACAGGACCCGCAGAGGTGTAATTCGTGCGATAACCCCCAGCACCGCCAGCACCATTACCTACATTTTGTGCTCCATCAGAGGCTCCCGCACCACCACCAGCGATGACGAGGTACTCTACGGTTGTTTTTCTGGGGCCACCAAAAGTAGCAAAAATTGCATTTAAGATGCCAGTCATGGTCTACCCTTAAGTAAGGCCGTTGCCAGAGATAATCCAGGTCGTGCTCGCAACCTTCATCGCTGAGGCCGTGCCGTACTCCGCAAGAGTTCTGTCTCCCGTATCGCCGTCATTGGCTAAATACATGGTGTCCGATGTAATCTCAATCGTCACCGTGTTTTGAAGGTTCACAAAGCTAATCACCGTTCCTACTGGATACGCCACACTTGAGTTTGCAGGAATCGTAAATATCCGTGCATTGTCATCCGCAACCGGGTGGAGGATCGTCTTACCAGAATCTGCTAATACCGTCTCGTAAGCCTCATCCTGGGAGTTGACCGGCGTGTTTCTAAAGCCAACAGCATCCGTGCCGTCTACCGTGCAAGCACTTAATTGACCCGAGGTCGGAGTGCCAAGGACGGGGCTTTCAAGCGTAGGAGTGTTTGCAAAGACCAAGGCTCCCGTGCCGGTTTCATCTGTTACCGCCGCAGCTAAGTTAGCCGAGGACGGGGTGCCTAAGAATGTCGCTACGCCTGTACCAAAAGATGTTATGCCTGTACCACCGTTAGCAACCGGGAGAGTGCCCGTGACATTGGTGGTTAGATCTACAAAGGTCGTTGAAGTAGACCCTGTTCCACCTGATGCTATTGGAAGAGCTGCGCCAAGCGTTAAAGAAGGAATGTGGTCCACAGCCGTAACAACGTCCGTGCCGTTGTTGTAGACCCAGACCGTCTTGCCATTAGGAATTGATACGCCCGTCTGGCCTGTGACTTTAATCGTGACCGCATAGCCACCTGTAGTTCCGTTTTTAACAAGATAAGACTTTTGAAGCGCTGGCACTACCAAATCAGCAGCCCCGCTAAGAGTACCTGATAGGTTTAGATACAAGGCCCTTGCGTCTTGAGCGGCGTTAGAATCTGTAAGTGAGAGCGTCGTGGTACCGGACATCGTAACGTCGGCTCTACCACCAATCGCCTGTTCAAAGCCCTGATAAGTGCCGGGTGTGTCGCTGCCAAAGTTACTGTTGGTGATGTTTCCCCAGTTTCCGGACTCATCACCCGTGCCCATGAGTTGAATTTTGTACTGCGAATAAGTGCTTGCCATTTTTCGGTTCCTTTAAGCTGCTACAGCGACCCAATTGGCGGTCTGACTGTCATCAATGTTAACCCAGTTGGGGTTCTTCAGTACAGGTGCGCTGCCCACTAAAGACAAACTTCCCGTAGGCACCGTTAGTTTTGTTGACTTAGAAACACCCGGTGTCTGACCTACAATTTGAAGCTGGTCCCTTGGGGGCGTAATCCGATTAAGGGTTGGTGCAACACCAACAACGCTTAGTGCTCCCGAAGGTGGTATTCGTACTTGCCCATTCAATAAAGCTGGTGCAGCCCCCGTTAGCGTCAAACTTCCCGCCGCTGGGAAAGCCGGTGTTCCAGAAGAAAGCTCTGGTACTTGGCCTGTAATTGCAACCGACCCAGCATCTGGTGTAGCTGTTGTTGCTTGGCCTGGGATCTGCCCTGTTGCTAAAACCGACCCTGTACTCGGTGTAACAGTTGTTGCTTGACCCGGAATCTGACCGGATAACGACAAAGATCCTACTGCTGGTATCCTCTCAACCGAGGTTGAAACCCCTGGGATCTGCCCCGTAATACTTAACGAATTAGCCGGTGGCGTAACCGTAAATGCAACACCAACCTGCTGCCCAGCAAGGGTTAAGGTGCCTGCGCTGGGGATAAATACCTTACCCTCTAACAGCGTGGGAACCGCACCCGTAAACGCAACTGCTCCAGCGCCGGGGCCTACAACAACCCCAGTAATAACCGTCGGAGCCACCCCCGATGCAGTCAAAGACCCTGCATCAGGTTGTATAACAGTGCCGCTTAAAAGCTCTGGAGCCTGCCCAGTAAGCGCAAGAGTGCCTTCACCGGGGAGAAGAGCTCCTTCCGACCCCCAGTCAGCAGCGCCATACGGAACTATTCCCCAGCCAGCGGCCATTTAGACCTCTTAGGTTAGTGTAAATACACCAGTCGCAGCAGGCAAAACGGTCAGGGTGTTGGGGTCAGAAACGCTGAAAGGCGATGCCGAAAGCTTGCTCCAGCAAAGGAGTTTGCCTGCCGAATTGTAAATCACCGCATACTGAACCGCACTAATTACAGAACCCGAGGCCGTAAAGGTAATGCCCAGCGAGGTGTAGTCAAACGTAATCGTTGAACCAGCAAGCGTCCAAGTACCGGCAGAAGGCGTCAGATATTTACCACCCGCTACGTAAGCACCGCCACTAGCTTGCCTTGTTGATAATTGGCTAAACGTTGAAAACGTAAGGGTTGAAGCGCTACTTGACCCCCTGAAAAGGGCCAGCTTAAAACCACCGGTCCCCAGCGTAATTGTGCCATCGCCAATATATTGCTTAGCTTTAGCGTAAAGTCTCCATGCAGCAGCAGCCATGTTATTGCTCCTTTAAATCGGCGTGTAATGCGCCAGTTTCCAAAATGTGACGAAGCAGCCCGTCGTAGATTTCTAGCTCCAAATGGTCGCCAAACAGTTTGACCATGTCAATAAACTCTTGGGCCTGAGAAAGCATCCACGGATTGCAATAAAAAACCTTGTTACCTACGTTAACTGAAATAACAACTTGCCCGTCATTTTCCTTTTGTGCGTAAGCGTGGTGCGCACCATCTTCTAGGCATGAATCGCAGCCGAAAATATGGAAGCGTTTGAAGCCCAGTATACGGAAAAGAGGGATGGTCCTCAAGAGAACCGTTGATCCGCCAGGCACAGGAACATACGGCTCTTTTCTTTCTTCAAGGATTTCTTTGATCTTCTCCACCCCCGTGTGCCAGAGGTAGGTCCTGTCCTTTGGTACCTTTTCAAAGATTTTTGGGTGGCACTGCGACGCAATAAAGTATTTGCAATCGTCAATAATCGGGTCGGCAAACCGGGCGTTATGCTCCAGAGGGTCCACAATCACCAGTGCTGAAGGCTTAATACCTTGGTCAATACAGTGCTTGTAAGCCCCGTTCATGGCAATTAACTTGACGCCCTGCTCACGCAGCGCACGGATTTTCTCAATATTCCTGGCTAGCGACGGGCTTCCACCCACAATCATCGCCTCTACATCGTTCTCGGGGTGGTGGAAAACCTTGTTCAGACCCTCAATATCCAGGCTGTGCTTGACGTTGTTTACGATAATCTCATCAGGCGTGGAGATTTTGCAGGTCTTTAAGAAGTCTTTGGCAGTCTTCCAGGCGCTGACATAAAACAGAACATTCCCAGATGTCTCCTGGGACCACATAACCTTGCACCCTTTTTCAGCAAACTTCTGAAGCCACCAGCTATAGGGCTTAACCGTCAAATGCAAGGGGTGCCCAATCAAAGCGCCCATCACATCGTCTTCTGTAGCAATCTGGAAAAAGACATTCTGGCAAGCGTTTAAGCAGTTATTCAGAACCTTATCCACATCCTCGGTCGGTATATGCTCAAGCACATCCGTACAAAATCCATAGGTGGCCCGTAGGTCTAAAGGCTTGGTCAGATCATGCTCAACAAACTTAATCACACTTTTATCCACAAGCTCCTGAACATCCTCGTCCAAGCAGTTGCTGGCAAAGTCCACAGCAGTAACATTTAAGTTACCAAAGAGCGATAAGGCCTTGGACCCCCGCCCTGTTCCGCAACCCAGGTCAATGACCGACGAATTAGGCACCGGCTTGGCTTGACGCAAGAACTCCTTAGCAATCATCTCCCCAGGCGAGACAACCCGATACTCAGGCTTATCCCACATCGTTTTGTAAATATCCTTTTCAGGAGGGCGAATGGGTTTAATCAAAAGAGTTGGAGTTTGGCCTGTGAAGGGCATGCTTTCTACCTTATGCAAGTCGTACAAACGCTTGGGTAAGCGTAAACGGCGGGAAAACAATTGTAAAAACCTCGCTAATGGCCTGTTTTGGACCACCAAAGTCGAGAACAAACGCCGCCGGATTTCCCGAAACCGACGAGTTGTAAATCAAAGCACCAAAAGGCGTGAAGGTCACACCCGTAAACGAAATATCCGCAAAGTCCACCAGCACCGTGTTGCTTGAAAGATCCAGCGGCAAGGACGTTAAATTGCCCCCGCCCGCCGTGTACGTGCCTGTGGCGGCCACTTCGTTAGCCGTGGTATAGGCTGTGGTCGATGCGTTAAACGAGGCATTATTGTCGTACAAGGCGATTTTAAACTGGTCTCCACCTACCCCAAACGTGTGAACGCCTTCAAAAAGCTCTGTTTTGAACGAATCACAAACAAAATTTCCACTAAATGCCATGGTCAGGGTCCTGGTGAGGCGGATTTAATAGGCACTCGGATCATGCCATCACGGTATTCGTCACGACGACGGCGTCCAGTCTGCTCGACACCCACACCCTGAACGGCCTGTTTGTAGCTGTTTTCAAAGTACTGAAGCATCTCCGGAGGTCCCTTGGTGTAGCTGTAGGCCTGAATTAAGCAGGCGTACAAAAGCGCCTCAGGGGCGTTAATACTAACCCAGGTGGTCGTATTAGAAGCAGAAAGCTGCGCAGGCCGGTAAATGTAGCCCATCTGCACCGTGTAGTTCTGAGCCGGCGTAGGTGCTACCTGGAAGGTATTTTGGTCCCACACCGAGTAATACTTGGGAATACCGGTCTCCGTGTAATCGGGCCAGTACTCACGAAGGAAGGAATTGTCACGGAAATCCAAGAAGGTCCGGTCATCGCCAACAACAAGCATCAAATAGCGATGAGTAAGAATAGTAGAGGGAGCCTCTAGAAATCGAGTGCCTGCAGTAAGATCACCCGTGTCCTCTTGCTTAAAAACATCCAGGTCGATGTCCCTCAAAATGCGGTTCTCGGCCATCGTAATAAACGTGTTGATGACCGAATTGGAGAAGACATTGCTGTCTACCTCCGTGTAATTGCGGATGTTGGTTACGAGCTCGTCATAGGTCATGTGATCACCACCGATACCGGGCTAATTTTTATGGTCATAAACAAGGCCTTATTCAATGCGTTCGGCGTCATGTTAATCGTATTATTGGCTGTGCCAATGCTCTGAAACGACGAAAACCCAGGCGTTCCAACAAACACGGACACAGGCTCGATGCGGTCAGGACGTGGCTCTAAAAGCGCAATGGCATCGCCCTTGTACTTCAAAGGCTCAAGTTGTGGCTCCTTGGGCTCGTAATCCTCTGGGCAGACCTTAAATCCGCGCCAGTTCTTCTTTAAGACATTAAACGGATAGCGTTGGCCGCAGTAATCGCACAGACCAAAGGAGAATTTACCGGTTGCGAAAGCCATTTCACTCCCCGTAATCCGGCACAAACGACACACTTGCTGTGTCGCGGTCTTCCAGAGCTGCCCGTTGGAAGTCCTCTTCGTAAAACGCCTTCAAGGCCGTGACGCGCTCGGGCGCGAACTTTAAGGCCAGGTAATAGGCTAAACCAGAGACCATACAAGGCAGGAACCTGAAGTTCACGTCTGCCGTGTTGGTGTAATTGCCCGCATCTTGGATGCGCCGTATCCGGTAGTACACAAATGTGTAGGCCTGGTCGGCGGCCGGGTACAGGAAGACCTTGAACGTGTTGGCTCGCTGGACATAGTACTGGGCAGGCCTTGCCTGCGTCGTCTTATCCGGGACGTTCAAGTACTCTTCACGGCTAATCCGGTCAATCGTGATGTCTGTCTGCTGCCCCTGGGACGTGTCCCGAATGACCGCAGAAAGCACGTTCACCGTGTCTGGATCCAGCGTAATGTCCGCCACTCCAGCCGTCAAAGCATACGTCTGCTGCTCAATTGTCCAAAGATTTAGGCCTCTGTTGGCCCAGTCTAAGAAGACAAGATTCAACGACCGGCGAGCAGAAGTAAGCTGATAACCTGAGGTCATCCGCATTCCGCAGCGCTCAAACGCCTCCTCAACTACGTCATCAATGCTGAGGTCAAAATCAGTCGTGCCGGAAGTTGTCATTCGTCGTTGTACAAGTTGTCAAAAGTCACCGTTGGGTCCATATAGCTGTCATCTTGCTCCGCACAATGAATCCATTGGCTGGGCCTGAAATCGGGGGCGCCGCTTCCGGTCTCCCAATACGCAGGGCTCGTTGCTCGAACACGGTTGTTCGGCAAAGCCACAATGTTCCCAGTCCACTTCCCGGCATCCGTTAACATCAGCACATGGCTTTGTTTGTGCTGAGACGGGCAATCCGCCACTTCACTCTCCGCATAGTCTACCGTAAACAGGTAGCGACCGGTGTAAAACTCCCCAGCAATCTTGCACTTCCAGGGGCTCGGAGATGTCCTGGCAAGCTTAATCACCGTGTGATGATGCGAAGGGCAGTCCCAAGGCTGCGCCAAATGCGTCGGCATGCGCTCGGGCCACTCTTCTAAGGCAATGTCACCCACCAATGCCGTAATCGGCATCCTGGCCCACATCGCCCCACCATGGACGTTTTCCGAACCGTCCGCATCACTCTCACAACCGGTAAAAACAAGCTGAAAGCTTAATGACCGATCTGGCATGGAGTTGACCGCAATTGCCATCGCATGCAGGTACTCCCCATGATACTTCTGATGCATGTGCGTGAATTCACGCCTCACCCAGCACTTAAAGTACGGGATGTTGCTAATCAAATACGCCATTACTTACCGCGTACCGCGCCACCACCTGCCATCATTTTCTTCTTAACAGCACCACCAGCAGCATAGCCCTTCTTCATCATGCCGCCACCGGCCATCATCTTCTTCTTGGCCATGCCGCCTTCTTTCATGCCACCAGGCATCATCGGATTCCTGTTCATCATGCCGCCGGCCATCATCTTCTTGGCCATGCCGCCTTTAGCCATCATTACGGGGCCTGTCTTATCGCTTGTCTCAGAAACCATCTTGTTCTTGGGACCCGACTCAACAGCACCACCACCCTTAGTTGCAGCACCCATTCCACGTCCAGCCATAATTAACTCCTTTTCTTAGGTTTCTTGGCCGTTAGGGCCGATTTCTTAAAGGCCATCGCCGTAGGCGCGCCCTTTGTTCCGGGTTTGCGCATTTTCTCGCCCGATCCAGCAGCGATACGCTTGCGCTTAGCGTCAATATTTGCATAAAGGCCTGGGGGTTTTTTAGACATGTTTGTGCTCCGATATCATTCGATCAATCTTGTATTCTAGCCGATCAAACCGGTCCAGGATCTGTTGCATGTCTTGCCTAAACTCAGCTCGTGTGATGTGATCCCGTGCCATTTCTTCACGGGTTCGATTCAACAGGATGCTGATCCTGTTCAGCTCATCAAACTTGCCCTTAAGCAGGAAAACCATGATTCCTACCACGAAGCTGAGCGCAACGTTCCATAGCATCATTTCCATGATCTAACACTTCCACCTTTTTCTCGCTTGACGAAGACGGCTGTCCGGATCTTTGGCAACCTCGGGAAACTTCTTCATTTGACCCGCAGAGCGAGCACAGAAGGACTTGCGTCGAGCAGCCCTTGCTGGTGATGGTTTGTCTTCCGTAACAGCAGTCTTGAGCTTGGAGCCGGGGTTGGCCTTGCGAAAAGCCTTTACCCCTTTCTCCGTCATACCAGCACCCGCCTTGGTGGATCGGAAATTACCCGACTTCACCGAGGTTTTGATGCCCATGCCCTTGCTGGAAGCCATTATGCTGCAGCGCCGCCCTGGAAGAAGAGCGTTACGCTTGTGACTTCAGCATCTCCAACATCAACAAAGACACCTGAGTCAAACAGAATGCCCATGTCTGGGATGATGATGTCATAACCGCCTGCAGCACCAGGGGTTGTTATGCTTACAAGTGCAGTTCCACCGCTTGTTGAGCCGTTTTTTAAGGAAAACGAGGACCCCGTACCGGTGCACGTGTAGTAGATGCCTACCACACGAGTGCGGCCGCTAATGGCAGCCGCATCCGCTGTCTTGGTAACCGAGCTTATATTGCTAGAGCTCATCTTGATTCTCCGGTTCTTTGCGGTCGATCTCTGTTAACAGAACATCGACCATTGCAATCGCTCCATTGGCCTGCTGAACCAAATCCCAGTACTTTTGACGTTGTTCCGTCGCCTGGGCTTTAAGGCTCAACAGGTACTCTTTGGTTAGCTCCATTAGGTTGGCTCAGCAGCGTACAGGGGAACCCAGTAGTTCGTCGAACCAACACGAACCCGAATACCACCGTAAGCAGTGCCAAGCGTAGTACCTGCAACAACCATGTGGCCAGCACCGGCTGTTACACCCTGGAGGTTAAAGAACACGGCATTGTCGTCAACAGCAGCGACGTTCGCACCCTGCGTGGAAGCATAGATGAACGAGGTCATGGTGCCGGTTGAAGCACTGGCAGGAGCGTTAAGCTCAAGCTCCAAGGGAGCGTATGTACCAGCAGAAGTGCCGGCCGAGAGGGTCATCTCAGCAACAAAGGCTGAACCCAGACCAGAAGTAGAACCAGAAGCGCCGTAGACCGTGATGGCCTTAAGAGCATTGGTGAACGAACCAAGCGCAGCATCGGCATTAAGTTGGAAAAGAGTACGCCCACCAACACCGCCTGCACCGGTCATTGTGACCGTGGTTGTGCTGGCATTAAATGTGGAAGAACCTGTGGAGGTATCCGTAATTGTGGTAATAAACCCGTTGTCAGACGCAACTGGGCCAGAAAAGGTAGTACGTGCCATTGAAGACTCCTTGTGTAGTAGCACATCCCCATGCCGTCTCTACTAAGTCTGCTAGGCCAGTCTGCATGGGTGGTAGATCCTAGACTTAATCAAATAATAAAACAAAAAAGGGGGCGTGTCGCCCCCTTTTTCTTGCTGCTTAGGCCGCGCCGGGGGATCCGAAGATACCACGGGGATCACTAAAGCCGAAGCTATAGCGCTCACGTGCCTTGTAACGGACGTTACCGGTGTCGAAGTCACCTTCAAAACCAGTTTTGATTGCAACACGCTGGAACATCTTCATGCCGTTAGGAGCATCCGTCTTGATGAAGAAGGCTTCCGTATCGGTCAGGTAGTGGTTCACAGTGTAGCCCTGGGGAATCATGCCCATGTTGCGGAGGGCATTGATGTCGTTGTCCGCTGTACCAACACGGAGGGTCGACTTCATGATGCGATCTGCAGTGAACTGAAGTTCCTTAGGAATAATCAACTTAACGCCCTGAACAGCAATCTTAAGGCCACGCTCGTCTGTGAAGGCGGCAATGTCAATAAGGGCTTGCTCAAGGGAAGTCTCGCTGAGGTCAGCAGGCGTGGCGAGCTCGTTCTTTAGATCGGGGCCACCGAGGGTGGGGTGATCCAAAGCACAGAGAGGCTTGCCGTCGCCACCAAGGGAGGTGTCGAAAGCGCCGTTAAGAACGGCGGCAGCCTTAATCTGCTTCGTGGTGGCCATCGAACGGGCCAGGGCACGTGTGTAGCGAGCAGCCAGACGGTCGTACAGGTTATCTTCAACAGCCTCTTCCGTCAGAGAGAAAGCAAGAGCAATCGTCTCGTGGGTGTAGCGAGCTGTGTAGACTTCCTGAGCTTGGTCGTATGCAACACCAGAACCTTCGGTCTTAACAGGGGCCTCACCAAAACCGGAGAGCATCACTTCCTCTTCAAAAGCACGGTCAGAGGATTCGATGTCGTAGATTTCGGCATGCTCGTTTTCGTAGCCTTGGTACTCAAGGCCAAAGAGCGCATTGAGACCAGGCTCAAGTTCTTTAACTAGTTGTGCGCGTGAAATTGCCATGATTAAGCTCCTTGTCCGGCAACACCAGCGCTGCCATAAAGATGTTCGTTAATCTTGACCACAACCACAGCAAAGTCACCGTAAGCATTACCGGGAACGTCGTACAGGCCAACGATCTTAAGGTTCAATGCTGCAGTGTTTGCAACGGTTGAAGAGTCAAGTTCCATTGTGGAAACACCAGTAGTGGTGCTACCGCCCGTACCAACGACGTCAGCGTTCTTGCCAACATCAGCAGCAACGATGTCCTCGTCGGCTTGGATGATGAACAGCTGGTTGGGATCATCAATAACGTCAGCGATGATCTTGCCCTGGGTGATGTTCACCGAACCGGGGTAGTAGTTTTTCCACGTGGGCTTGCCCGTGGTGGGGTCGGTGTAAAAAACGCCGTTGAAGACGCCAACTGCAGCCGTGTGGGTAGCAGGAGCGAACTTAACGAGGTAGCCGTCAAAAATGGTGACAAGGTCACCCTGATAAATAGCGCCAGATTGGTTGTCCTCGATCTCGTAACCGTACTGCTTTTGACCGCCAGTGGCGGACAGGTTACCGAGAGCTCGGAGACCAAAGGCTTTGTCTACGTTAGCCATTTTGTGGTTCCTTTACAGAAATTAATTTAACCGGCCTTAGGGCCGCCGAATTGTACTTTTGACTGCCGCACTGGCCTGTCAATCCGCATGCTGTCGTGAGCATTTGTTTTGAGTAGGTCATTGTCGGCTGCCTCAACTTGGTCCTTCGCTCGACTTCGGTAATACGCATTGCGCTCTTCAACCGTCTCTTCTGGGATCCTCGCTAACAGCAAACCTCCAACGCCGATAATGCCGGCATGGTTGCCATCATCACTCGAAGGGGCGACAAAGTCAGGATATTCATCGGCCCGTACGAGCTCATAACCTTCCCGGAGCTTGCCGGCAACGTTATTCCGATCTTGATGTCCTCCGACTTCAGCGCGAATCCATCGATGCTTGTATCCCGGAGGTGCCGGGGGAGCGTCCAATCTCGAAGGAGGGGCCCAGGGTTTGCGGCGTGTTTCTGTCTCACGAGTTTCCGTGGAACGAGTAGCACGTTTGATTTCAGGCACTTTACCGATTTGGTCCATTTTTAATCCTTCACGTATTTAGCGTATTCCTCAAGAGGAACGCCTAGTTTCTTGGCAATCGCAACCTGACTCGGTGTTAGCCGGACAGTGCGGCGCGCTGAATTGACACCGGAAGACCGGTTTGCAGGTGCAACGGCTTGCGCGGATCTCGCTGACCTGGAGTTTTGTGCAGACTGAGAAAACTTTTGTGGAAAAGTTTCCCTAAGTCTGCGATTTAACTCATCATAATACTCGTCTGACTGCGGGTCAACACGTTCTTCTTGAACAAGTTGACGGTGAATGCCCCAGGCAGCGTGTGTCATGACAGTATCTTTGCCAAACCAAGGGTTGTCCTCGGCCCACTGTTCGGCTTTTGGATCGGGCCGGGAAGGCTGTTGAGGACGTGCCTCTTGCTGAGGAACGGCTTGTGGCTGCGGTTGCGCGGCCTGTTGTCTAGTCAAGGCTTCGTAGTTCTGAAGCTGCTTTTGCTCCACAACAAGCTGCGACAAACGCTCCTGCGCCTCCATCTCCGTGTCCATGTCCCCTTCTTCACGGGCTTTACGGACAATCTGTTTTAAAGCAACCGCCTGTGTCTCAATCCGGCTCTTGGCCTCGGCCATTCGATGTTGGTCCGATGTTTGATAGCGCTGGTTAGCCTGGTTAAGCTGCGATTGGACGTTCTTTGCGTACTCCAAAGCCGCATCTTCCCGCCGCTGCGCCTCGCGCAACCGTGCGGTCATCTTGTCAATGCGCTTTTTGACCTTATCGCTGTACTGCTCAAGCTCTTCCTCTTGCTGGTTAGAGGCTTGCTCTACGATAGGTGCCTGTTCTTGTGTCTGAAGCGTCGCTTCGCCTGTCTCGTCATTAACCTCAACGTCGGCCGCCTGCTCGTCTTCACCTATTTTAAATTCCAACTGATCATCGTTACTCATATTCACCTCTTACATGTGAAGGATGTCTTCAGGGTCGTTCACACGACCGATGATTTCATCGTCATTTAAGATACGGATTTCGCCGCCATCGATACCAATCCTTGAACCCGCATAACGGCCAAAGATTACCCAGTCGCCCTCCTTGCACCAAGGGCCGGTAGGGAATTTGGTCTCATCCATGTAAGCCAAAGTCCCCACTTTCAAGACATACCCGCAGACCGTCGCCAACTGCGTACGCTTTTGCGTCTCCTCAGACAGGACAATCCCGCCCTTGGTCTTCTCCGCACCGCGATAAGGCAAAATGGCAATCCGCCACCCGGTGGGTGCTGGAATACGGCTTTTCACCACATCCTCAAGCTCAGCAGGCTCAAACCGGCCGTTTTCGTCGTACGCATCATCCAGACTAGGACCCCGTTCGTCTTTTTCTTGCTGCCACTTCTGTTCCAACGGGCTTAAGGTCACTTCTTCCAAGGGTTTCTCCTTTTGGGGTTAAAGATCGGACGTGTATTTCGCAGCCAATTCCCTGGCTGCGTCTTCACTTAGCTTTAAGCCTTCTAGGCGACCCATCAAGAAGCGATACCGTTCCATATCGGTAATCGTGCCGTTAAGCACAATCGCTTCCGTATCTGCTCTAAGCTTTCTTATCTCTTTAAGCAACGCTTCGGTGTATTGCAGCATGGTCTTTCCATGTAAGCAGACGGTTCAAAGCCACCGTCCGAAAGGCTTAATAAATCTTGACAGGCCTATTCCCATCTTTTTTCTTCACCACCATGAAAGCCCCACCTTCTTTCGCCTTCACAGGCTTGCGCGACTTTCCCGCCTCTGCTAGGGCTATCGCAGTTGCCTGCTTAATAGCTTTATCCTTTGACTTGGGCTTACTGGCGCCGATCTTACCCGTTTTTGAATAGCTGCGCACCATCTCACCGATGTTGCCGCTCACTACCTTCTGACTCTTACCTCGCTTTAGGGACATTCTGGGCTCCTTGGACCTGGGCTAGTCGCTCGCGGGCGACGGTTGCACGAAGCTGTGCAATGTTCTCCTGTGAATCCACTCTTGCCTCATTGGCTCGGGCCGTCTCGGCCGCCTTCTGTTGCTCAATCTGCAAGCGAGCCTGGTCAACTTGGTTATCCATCTGGTCATTGGCCGCCCGGATCTGCAGCTCCTGCTCCTTCAACTGCACCACAGGATCCACCGCACCCTCACCACCGGCAAGCTGCGCCTGCATGTCCTTCGTCTGCATCGTGAACTCGGCCACCTTCAACGCAACCATGCCTTCCTTCTGAATGACCGACACCATCCGATCAGGGTCCGTGCCGTACTGCTGGAAGAGCTCTGCCTCCACCGCCTCTTCAGCCTTCAAGCGGATATGCTCCAGCATGTGCTGCTGCAGCACCATCGCAGCCTGTGGATTGGCCTGCAACATCGGGGACATACCCATCAAAAGGTGCGCCGCCAAGTGCGCATCATGCTGCTGCCCAGCAAACGCCTTCAAAGGCATCATGTTCAACACGTCTGAGTTCTCCGAGGCAGGATCCCTCGGCCGCTGTGTCTGAGGCGGGCGCAAAATCCCATCAATATCCCGCACGTTCAACGCCGCATACACCCGGTAATACGCCTCATACATGTTATGCATCTGAGGCGCAGACTGCGCTAGTTGCAACTGCGTTTGGGCAAGCGTAATTCGCTGCGCCGTAGAAAAGATGTTGGGGTCTGCCACAGGCAAAACCGCCACCATGTTGTTGAAATCCTTCTTCTTGATCTTGCGGCTTGCACCTGGGACCTCGTAAGGGTACTCATCCGGGAGATATTCGCCAAACCCCCGCGCAAGCATTCGGAATTCGATACTTTGAGCATAATGCAGCCGTTTGTGGATTGCAGACATGACCATTGAGCCGCGCTCCAACAACGCAAGCGTTGTTCCAACCGCAGCCATCTGGTTACCATCGCCCACTTGCATGTCAGCAATACTAGCGAGCCGCCGTCCGGCTTCCACCAAGAATCCAAGCAGCGCAAACAACGTCTGCGAAGGCTCCTTGTACGGCAAAGGCATGAGAGATGCAGAAAGCTCCGCGCCTCCTGCGTCAATATCCCTAAATTCACCCGGCTGGATGGGATTGTCGTCGTCCGAGATCCGCGCCCCACGCGCTTTGAATCCAGCCGGTAAGTTTGAAAGCGTACCCGCATCCAAAAGCTGGCGCAATGCACTCGTTGCACCCTTGGATAACCCACCAATTAGGTGAACAAAGCCCAAGCCATACGCCCCAAGGCCTTCAATCAACACGTAATGGGTGAAATACTCCTTGCGACGCTTTAACGAGTCCTCTTCGTTCCAGTTTCGCCGGATTCCAACGATCCTGGCGCCGGTTTCTTCCATCGTAACCACGTAGGGAAGCTTGATTCCGGTGGGTTCTTCGTCTGCATCCAGGTCCTCGAAGCCCAAAAGGTCCAAATTAATGTGGAATTCGAGCAAGAAGATCTCTTCTGCTTCACTCGTAGGCTGAATGCCCGTAATTCTGTCCACAGCCTTTTGAATCTGGTTTTGATTAGAGTCTTGATCCTCAGGAGGCGTGTCGTAATCAATGTATTCTCCCGCCAAAACACGTTTTTTGAACTCGTTTGAGTCCATCGCAATACGATGCGTGATCCTGTTGCACTGCGAAACGACGCTGGAGCCCGTATAAGGGATGTAAATGTCGTCGGCCAAGCACAGCTTGCTGACCATACGGTCCAACTGCTGGTCAAAATAGACCTTTTTGAAGACCGAACCGCCATAACCAAGGTAAAAAAGCGCCTGATCGAACTCCGGTGTGTACTCTTCCATCACCGTCGTGATCTGGTAGTTCATGAAATCCTGAACACGGGCCGCTTGCTGCGCCTTGTCAATCGTTTCCTTGCCCAAAACCTGCGTTCTTACCGGACCACCCGAGGGCATCAGCTCCTTCATGGCCTGCGCCTGGAACTGGACAATGGATTCTGTCAGCATTGGGTGCGTAGCACCGGCCGCACCACGGAAAGGTTTTGTTCTTTCCTCTATTTTTAGGCCAAGAAGGTCCAGACCTTTGGCGTACATCTGCTCCCAGTCCTGCCGAGAGGACTTGTCGGCATCGAAAATCTGCCCAAGCTCAGACGAAATCAAGCCCAAAACGTCGGGGTCAACAACGTCTGCTAGATTTGCATAGAAATCAACGCTGCTTGAGTCCTCTTCACCGATCTCCACCGTCGCACTACCATCCTCTTCAAGAATGATCTCGATGTCCGGAAGGGTTTCTTCTTCTGACGTAACCACCACGTCAAGCACTGGAGCTTCATTGACTACCTTATCGATGGGCATAATGCCGTTTCCTCTTGTCTAACAACCGGAATAACCTCCGACTGCGTCTCAATCCAAACCCTAGCACCACATGATAGCGGCTTATCCGGGCTGTAGATCACTTTACACGGACCCGTGATCTCAACTTCATGGGCGTAAGTATTGGTTTTGTATGTCTTAACTGTCAAGACCGGGTCCACTTCACCCGATTTGAGGTTGGATTTGATCACATGCTGGTTCACGTGGACGATGGTTTTCATGCCGCGCGCTTGATGAAGTCCGTTACTTCGCCGCCGGCTGCGAACTTTGGCAGGCCTTCCGTCTTCACCATCTCCTTCATCTCGGGCGTGATCTTGAAGCCGAGGTACTGATCAGCCTTGGGTGTGGTTTCTTCGTAAAACTCTTTGACAAACTGATTATTGTCCATTCCCATGCCCCAAGCTCTTGCAGCATCGGATCTGCTTGTTCCAGGGTGTCTGAAAGACATCCAGTGCAAGAAAGCGTTTGCTTCATACGGCATTTGCGAGGGAGCTGCTTTAACCATTTCAACTGGCTCAACCTTCCCACCCCCAAGCTTCTTTAAAAGTTTTTCTGCAGTCTTTGGAAGAATGTTGTCATAAAAACCTTCCATGCCCTTGCCGCCCAATGTTAAGCCCTCATCCCTTAAAACCTGCGATTCACCTATTTTAGTTGACAGAAGTTTTTCAGCCGCTTCTTTACCAATGACTTTAGAAAGCGGTTCGCCTAAAAACTTGCTTCTAACGTCAGCGGAAATAGGCTCTTTAATAATTCCGTCCGGGCCCACATAAAAAGCATGGGGGCTAAGAGAATCCTTGGGAGTGATGGAAACGTACAGGTCATCCCCAGTAGCAAATCCTCTGTCCGCTGAAATATAATCTACAAAGGTCCTTAGGCTGTACTTGTCCGCCGCCTGTCCGCCCCTGATAAAGGCCACCGTGTCAATATCATTGTCCACCGCTTCTTTGATCACGCGCTTGAGTGCGAGGTTGACCCAGTCTTCGGTGTTGGTGACGAAGGGGGCAGGCGAAACTGCGCCGGGTATACCTCTGTTCTGCAAAACCCGTTGGACTTCTATAACAGCGCGACCTTCATTACCTTCCGCCACGGGAACATCAAGAACATTTGCAACAAACTGATTATCAACCGTTCTTACCTCATAGTAAGGCTTGTTTGCTGAAGTATTGACAATTGCTTTTAGTTCAACAGCACTCAGGTCTTTAGGAACAAACCCCTTGTCCCTACCTGTCTGCGCCCAGTCGGACTGCAGCTCTTGCACAAACAAGACCTTGTCACCCTTAGCGTCTTTACGCTCATCAAGGAAGATATGGGCAAGGCGATTGGTGTCTGCTTCGGGACTGACTGAGTGGGCACCGGGAGCGGTAAATTGATTTTGTTTTGCGGCTTCTGTCGGATACGACATAAATTCTTGACGTTGCTCTAAAGTCATGCGATTCCAAGTTTCATTACCAACAACAGATCGCGCCTCTGCTTCTGTTGATTTTTTAAGTGGCAACGTTAAATAAATCTCCCTGGCATTCTGTCCCCCAGGAATGTTGTACTGGTCAAACTTAGGCTTTTCCATCTTGCGAGCTTGGCTTGAGTATTTGATGTACTCCGTTTTTGCAGCACCAAAATCAAGAACCGCCTGCCTTATATCGGGCGGAAGATTTAAAGCATCCAGCTCCGCCAGCGCCTCTTGGTCGCCTCCAGCAATCTTCCTGGACAACGGGCCCCTGATTCTATAAAACGTGTAATAAGGCTCTTGCCCCTGCAAAAGGTTACCCGCCTCCTGTTTTTCAAAAAAGGGCGCCATTACCTGGTCCGCTTCCATCATGCGCTTTTCGGCATCTTTCATCAACCGCTTCGCCTCAGGCGACATGGACAGGCCCTTGCCCAACACCACCTCGTCGACCTGCACACGGTTGTTAGTCAAAAAGTCCTGGATCTCCTGCTTGGTCACCGGCTCATTGCCTTTGCCCTTCAAGTAATCCTCAAGGCCCGTGGCCCGTAATTCAACAGGCTTGACGCCCTGCGTCTTCGTAATCTGCGCCAGCATCTGGCTCGCGGTGCCCTTGTCTTGCGGAAGACCCATCACCGCCTTTTCAGCAGGCGAGTAAAAACCCATCTGGTCCGTGGGCGGCGTTGCAGGCTTCACGCCCTTGTCCCCTGCTAACTTTACCGTACCTAAAGGCGGCGTCTCCGCCAACTCATAGGACCGCATTAAAGCCGACGCGGCTCCTGGGCCGGGAGACGGAAGCGTTAAAAGCTGAGGCAGCGCCGCATCCAGCTTGTACTCCTGCGCCTTACCACCAATAAACTCTAGGACATCCTTGGCCGCCTGCGTCTTCGGCTCGCCCGTAATCTTAGCCATCATGCGCGCCGCTTCGGTGTCCGCTTCTTTTACACCCTCTTGCGTCCCATACTTTCCACCCGTGATGCCCTTGTACAAACCATACGCAGGGCCGGCCACGGCCCCCGCCGTACCACGAATAGCTAAGTTGGCCAGATCAAGCGGCACGTCAATCGCTTCACGTAACTCAGGAGGCAGAATGCCGGGGCTTGTTGTCTCGTCCGTGGGCCGCGTTCCAACCATCATCTCCTGGATGAACTCGTCGTTGGTGACTTCGCCACCTTTGGCTTTGGTTATGGCTTTTTTTCTTGGGCTAAAGGTACCTTCGTTTGAAATTGCAGACTTTACTTGTGTGGGTTTAAAAACTGCTACTTCTTCCAAGTTTCCCTTTTCGTCATAGTACATAATCCCATCGTGACCCGCCTTCTTCATTTTACTTACGGCCTCCTTGTCTAACGTCCAAGGACTTCCACCAAAAGGCTTAAGATCATCTTTCCACGTTCGCAATGAGGTGATTAAAGGATTTTTAACAGAAGCAAACAAGGGTATTACATTTGCTCCCGAAACAAAGCTACCCTTGCCTGTATAAAGATTGTGAGCTGCCGGCTGGAAATCTTTGTTTGGCGTCATCCAAATTGCAGGGCCACTGAGCTCTGGGTTTTGTCCTCCGGGGATAAATTCCGTGATGTCTTTGGGGGTAGCATGGTATAAAACAAGTGGCTTGCCTCCTTCATTTACCGTTTTACTCCTTCCAAACCAGTTTTGGAATTCAGGGGTATCCACAAGTTTTGCACTAGGAAGCATGCTCTTTAACGCATCCTTCGCTTTCCCCGCGCCTTTGGCTTTTTTTGTAATCGCGGAAACTGTTTCCGTTTCAGGACCCCAAGCGTAAATGTCACTTCCATAGGAGTACAACTTTTCTGGGTCAACACTCGTTGAAGCGCGTGGGCCAATGTCCACTACATCACGAGCAACCAATACTTCTCCAGACTTTAATGACTGAGCGCGACGATCAAACTCAAACTTGTCAAACTGGCGTGATCCGTATCTGTTAGTGGTCACAGGAAACTCTACAACCTTACTCGCTTTAATCAATAAAGGTGTTATTGTTCCTGCTAATTTTTCAGCCTCATCAGCACTCGGCGTCCCATAGCTTGCCGCAACGTATGGGGAACTAGAACCAAAAGAGGCATAGCCTTCTCTGCCCTTTCCTTTTAAAGCCCCAGAGGAGGTGTTTTCCCCCAGCATCAGTCCCCGGTATACAACCAAAGGACTCCCTTCCGCATTCTTTATGAAATCGGTGATCTCTTTAGCCGATTTCCCCGCGCCCTTTGCTGTCGCAGCAACAACACCTACAGCCGGCATGTTGGCCAAGGCCTGACCTGTACGGTAAGCCTCGCTACCCGGCTCGATGGGCTCCGCACCAACAAACCCACGTGTGCCCTCCGACAAGGCACGAAGCAACTCGCCTGCCTTCTTGTCCACAGAGCTCGTCTCAGGAAAATCCTCGGGCCGCGTTCCAAGGAACATGTCATCCGATATCTCACCTTGAGATGGCGAGCCTTCTTGGCGCTTAACAGGAAGATCCTTGGGATCGTACTCAACCTTAACGGGCCGGCCATCACGGCCGATGTAGGCTTCCCCTAAAACATCCGCAGCACGTTTTACAAAGGGGGGATCCATCATGCTACGGCCAGCCGTTATTTTTTTAAAAACAGCCAACGCCTTCTCTGCAGGCCCCATCTCTTCAAACTCTTGCACATTTATTGACCGACTGGTGTTATAAAAGTCATAAGTGTCCTTGATGACTCTACGACCATCGGGCAAGGTCTCGTACGTAAAACGTCCCAACGTTTTACCAACACTGGGCAAGTTTTCTAGCCAATCGGACGAGTGTTGACCCTCTCTGTCTAGGTCGCGAACTTTCTCATAATCAGAATACTCCGTTACAGCACCCTCGGCCGGCTTTGACGAAAGAAGCTTCTCTATGTCCGCAAGCTCCTCTTTGGTAAAGTCATCCGCCGTAATTGGGTCCTTCTTGCCCAACAAGGTCTCAAGATAAACGCGAGCATGAACAGGGATATTCTCTTTGTACAGCCCCTTTATGTATTCGCCCGTTGTCTGCTGACTCTCTTCAGACGGAGTCGTTCCAACGAACATGTCGTCGGTCACCTCACCACCTTCCTGATACCCGGACATCTCCAGCCGACGCACACCCGACGACGACCCGGCAGGGCCGCCGTCAGAAAACTTTTTTACAGGGGGCGCTCCCAGGGTGTTGAGCATCTGCCTGGACTGGCTCTCGCGCTGGATTGCATTGCGCTGATTCTGGAGCATTCGGTTGATGTCATCGCCAACCAGGCCACCCTGCGCGAAGCCTGCAACAGGTTCCTCCGGCGTAGGCTGCAACCTCAACCGCTCAAGCTCCAACTGCGCACGGACATTCTCCGGCGAGAACATCGAAGGCGCCGTGGGCATGGCTACAGAAGTGGTAGGGGCTTTTGACTGGATGAACTGATCAATGCTTTGCGTCGTTCCCGCCGTTGCACCCGGCAGCGTTGGGGCTGTTGTAGAGATGGGCGTCATACCACGGCCAAAGGCAACGTTAATGTCCTGGCCTGACGTGCCAACATTTCTCTGCATTTGACGCAACTGAGCAGGGGTGTAGTCACCACTCGTCACGACATCGCGAATGGCTGCGTAATACGCTTCTTCCCCAATATCCCCTGGTTGCCTTGCTCGCGTTAAAGCATCAGAAGGACCAAGGGACATCGGCATGACGGGCAGAGGGACGGCCGCGCTAACGGGAATCCTTGAAAGCTCCTCACGGTACATCTCCTCTTCTCGGGGAGTGCGCTTGTAAATCCCGCCAGCATAAGGAATGCCCGCTGTGGACTCCGACACAAGAGACCCGGTTAGGTTATTTTTCTGCAACGTTGTGTCTACGTAGGCTGCCTTGCGACGAATAAGCTCTTCATCTGCTCCCGCTTTCCAGGCGTTCGCTGCCTGTACCGCGTCATTTTCAATTGTGTAGTTGGTCCAGAAGTCAAGCTCTTGTTGCGTCGGCTCACGGTCAAGATAGGACGTGTAACCCGATTTCGTTATGTCGCCAATTTCTTTTCGAGCCGAGTTGATAAAGGCATTAGCGGTCTGCGTGGGATCCGCCGTCCGGCCATAATTCACCCAAAACGAAACCTCATCAGCACTGGGCGTACGATTTAGAAACTTGCTGTACGAATCAAGGATTTGCTGCTCCGTGACAGAGGACGGGACATTCCGCGCCGCTAATTCCTGGTCCGCCCCAGCCTTCCACGCTGCAGCCGCTTGAGGTGCGCCCTGCTCAACCGTGTAGTTTGTCCAGAAGTTCAACTCCTCCTGGTTTGGGGTGCGTCCAAGATAGGACTCATACCCAGACTTCGTTACGTTTGCAATTTCGTTTTTTGCCCCAGCCAAGAAAGCGTTGGCGGTTTGTGTTGGATCATTCGTAGTCGAATAGTTTGTCCAAAAAGAAACTTCGTCTGCCGAAGGGGTGCGGTTCAAATACTTGGTGTACGACTCAACGATCTGGTCCGACGTCACAGAAGGTTGTGCAACAGGACGAACCGGCCCAGTGGCTGTTAAGGTGCTCACGTCTACGGGCGCAGGAATAGTGGTTCGTGTCGGTAGGTTTAAAACAAGATCTGAAGAAGTCGCAGCCGGAATGTTTATTGCCTGCCGACTTGCAAGCTCATTCTGCGCCCCCGCCAAAAAAGCATTGGCTGTCTGCGTAGGATCGTTTGTAGTGGAATAATTGACCCAGAAATTAACCTCTTCTGGTCCAGGTGTTCGGCCAAGCGTATCTCGGTACGCTTGAAGAATTTGATCCGTGGTTACTGACGCAACAGCCATAATATGTTCCTCTTCGGCCCCCGAAGGGGCCTTTAAGTTACGCCGCCCTTGCTTGGATCTCTTTGTGAGCTTCCACCGTAAAGGCAGCAACTAGGTTGGACCTCGGCTCGTACACTTCCCAAAAACGTAACCCAGGCTCATCGGCCTCACGTCCAAGGATGTTCTGGTACAAACCCTTGATAAAACTTGTGTGATCACGATCTTCAATCATTGATTCCAACATGGCATTTCTCCTAGAAATGAAATTGCACAGAGTCAGTAGTACTCCACATCCGCCGCGACCTCTGCGTTATCGTCGGCTTCATCCGTGTTCAAGGCAATAAAGTTGCCTGCACGAAATCTCATAAGAGCCTGGGTCGTTGAGTCGACCATGTCATCATGATCCCCGTTCGGGAAAGCAGCACACTCTTCAATTAATTCGTCCGCCCACTCCGTCTCCGGTGCCCAAACCATTCCTGATTCCAATATCGGCGCAATACTGTTCGCCCTCGATATCTTGTCTTGCCCCGCGCGCCTGCCTCCAGGCGAATACATTGTCACAGGAATACCAACCCGGCGCAACTCCTGCTGCAACGTTATACCGGTGGCCTTCGCCTCAATCAAAACATTGTCCGGGTTCCACGTCTTGTACTCCTCCCTCGCAATCCTCTTCAACTCAGGAAAATCCCAACGGCCCTTCTTTACGTCCAACAAAATGATATTGGGCCCTGAGTCTTGGTCCGGGACAAACACACCCCAGGTCGTAATCACCGAGTAGTCCGCCGTCTCCTTCTTGCTGTACGCCGTGTCATACGACTGGATGATGTACTCAACCAAAGGAGGCTCCTCCGGCTTCCACCGCTGCCACCACTCACGCTTCAAGATCGCACCCTCATCCGCCGTCGGCGTCTGCTGCCACTGCGCATTCCACTTCTGCAAGCCAATCGTGTGCTTGACCGCCTCCAACTCTTCCAACTTCCAGTACTCCGGCCAAAGCGGCCCGCCCGAAGGCAGGATGGCAGGAAATTCCAAAACCTCCCACTTGTCCGATTTGATTGCGCCCTGGAGCTTGAGTAAGCGCCCCGACAAGTCGTCGGTTTTCCAACGGGTGTTAACAACAATAATCGTGCCGTTTGGCTGCAATCGCTGCCGAGGACCCGACTGATACCACTCCCAGGTGTTCTCCATCGCCGTGTTGGACAACGCATCCTGCTCATCCAAGATGTCATCAAGGATGACGACGTTACCCCCACGGCCCGTCATCGCACCGCCTTTACCAATGAAGAACGCCTCACCTCCATGGCTCGTGTCCCACCGGCCGGCTGCCTTGCTGTCAGCAGATAACAAGAAGTCAGGAAACAACTCCTTGTACCGCTCATCGGCTACAAGGTTCCTGATCATCCGGCCAAAGCGCTGGGCAAGCTCGGCTGTGTGCGAACCGACAATGAGTTTTGAATCAGGCTTCTTGCCCATCAGGTAGGCAGGGAACAAGTAGCTCCCCATCTGGCTCTTGCCGTGGCGAGGGGGCATGGCAATCATCAAACGCTTGCATTCCCCAGATACAACCCTATCGAGCGCTGCAGCAATTTTCTTGTGGTGCGCCCCAACGATCATCTCAGGCCAGACGTATCGGCAAAAGCTGAGAAAGCTTGACGTCGCCTGATCACGGGCCGTGATTTGAGCAAGACGGAGCTCTAGGCGAAGCAGCTCGTTCTTTACGTCTTCGGGTACGGCTGCAAGGTCTTGAAGTTCAGGCATCCCCGCAATCTACCACAGGGTGTTTTTTCATTTCAAATTTTTATGAAAAATTTATGCCGATTGATTTTTAAAAACAAGGGGGTGGTTTCACGGGAAACATGTTAGTGACCACTACCAAAAACCGTTTTCGGTGGTGATTGTTTGTATGAAATCGGGCTATAGCATGCGCAGCCGACGCACGGGCCGTTGCGCAAGATTCGCGGTCCAATTCCCGGCCAATTCCGGCAATGGGCGCCGGGACTCTACCCCGGCGCGCGGACCTGGCCGCAGGCAGCGCGGCCAGCTGGCCATGGCCGACGAACCAGGCGCGCGGACCTGGGACCAGGGCGCCAGGTTAGCGGACCAGCTGCAGGCAATTAACTCAATTAGCGCGAATCAGTCACCAGCTGGCGCGGGTTCCCGGGGACTGTCGCAACAATTAAGCCTAATCGACCAGGCGCCAGGCGCGCAGCTGGACGGCCAACGAACCACGGCCAGCTGGCCATTAATCGCGGACCAGGGACCAGGCGCCAGGCGAACCGGTTCGGGTATCACTACGCCAGGGCAGCAGGTAAGGCGCCAGGGCCGAAGGACCAGGGGCCATGCAAGCGTACTGTCTCTTATAC
>FLOH01001437.1_pt1 | contig 37313 bp, 31 predicted proteins | sample 756751 | NCBI WGS metagenome assembly FLOH01 (sample SAMEA4026879, study PRJEB14308) | marine metagenome | biome: coastal water; material: water | depth 74 m
GTGGGGGAGGCTACTTCGGCCCTAGAGGACCTGGTCTCCAATTGGTTCCTGACGCGTAAGTCCGGGTCTCACGCTACAGGTACTCTCACGGTACATCTTTCCTCCGCGGTCAGCGAGGACGTGACGATTCCTGCGGGCACTGTTTTCTCCTATTCCAACGCCGTGAACTTCAATCTGGACTCGAGTACCGCCCTAGTATATTCGCGGGACAGAGACATGACGCAGGTGCTGGGGCCGGATGGGTCCGTATCTGAGTACCTATTATACCTGCCCCTTATCTCGCAGTCGGCGGGCGCAGCGGGCAATATTGCAGCTGGCAGATTCGCGTCCTATGACACCTTCTCCTCCTACATCCTGTATGTGGAGGCAGAGACCGACTTCGATAATGCGGCAGCGGACGAGTCTGACACAGCCCTACGGGAACGGGCGAAGACCGCAATCTCTACCCGGAACCTCCTAACCTCACGATCAATAGACGCCGTCCTGAAGGACGAGTTTGCGGACGTGATGGAGGTCACCGTTATAGGCGCAGGTGATGAGGAGATGCAGAGAGACATCGTCTCCCTAGCGATCCCCAACGCGCCCACTACTCAGATCAGGGTATTGGGGCACGTTAATGTCTATCTGCAGCTACCGGTTAAGAGGGGTGTGTTGTACCCTGCGGGGGGCGTGTCGAACGTTCTCGCGGCGGCGGCTACCTCCTTCCCGCTGGCCACTACGGCTGTGTCGGGGCTGCCCCTAGCGCGGATAAAGAAGGTGGCGGTCACGGATACAGTTCTTAGCACAACAGCTGTCTTCACCCGCAGATCCACGGCGGGGGCCTTGGGGGCTACCGAGTACCGACTAGTAGTGGCCGACCCGCTCCTTTATGGGAGCATGCAGGGGTCCTTGAGCTTAGAGTTCCTCACTTCCGCAAACGCGCGTACCGTGCGAGTAGAGCTGGACGGGTTTCGAGGTCTCTACAGTGTGGATCAGACCCTCACTAGCAGGGACCGTAGAGTAGTGGCAGCGAATACCCTAGCGTACGCTCTGTACCCGGCTATAGCGCAGTTTACCATTCGGTATTACCTACGTAGCGATGCTCCCGGGGCACTACCGGAAACAGAGGTCAAAGCCTCAATAGCTACGTACCTCAACACGAATGCATTTGCTGGCAACCTTAGAGTTACCGACATAGTTACGTACTTGCTCGGGGAATACTCCACTTACCTACGGGGTGTAGGTTTCCCTGTGACGGTTAACTATGCCCTGCAGGCCCCGGACGGCACAGAGGTACTGTACCAGTCGGCGGACAGCATAACGGTGGAGGACGACGCGCTTCTTGTAGATCTGGATAGCTACACGAATCGCCTGGCACACCAGGTCTCGGATAAGACCGTAAAGATACTGACCTTCGAGGACCTGATCACGCTGCAGGCGATTAGCTGATGAGCCTAGGGAAGACTTTCCTACAGGGCATGTCTGATTTCTGGCTGCGTTACTTCGCAGATACAGCGATCATAGAGACGGGCCATGAGGCGGTGTTGGAAGCGGCGGGCGCCTCTTACCACAGCATGCTCATGACCCTAATGCGCTTGTCGCTACGGGACACCCCCCTCACAGAACTCTCTCCTTGGGAGCTGGCGCTAATCTTCGACGACCAGATCGTAGAGGTGCCCACAGGGGATCCCGCAGTCTCGTATTGGATGTGGGAGCTACCTTCAAATATACGCAGCTTGGCCACCATACAGAACGTAGCGCTGTATCCCACGAGCATCCTAGAGAGAGACGCAGACTTCGAGCTCGTGGTGGATGGCAGCCCCCGACTGGAGGAGCTGCGTTTCTATGCGCCCATGTTACCTACCTCGGGATGGTTCCTGCTGTTCTACAAGGACCCTTTCTCCTGGACTGCCTCAGGTACGTCAATCCCTGGGTTTGGACTAAGCGCACAGGTGTTCGATCTGCCTGTCAGGATAACTTCCAGCGAAGTGGGAGACTGGACCACGCAGGGACTCGCAGTCGGGGAGACCTTAAGGTTCGACCACGCAGACGGTGTCCTATCCTTCTCTATCATCACGGCTATCGCAGCTGACTACCTCACGGTTGATATAAGGTCCCCCCTGGGCAGCCTCTCCTCGGGCTCCCTGACCGTAGGTACGGACTACCCGTACTTCGACGACACCCTGACGTCAGTAGCGGCAGACGTCGTGGAGGTGCCCACGCGCGTACGAGTGCTGTCTGGTTGGATTCCTAACGCGGAGAGGGATTTCTTTAGCCTCCACGAGCTCTACGGGTACCCACTGGGTGCGCCCCAGGAGCCCTCTACTGAGGCGTACAGGGCATTCGTACAAGGTCTTTGGCACCTCTACATACGGGGTCCCGTGTTGACCTACATAGAGTCTGCGCTAGGGGTGGTGAACGGGTACCCGGTCATCCGCACTGATGGACCCTTGGTTACCAGCATCACCACCCCCGAGGTAGGGTCCATATCAGTAGTCACGTCTCTGTATGAGCCCGAAGAGGGGATTCTAGTTGCTGTACCGGGCACGGAGATAGAGTATCTGCTACCTAACGGCACCCCGCTCACTGCGAGCATCGTGTTCTCTGCCCGAGAGTACCGCGGTGTTGCTAGAGACGGATCCGTAACTGTTTTCACGGATACGACCTGGCTAGCTGATGCTGCGGAGCCTGATAGCTTTGCAATCCTGGGGGCGCTCGAGGGAACCAGTACCCTCTACATAGGGACCACCGACACAACCTACGACATCAAGTTCATATATAGGTCCGCGATAGAAATCTTCGCGGCAGACGCGCTAGCAGAGTTAGTGGACGGGCTCGCGTGGGAGATACGGCACGACTTCGGTGAGGGGGACGCGACTCTAGCCGCAGGCTCAGCGGGGCAGTTCCTGGCCAACTCTCCTACAGACACCCCCCTAGCAGCCTTTGACCCCCTCGCGGATGTCTTTCGCGTCACGGATTACTTGGAAACCCCTGACTGGTGGCACAGCACCGTCATACCCCCAGGCCTCATAGCAACGTTGGATAGCGACCGCCGAGTAGCTCTACCGGATCTCTACGCGTGCACGGTAGGTAGTGGAGAGTACCGGGGGGAGTCAGGAGACTTAGGTCTCTATGTCGGAGGAGACTCTGACGGGCTCACCGACAAGACTCTTGGAACCTCCGTACTTCACGACGGACACCATCTGCTCGACTTTGTCGAGGCCGGGGTAGCGGTAGGAGACAGTGTAATCGTTTTCCTACCGGCAACGCTTGCAGAAGAAAATGGGGTGGCTACCTGTACTGCGTACGAGGCGGGCAGCGTCACCCGAACCATAGGTGCTGTAAGTCCGTACTCTCTTACCCTAGAGGACGACCCTGCAGAGTACTTCGATGACGACGCCTTCAAGTACGAGGGCGCTTTCCTAGACGTCAATGCGGCTAAGTACGAGATAACAGACAAGATTGAAGCGCGCACCACGGGCGAGCTTCGTTTTGGCCTAGAGTCCAGACGGACCGTCGCGTACCTACTGATGGACAAGTTTCTCAAGTGGAACTCGTTTGGGGTGACGATAGATGCGGACACGGCTGCGTTTCCGCGCGGCTTGGCCTTTACCATCAGCACTTTGCTGGAGGGTAAGCCCGCGCACACGTACCCCTTCGTATCCTCTGAATCCGATATAGCGGACGCATTTCCTTCGATTACTGACGGGGGCGTAAGTATAGTTTCGTCCGGCGGCTCCGGAGAAGGTCTAGGCGTTGGTGGACTTGGCGAAGGCGGACTCGGAGAGTAATGCATGGCTAACCTGACCTTCACTGACAGCAATGGTAACGGGGCCACCCGCTACCTAGGTAACGACGCTAATCTACTGGTCACCGTGGGTCTCGACGCTTCTGCGGTGTACGCGGACTATGCTACTATGTCCTGGGCCCTGTATGGTCCGGGACACCATCCCTCCGCGTTAGCTTTTAACGAGGCAGGAGGGCTGGTAGCCGACCACACCTTCACGCCTGAGATAGCCGGCAGGTACCTAGTCGTAATCAACGCGGTGCTAGTATCAGACGGCTCGGCGGTACGGCTATCTGGGATATACGAAGTAGCCTCTGCCTACGGAGACGAGGCCCTTCCAGCCCCCCTGGAGCGCCTGGAGTACTCGGCCAGCACGGGGTGGTCTCGAGGCCTAGAGAGCCGGCTGCTCAGCGTGGACAAGACTTTAGGAGGTAGGACTTTAGTAGGCGTAGTTAACTCGGGAGTAGGGGCCTTGGTCCCAGGGCAGGCGATTAGCTTAAACCAGCTAGCCCGATTTGGCGGTGCAGGCGACGTAGCCGACCCTGCAGTGGGCTACCTACCGGACATAGCTCCCCTGGGAGACGTGCTGGCAGCCAGTGACGCAGGGGCGCTCACCGCCACCTACTGTACGCCTGTGGAGTCTATCGCCAGCGGAGCCGCAGGCTTTTGCGTTATCAAGGGACTGGTTCCTTACACTACGACCGGGCAGGCAGCAGGAGACCCCGTCTACGTCAGCAACACAGGCACCCTAGCGTTCGTAGCCGGTACCAACACCCGCAAGGTTGGCACCGTGATCACAGTGGGCTCAGGTCTGGTAAGCGCGGACATAGGACTAATTCAGTTCGACGGCTTCGTAGCTGCAGACCACGCGGACCTTGGCGGGGCTCAGGGGGGCACCGCAGGCGAGTTCTTCCACCTGACAAGTGACGAGTACGACGCGGTCTCCGGTTCCGCAGCCCCGGCAGCGGGGAACGTGTTCGCGACACAGTCGGACCTAGGGGGCCTGGGCTCGCCCTTCTGGGACTGGGCCACGGGCTCGAACGTCAACGCCGAGGACCAGCTGGCGGGCACGGTCAGTGCAGCCAAGTGGACGGACATGAGCGGGGGCTTCGGAGCCCCAGCTCTGGCCGAGTTCGCGGATGTAGCCACCCTGAAGGCGTTCAAGCTGCGCTGGACTGAAGGACTAGACCCTGCGGGCGTTTACATAGCCACGCCTGCTGGCGACTTCGTGTACGCCGCTAGGATCATGTACCAGCAGGACGGCCTGGCCCCGCAGACCAACCGCACCGCTCGTGGAGGCCTCGCGTACATCGAGGGCACGGCGCCGGCCAACTCGAACCTCTGGGGTGCCGGGTTCGACATCTCAAATGGGACTTGGTACGGGCACGGCGCGTCGATCCTCACAGCTGTGTCTCCTGGTACGGGGCTCCCGTCCTTGGCACCGGGGGCGGCATCGTGGGCCTTTGACAGGTCGAATACCCTGGACGTGTGGCTGGCTCGTTCAGGGACCACGCTGACGGCGTACCTGGGCGATGCGGGCAAGGTCCCGTTCTTCATGACCTCGTGGACGGTTCTTGACACCGCGCAGAAGATTGCCCTGATAGGCGAGCTAGCGGCCGGTGCTGGCTGTACCGACAAGATGTGGCTGCTGGCCTTCGCGCGCTTCGCCGCGCTGCCTTGGGTCTAGGAGTAGATGGTGCTAGACACGTTCATACCTGTGCGGGGTCACGTAGTTACGCGCGTAATCGACGTGGCTACTGGGCGTACCCTGCGCATCTCGCAGGGGAGCAACTCTATCAGTTACGTGGCGCCCCTGATTGTTATGGATCTTCTGGTTCAGAGTAACTTCGATGCTGGGTCCCTGTCTGTGGGGGCTGCACACCCTGCGGACGTGAACCGGGGCTTTGCAACAACGCAGGCCACACTAACTAACCCTCAGCACAACGCTCTTAGGTATATGCAGGTTGGAACGGACGGCACCCCTAGCCAGCGCTCGGACGACGCGCTCATAGCTCCCGTGGAGGGAGCCGCTGGGATAGCTACGGTAACCAGCCTCCATTTTCCCAGCAACACCTCTATGCGGATCGTAGCCAATTTCGGGGGTCTCAAGGCCAACGGGAATACCCTTAACGAGGTAGCTCTGCGGACGCGTGGGGGTGCCTTATCGGAGGACCCGGAGGGCACCGTTGGGTCCCGGGTCTTTGCTCGACACGTTACAACTCCGACTCCAAAGGATGCCTCCATACAGTTGGAGTACACTTGGACCATCAGTTTCGCTTGATAGGAGGCCTCCGTGGCGGTTGATTTTGCACAGGGTGGGGATACTGGCGAGAACACGGACGCCTCTATCCAGCCGATAACTAACGGTGAGACCGTCGTAGACTCGGTACTAAACAGGCCCGCTCAGAATCTCCGCAGGAGAACGGAGGTCCTGCGTACGGAGACCAGTACTCAGGAGGCGCACGCCAGGGGGAGCGAGGGGGCCTATGTCACGTCAGATGGAGCGGTCGTAGGCATCTCGGCTGTCGTGTATGCGAACGCGGATGATGGCATCCCAGAAGTAACTGGGTACACGGTAGTTCCCACTGTCAAGGTAGTGGTTGATTCCCCGGTAGACGGAGGGGTCAACGGTGGCAATCTGGTGGTGCCTGCCGCCACGTTCGCAGCTTTCTACAATCAAGCTGTTAGCGGTGACTTCTCCCTTATGAAGAGGGGGGACTCGCTAGCTTTTTACCTCCCCAGAGCAGGCGCTGGGAGTCGCGTAACGAAGACGTGGGGTAACGACTCCACCTACCCCGCCCTTTCTTCTAGCACCATAGGGGAGGCCGAGCTGGTTAAACTCCCCCAGCGGACGGTACTGTCAGACAGCTCTGCGACGAACCTTACTACTCTTGGCGTGGACGGTACCGGACTGTTCGACGAGGACGGTCTTCCTACGGAGGACATGTTCGTAAATATCTCGGAGGTCAACGGGTTGGGGGAGGGGCAGTGGTTCTCCCTAGGGGGCCGAGGGGGGCGACAGCTAGAGTTTTTGGGGGATGGGGTTTACCCTGATTACCTGAAGGTAGTCAGCGTTACGGAGACTACGGTGACCGTAGAGACGGACACCCCGTTCCGCATCCTGTGGCCTGACGCAAACATAACCTGGCAGCTCTACAATGTGGTAGCAGCAGTCAAGACTGCGGTGGGGGTGTCCCGCTCTACAGGCGCGGTCATCCCTGCGGACCTGAGTGACGCACACCTCGTACCCTTGGTTACCTTCGACGGGAACGGCTTCTCCTTCTCCCCCGCAGGAGGCTACGTACCTAACTCCGCAGGTAGGCGAGCCAGTTTTCAGCTACCAGCTACCTATGAGGACCTGAGTTCTACTGCCGCCTTGGATGAGGGTGCGGCGGCCATCGGGGGCGTTGCGCGCGTCTCGTCCTCCGACGCGGACATCTTCGGAGTGTCAATAGCTGCAGGCACTCTCAGTGCACAGCTTGACTCCATAGTTACTGCGGTAGGCACCCGGTCCACCGTTTACTCCAAGGAGCTGGTTGGGGTGAATTTGTCAGGTGATCCGGACGCGTTCTCGACAGCCTGGTTCATATCGGACTTGTTCCCGGATGATGGAGAAGCCTCTGCGGACCTGCAGTTGGTGCGCGTCTGGGTAGAGGTGTTGACGGCCTTCACTACCTCGGATGCTGCCGCTACCCTAATGCTTGCAGTGCTATCCTCCGACGCAGCGTACACGGTGTTTCCCACCACGAACTTGCGGTTGGTTACCACGGGGCGCCTGGAAGCGGAGGGAGTAGCAAACCTGGCTGATTGGGTTGTGGGAGCGGGAAATCAAACCACCAGGCGCCTTCGTGTTCACTTGAAGGTTGTGGGCGGCAATGCCCTGCTATCCGAGATAACGGCAGGCAGGGTGATTGTACGTGGTGGGGGGCAGGAGGCGCCCTGATGGGGGGGAAGCTCCTAGCTACGCTGGAGAAGGCTAAGGCCCCCTGGTGGGTTTGGCTGCTAGTGTTGCTAGCCACGATTGCCGTAGGCTTGCTGAAGCTACGAAGCAGCGCCGCTGGCGCTGGCAAACGTGTGACGAACTACCTCCTGAATCAGGAGGCTAAAAAAGCGCAGGCGGCTACCACGGCCGAAGAGGCTACCGCCCACTGGGAAAAAGCCAAGGCCCTCAAGAACCGGTCGGATGAAATAGATGCCAACATTACTGCTATCCAGGTCAGGGCGGACGCTGCGCGGGATCGTATCCGTGCTGCTACTAGTTTTTCCGACCTACAGCCTTAGCGAGGACTTCCCCGCCTGGGACGTCATAGGAGAGCGCGCTTGTTATACCCTGGACGGCGCTAAGAAGCTAAAGCTGTTTGAGGTGGACTGCTCCGAACTCCAAGCTACCAATACTCAGCTAACTCTACAGGTGCTGCTACTAAGAGACAGCAACTCCGAGTTCAGTAAGGCAAATACAGGGTTCAAGCAAGCCATTGATCTACTCACGCAGGTAGTTGAGGAGGACAAGGTCTTCATCAAGGGCCTAGGCGCCAATCTCGAGGACGAGTACGCTTGGTCCCTACGAGGTGGTGCGCTGCCCTGGGTAGTAGTGGGTGGCCTAGTGTGCGCGGGTGCGGGGCTAGCGGCAGGACTCTATTTAGCTAAGTGACAGGATTGGGGGGCCCCCAGGGGGTAAGTAGACCACGGTCCTGGCCCACTGATGAATTACGGCAGCTATGGGTCCTAGCGCAGCAGGTCTACTGATACAGCCCACCGCCGCAGCCATAGGCGCAGCTAGTGCGTACCGGAGACCGGAGGGCGTGACCACCCCTGAGCAACCAGGGGTGCCTAAGGGTATAGCGGTACGCCAGAAAGCGCTGATAGCCGTTTCAAGCAACGTGGCAAAGGGGATGGTAGGGTCTGCTAGGATGGGTAGTAACGTAGCCGTCGCGGCGGTGTCCGCGCTGGTAGGTAGGGGCAGCAGAGGTACAGCAGTACGCGCGTAGGTCCCGTACACCCTAGCCCACCCCGCTGCAGTTGCGAGATTTGAGCTGAAGGTGTCCAAGGAAACCAGGCCCTGTAGTAGGGTAGCCTCTACTAGAGGCACGGTAGCACCACCTTAGACAACATGTTACTCACCACCTCTTCAGAAGCGCGGGTCGCCTTCACCGAGGTGCCCTCGTGGACGCTGCGTGCCAGGCGGGCTAGATGCCACGCGTCACAGATATCATTCTGCGCGCTAACACAACCCTCTTTCTGGGCCGCCGCTATCATAGCTAGCTTGGTAGCCGAGCCACTGCCGGACCCAAACTTCTTGACTTCTTTGGGGGAGGGTAGAATGTAGGGCACGGAGTTCAATTCTAAGGCCAACTTAGAGATACCGTACACCTCGCCTAGATCAAACACCAAACCTAGGCTACCGTAGGACGCACCCTCCAAGGCGGCCAGCGTAGGCGCGTACAGCTTGATCAGGCCTACTAGTTGGCTGTAGATCCAGGGCAAGTGGGACTTCTTCTTAGGAGGTTTCAGGAGTATTTCTACTGGTTTGCTCTCCATACGTAGTAGTACTATTCCAGTGGATTGGATGCTAGCATCTATGCCTAGGTAAGTAATGGGCATGAGGATTTACCAATGGCGACATTGACTCTGACGTTGAATTGTAGCACGTTGGCCTCGGGCACAGCACAAATCGTAGCTACGGCGTCTCTTCCGGTCGTGATCCCCTCGACGATCTTCTTGTTCAAGGTGGGGGGTACTCCTGTTAGGGACTCGTACGCGGGTATAGCAACCCCCTATGAGATTCTCACCTACCCAGCAGGCAGAGACCCTGCCTACAATTTCTACCGAGTCAGTACGGCTACTATCGTGTATGACACTATTGCCGAAGGGGCAGCGGCCAAGGCGGGTATCCAAGCGGAGATCCAGCTGCTACTAAATGTGTATGATGACATAGCCGATTTTGTTGGGGAGTCTGTTTACGCCTTGGAGTCCGTCTGATGCCCACGCTAACTCTTACCACGAGTATAGTCTACGACACCGGGGAACAAGCTTGGACTATGAGCCTCGCCACCTCAGCGCCCAGTGAGGTCTCCAACAAAATCTTCCTGGTGTGCCGATCCAAGAACCGGACCCTTACCCCCGAGGTGGCCCCTCCTAGTGGGTACTACGCGTGGGTTTGGACGGCAGAGCGCTACCTTAGAGTAGCTACCCCCGAGGATCTATTGACGCTATCGACTACTGACCCGTCCGTGGCGGACGTGTATGACCCCGATCCAGAGGCCCCCACCAACGGGTTGTCGACCTTTGGGTACCACCGGTATCTCACGAGCTCTGTGGCGATGGACTTCCCCTACTGGCCAGACGCCAACCGTGCGTACCTTGCGGCACGGGGGGCCATACGATCCCTGATGGGCGTTGATGTAACTAGCACCTCGGGTACACATGGACCGCTGCTGCTAGGGGTAATCAGTACCATCCCGTGGCGAGACACCAGCATAGCGTACTCAGTCTACCCAGGGGACATAGCGCTGTTCCGGGCACAGGGTGGCGTACGGGACTACGTATACTCTCTTGTCAGCGATAGCACGACTGGCAGTGAGATCGACGCAGAGGACGGCGGGTTCACTTCAGGGGAGCCCACCGTAGGGGATTCTGCTACAGTCACTGCGCGGGTTACGGACTCCTCTGGGGCCACCTCCGATATAGTACTCACGGTGATAACCCCCTCTGCTCCTCCAGCCTCTGAGGTCCTGAATGTCTGAGCTAAAGATCCAGCAGCGGCGGTTCACCACCTACAGTAGCGGACTGACCAAGTATCACATTGAATTGCTGGTATCTCCAGGGACCACTCCATCTACCCCCCCGATGTCCCCCCACGTCTTTGTACAGACGCTGGGGGCGTCTGTACCCGAGGATGTGTTTGCCCGCGTGGCTACCTTGGCGGACATGGATTTGGTGAATAACCTGCGCCCCACAGCGGTCACGCTGTCGCATACCGAGTACAGGGTAGCGCAGGTAACGTTGACCTTTGATGACCTAGACACCGCTATAGCTGCGGTCCCGGTCATCAACGACCGCGTGGATTCGCTAGTTAGTGTGTGGCTGACGGCGAAGACAGACTTCTACACCTTAGGTGAGATAACCGCACTCCCCACAGATGCTGCGGGTGCCTCGGTAAAGAACGGGTACCAGGTCGCGTTCCGCACAGCCAATGAAGCACGTGTAGCTGCGGAGGCCGCGGCAGCCGCAAGGCAACTAGCTTTCGAGGCCGCGCAAAGCTCTGCCAGTATCGTGCGAGACAAGTCCCTTATTCATTGTGGGTATAAGTCCAAGTTAGCCCAGCTTCAGGGGCTAGTAGATACCAGCAGTGGCGCGCCCTCCCTTAACCCTGCAGTTGCTCTGCAGGAGGCAGTGGTCGCTCTCAACGCGGCTGCAGATCAGTTTGGTAGAGTAGCGAGAGACACAGATGAAACAGGGGGGGTAGCTACTCCCAATTCCGCCATATCCTTTACGTTAGATAGCGCTCCCGCCGCTGTACCCGGGGATCTCCTGGCTATCACGTGGGCGTCTACGGGAAAGACGGAGATCCGCCTGCTAGTAACCGTAGCAGCCGAGGTGGTGTCGGTTCACTCCTCGGCCCCATATCACGCAGCACCCACAGTCGCGGAAGTATGGAGGACGTACAAGCTTACGGACCTAGTCCCCTACGATGATTTTGGGAGGAGCGCGGCTAGCGCAGCTCGCGCTCAGGCAGCTTTGAACGCGTACAATAGTTCCTCAGGGCTGGCCGCGGTGGTGACCGCTCACCTGGCTTACGCCACGAGCCAGTGCTCCGCAGAAAATACTAGTCTCGCAGCGCAGCAGGCTTCGGAGGCCGCCGCGGTCCGAGAGCTGGAGGTTGCGCAGGCCGCTACAGAGGCTGCGCAGGTCGCGGAGAACGCAGCCGCCGCCGCCTTGTTGGTAGTGTGCCCGGATATAGATCTTACGGCCCTCTAGCAGCTAAAGAAAAGGGGGCCTAGCGCCCCACTTTCTTTAGCACTCACTTCTTGAGCAGGTGAGCTATCTTAGCGAGTAGCATCATGTCGGTGTCTGAGGACAGCCCATCCTGTAGGAAGGTTTGGTACAATCGCGAGTAGCCCGCATCAACTTCAGCAAGTATGGGGTCTCGTTCGGGGCCCTGCAGAGCAGGTAGTAGTAGTAGCACCCCATGGAGCGTCTGGAGAGCCTCGAAGGTCCTCTTACGGGTAAGGGACCGCAGACCCTCTAGGGCGTGAGGCCATATATACTCGGGAATATCGAAGTGGTGCGCTATAGACTCCTCTGCACTCGTTATTGCCGACGCACCCCGAAACATGTTGAGCAGCAAGTCTTGCGTTAGGGCGCTGTGCCCTACTATCTCTACGAGATTGTACCACCCCCTAAGGGGGGCGGTCCCCCCCCATATACCCCATTGGGCTGCTAGTACCGCTAGGACAGGACGCACCCAGTCCATGTAATTCTGGAGGGTCAACCTGGAGGCGTAACGGACTAAGTTCTTTTGGAGGACTCCGTTTGTGTTTTTTGGGTACTTGTTCTCACGCAAGCTAAGCACCGCAGCCCGTACTAGGGCTCTGTGCTGCAACACGTATGGCCATTCGTGCATTAGGTCTCTAGAGGCACTACTGTATACCGCCCGTGCGTTACCCTCGGCAGGGGTCAGGAAGGAGGTGCTAGTCTGGGTTGGTCGAAGGCGCCCCTCTAATCTCGTTGTGAAGCGCTGTAGATCCTCGTTTCCCGCGAGGAGCAGCCCCTCGCGCCCCTCCGCACTAAGGGTTGCGTCTCTGTGATAAATCTTGACCCTCTCGAAGGGTAGATTTAGACTCGGTATCAGCCCCCTACCAGTGTAGTGTTGCCGCAGTCTAGCGACGGATTGTGCCACAGACCTAACGGCTACCCCAAACTGCGCGCAGTTAGACATGCCCAGCCCATACGTTATGTACCCGGAGGAGACTTGGTTGCGGGTAGCTATCTGCACCGATTGGGGGGTGCGCTCCAAGTCCCGGGAAGGGAATGCCGCTATAAAGTGGGGACGCGCGGAGCCCGCCAAAAGTGTTTGTGCGAGCCCCCCCAGCAACAAGAACGGATTTCCTAGTCCCACCCTAGAGAGTGTGGTTAGGAGCTCCGACAGGCTTGTGTTGACTGGGTAAGCTATGTAAGCCTCGTGGCTTGCACCACTATAGGTAGGGGCCAGACACAGCAACAGTACGTGTCCCTCCTCCATAGAGACGTACGGGAGGAGGGCGTAGCTGTCCTTGGTTATCTTTGTCACGTCTTCGGGGCCGCCGACCGGGCGTAGTAACGTGGCCTTCTCTATCCTAAGGTCTTCACCTATGCTAAAGGAGTACAATTCTCTCATGGAGGGATAGCCTCCCAGAGCGGCCAGACCAAGCCCCCCGTTTCTGGGTGTCTGATCCTGCGGGACACATTTTTTGGTTGCACCCTCGGGGAGGAGGTAGCGGTGAAACCCACCAGACGTTCCCTCACCCCATCGTTCACCCGCGTCTTACCTATGAAGTACTCACGAGTGGAGTCCTCCGAAGGCATCGCGGACCCTGCACTAAGGGGGGTCGCTCCAGGCTTGGGGAGCTTGAGGGCAGTAGGATTCTTGCCTATCAACTTGGCAAGGTCCCGTCGGTAAACTGCCATGTTCATGGAACCTTGGGCGTTGACCAACGTCAGCATGACGTAGGGTTCCGTATCCCCCTTGTTAGGTATGAACTGGATGCTATCTAGAGAGAATACCATCTCCTCCGGTATGAGGCCGCGCAGGTCCCCCCCAGATATGTTCACTCCGGCTCCTTGAGGCGTACTAGACTGCGAGGGAGGTTTAGGCCAAAACCGCAGTAATCAAGAATCGAGAGGTCCAAGGGCAAGTAGGGCCACGTATCCATGTGGGGGCGCGCAACGTTAGTCCCGGTAGGGTAAAACCTGTGCCCGAGCCGGATTCCGTGCGAGGAGAACCCTCTGTAGTTACCGAAGGGGGTCTTATAGAAGTTAGCCACTAGCACACTGAACCAGTAAGCCAGAGTGGTCTCCTCGTCCACTAAATGAGGGCGCACACTCGAGAGAACCTTGTCTATCTCTGAGGAGTTCTCTAGTCTCGCCAGGTACTCTTTCCCACAGCTACGCATACTGGGGGTGTCACAGATCAGGTTGCCCTTAGGTGTCATGAGCGGAACGGAGTGGACCGGGCGCCAATTACGGTAGCTTCCACACAGTCGGGCGTAGAAAGGGTACTTGTAAGAGGAGTCCACGGGAGTAGCGTCAGGATAGTAGCTAGCAGGTGCCATTTTAGGGCTAGTCAGCCCCTCCGCAGCATCAACATTTGGGTACACACCCGTGATGGTAGAGTACGCGGGCCTACCCTTACTATTGTGTGGCCTCCAGTAAGCAGAAGTGCCTGTCAACAGGAAGTGCGCCGCCACCCACGGCTCTTCCAGAGTGGGAATCTTGCCGTAGTGCTTCAGAACGACGTTCTTCAGGTAAGTGTACACTTCCTCGCGGGACGCGGCCCCCTTTGAACAGGAGTACCGAGGCTTGATGTCGCAGGTATCTGCGTCCCCCCAATGGCAGCGGGAGCACTCTTCCTTTCGGGTCATACGACCCCTCGCAGACAGCTTGGATCGGTGGGAGAGCAGGGCCTTGTTCTGGGCCTGCCTCTCCTCGCTGGGGTCTAGCGACCTGTAGTGGTCGAAGTTGCGAGGAGACTCATTGCCCCCGAAATACACGGAGTTCTCGCTGGTGGCAGCTTGTTGGGCGGACACGCAAGTGACCGAGAAATCCTCCTCCAGATTATCCAGAGCTCTACTCGCATCGTGCGAGGCCTCTCTAGGAGGCCTAACCACGCTGAACTGGTGGGCGTACATACTCGTCAGGTTAGACATGCACAAGAACCTGGCGACGCCGCCGTCGCGGGGACCCCCCTCCCGCCTCCCCGGAGCCCGGGCCCACCTACTGGTGTTATGCCCCCCGTATCTCGCCCCAGAGATATCTGGCTCGACAGCACGGCTTTCCTGAATAGGGATGACTTCACCTAAACAATCCAGGGGTCCCAACTCACATAGAGTAAGGCACCCCAGATGCGCGATCTTGGCCAGTTGGACACATCCATCATACGCGCGTAGGACGCTTTCCGGGGTCTGCTCCAAACCTCCGTGGAAGTACCGAAGATTCTTAGGCCCCCCCTGGTACTTTTCCAGCAGAGCAGCGAGATCTACCGCGACCAATGGAACCTTCCCAAAGAGGACACTGACTCTAGCCAAGTCCTCCCCTTGGTACACTGCGCGGTTATGGGCTGCGAGGAGGGTACCCCGAGGAGTCGCCCGCACGAGTGCTTCGTAGAGGGTCTCCAGGTGCGCATGCTTCAACTCGAAAATGCCCCCCGGTAAAAAGTACGCGCCCGCTCTGAAAACGGTGTAGCGGAGACTAGGCTTCGGAGGCATCTATAGCATCCTCGGCAGCCCAAGCAGCGGCTTGCCGGACTCTATAGGCTTCCGTAGCGGAGGCGAATTCACTTGCTAATTTGTTGTAGCGAGAGTCGACAAGCAGGGCCTTAACGTAGGCGAGCTTGCCTCTGATATGAGAGATCAACTTTTCCTCAGTGCTGACGTCCTGCCGGAGCCTCTTAGAGGCTACCTCCAACTGGGAGGCAAATCCGTGCACGAAACAGTTGTGGATGAGGCCTCGTAGAGCCGCGTACTCTTCCTGAGGCATATTAGGCCTCTCGTTAACTACGGCACCTAGTACAGCCTGTCGACGCCAGAATGGCGTTACCTTGATCTTGTGGGCCTTCCACCCTGACCTACCGATGCAGGTAAGGATGGAGTGCTTGAAAGCGTCCGTCGTAACCCTGTCAACTAAAGAGTCTGTGCCGAAGTACAGGTTGTCCGAGTACCTCGAGTAGGACCACCCGGCCGCCCCGGCTAGGGCTAGCAGCCCTGCGTCCAGACGAAAGTCGGCCACCCGATTCGCGAGGGTGGGGCTCACTACCGTTCCCTGGGGTAGGAAGCGCACCAGCCTGGGGGTAGTGGGATTCGCACCCTTATCCGTACAGCAACACAACTGCGCCAGCAGGTTAGACACCTGGCGGCTGTATCCTAGGTGCATGAAGTACTCTCGGATCCACGACGACCTGATGCTTCCAAAGAAGTTCTTCAGGTCCAGGGACAACAACACCTTACTGCCAGACAGAGCTTGCGCGGTGTCCAAGGGCTTGACCCCCGGCTCATAGGCGCGTACGTGCACACCAACGGGGATAGGCTTCACAAAGGCGGAACACACAGCCCTCTGTATGTTCTTCAGTCGCGGGTCTGGAATGTGGATAGCCCGGATCTTGCCGGCCCTACCCGCCCTGCCTCTTTTGAGAATACCGGCTTTGGCGTAAAGAGACCCGGGTGTCCCGGCCTGCCTTCTCGAACCCAATACAGCCCACCACAAGGTCTTAGCGCGGATGCCCAAGCTGAAAGCTAAGGATACGTCATCAATGACCGGTGGTAGTTTGTAGGGCACCGTGGGTAGCGTTACTGCTGATATACTGGAGCCACAGTATGCGGCCACGACTAGGGATCCTCACTGAGGATAGACAAGTCCACTTCCCCTGATTCCACAGATTCCATCCTTGCTAAGTATGTGGGGCGGCTCACCAACCCTATGCCGGTGAGGCACTCTTTATCTCCTAGGCGACACATCCCTCCCAGCATTTCCAGCATCTTTGGACAAGCTATGCAGGGGGGCGTGAGCTCCTCTCCTACCACCACGAGGGTAGTATTCAGGGCCAAGCGCCTATTCAGAGGGTTCATGCGTCCGGCCGCCCTAGAGGAGTACCAGCCACTGGTCACTAGGTACCCAAGGGTAGCCTCCCAGGAGGGTGGGGCCGCGTTCGTGTCTGGTGGGGCCGCGTTCGTAGGTGCTTTAGCGCGCCGCCTGTGTCGTGCAGACAGAGTGGAGGGTATAGTGGAGGTCTTGGAAACTAAAATCACCGGGACCACAACGTCGTAGTACCGTTGCAGATCGGCAGTAGGGGGCAACACGGAACCGAAGGTTACCGCGCCTGTGGCGGGGACCGCCTCAGTTACGTGCCTACCGTGCTGCTCTCCCGACACTTCGTTTATCTCTGCGAGCCGTATGTTAGCCCACACAGCTCCGTTTATGCTTGTCCGAAGATAAGCCGGGAACACGCGCCTGAATGCGTCCTTTTGTGCCTTTGGCACGAGGTATATCTGGTCGAACGGGATCCCGCGAGTAGCCGCGTGGCTGAACTTCAGGTGCAGGATCCCGTTCCCCAGGCCCCCCATTAGAGCCTTATGCATCTACCGTACTGAATCCCTGAGCCGTATCCGGCTTCCCATGGGGGTACGCCTCCTTTTGTGATGATCCAACAGAGGGGCTTCTGCTTCAGCAGAGCTAGCCCCGGCAGGCTCCCGTACCCGTCCGTCCCGTAGAGGATGGCGTCCGCTCGGAGCTCCTGCGCACGAAGAAATACTGGCTCGAACTCTGTACCGCCACGTCCCGTGACCTCGTACCTCACGGGGGTGTAATCCGTGAGCTCGTACTCTCGCCCGATACGGGCGTCGCATTCGATCACCCGGACCTTGATTCCCTTGGAGACCCCTTGAATGTGCCTCAACTCCGTCAACACCGAGGCGATGTCGTCGTTCGACATGGACCCCGAAGTGTCGATGGCGAAGATCAGGGTGTACACCCTTCGGGACTTTCTACCTGGGAAGTTGCACCCCCCCTGGAGGCCCAAGGACGCCCTCCGCTTGGGGCGCTTCATGGACCTAACACGAGTGCTGCGTAGTGTGTTGGACAGCCACTGCTTCAGGTACTGCTCCCAAGGCACGGCCGCCTCTCGGAGAGCATCGTTGATGAGGTCAGACAAGCATCCGGGTAGGGTACCGCGGTCCTTCTTGGCTTGCTCCTGGGCCTTTCGCACGGACGAAAGGGTTTCCCGTTCCGCGTTGGTTGCGGAGCCCGCGATCTGGTCGGAGGTCATCCCCTCTGCGGCTTTCTCCAACTCCCGGTCATCCGCGGTAGGAGCATGGTGCTGCCGGTACGCATCAAGGATGCGAGCCACGTCCTCTTCGGTGGGGGTGTCCGAGGGGCCGTCTCCAGGGGCCAGACTACCCTCTCGGATCATGAACGCTGCTAGCTCCTTGACGTAGCCGTCCAGATCTGCCAGTAAGTTGTTGAAGTACCATTCGTACGACATGCGCTCTGGGAGCCCGGCATCTGTGGGGTAACACCCTGCGAAGTCGTACTTGCCCGTCTCCGGGTCCTTGTTTCCCATGCGCTTGAAATCGCTGGGTATGCACTCGGCAGTCTGGACCATCAAGGAGTTGACGGCGTAGTCCATCGCGATATTGGACACCGTCACGAACTTCCTTCGCTCCAATGGCCCCTGGTCCCGTACCCGATCCAGCAGGCGCAACGCTCGCGGTATGTGGTTAAGAACCAGGTGGTACACCTCGTGTATCATTACGAGAGTGAACTGCTGGACCGTTAACTTGTTGGCGAGCTCGGGATCATACAGGAGTATCAGTCGACCGTGCCGGTCGATGGTGACGCCAGCGGTACCGAGACCTGGCGTCATTCTCCGCTCCAGAGACCTGATCACGTAGGGAAAGAAGGACGACGTCTTCCCTCGCCCTTGAATCAGGTATCCGAGGTGGCTTTCTATCGTCAGACTCACTATATTTACCTTGCCTCTTTTAAGGGTTGAAAACGATGATCGACCAGAATCTTGACACTTCTTACAGTGTTCTCCGAGAGATAATCGCGGAGCGCCCCAGCCTTGCACCGAGGGTGAAGACGGCGGAGGTGGGGTTGGCGGTCCGTGACAGCCTCCCCCTCACTGCGTTTGCGGACCCCGCCCGCAGAATGTTCCCGGTACATACTCCAGAGCAAGCCTTGCTCTCTAGAGCCTACTTGGAAAAGGTAGCCTCACCTGACCTGAACGTCCTATCCCGGGTTAACCAAGCCTTGCAGGTCTACGAGTTGGGTCTGCCGGGCATCGAGTTCCGAAAGGTGGCCGCGTGGGAAGAGGAGACCGCGCCTACTTACATGTTGCCCCAGCAGAAGCTCTTCCCCCTCTACCCTACTACGGATCTACAGAAAGCGGCTAGCGCTCTGCAGCGTACTCACAAGAAACTTGCTACCAGCTCGCTGGCTACCGCCGCTACGACCCTCGTTAAGGAGGCGGCGGCTCGCGACATTGATCTTCCTATCGACATCTATCAGTGGGCGGGGATTGTCCCCTGCGACAGAGAGAAAGCGGCAGACTGGATTGATGCTCGCGCGTCCGCAACCAAGAGCCCTGTGGCCTCGAGTGCCTATACGCGCGTAGCTAGTTTGGTCCGTCACTTACCTTTTAACACAGAAAGAGCCGAACTGACGAAGGTAGCAGAGGCGGTAGCTGCTCTAGACGAGAGGTTCGAGCTGACTCACCACTACGGCAAGGCGTTACCGGACCCCCTGCGTACTATCTTCAATACCAAGACTGCTATGGGCGAGATGGTTCAGCTAGGAGAGGTACCTGTGCCCCTCTCCGCGCTGGTGAAGATGGGCCCCGATTTCTTCTCGGACATCCTGGGCCCTGAGATCGTGGGAGAGATCTCCCACGACGGGGTTATAGACCCCTCGGCTATCAAGGAGATTCTGCCCACTCTTCCTCGGGACATGCAGACCATCCTCATCAAGCAGCTAGGAGCGTCTGGGGAGTGTGGGTCGTGCTGCTAGACAAGGCGCGGGATCTTCTAAGGCGGGAGGACAGCCTGGGATTGGTTCTCTCCGCTGCTACGGATAAGCTCACTAAGGGTATGCACCCCGCGTGGGAGATTGACTCGCTTCTGGTCTTCCTGGAGGATGAGGGGGTGCTACCTGAGCCGGAGCCTCTAGACAGGCTGCTAGCAGTCACCGCCATACGGGTGAACCCTGCACACCAATGGGACGCCCGGGTGTTTGAGAACCTCTCAGAGACCTTGAACGGGCGCATAGCTATTCCCGAATCGGTAACTGGCGCCTACATAGGAGAAATGTGCTGGACCGTGACGGAGTCCAAGCTCATCGCGGCACACTACGACGACTGGCAGGGGGACCAGATGTACGGTGACGACCCTGCCGTATACGTAGCAGCGCAGTGTGCCTCGCAAGGAATGGTTGTCCTTCCCCCCGAGCTCAACTTCGCGCAGCACGCCCTGGACACCATGTTCCCCAAGAGTGGGCGAGAAGCCAAGCTAAGGGAGGACGTGCTGGCCCTCCTAAAGAACCCTGACCCGCCTGAGTACGACGATGATGACGCCGCATCAGTACAGGCCAGGATTCTCATGGAGGCAGGCCACTACGTGACCACCCTGAGGTCGAGGCTACGGGAGCAGCTAACCTACGGAGGGGTCGCTGACAACTGATCGGCTTTTATCAGACATCGCCACGGCGGGGCTGGCCCAAGGGCAGGCCGGGCAGCCCAAGTAGGTACTTAGCCCCACTCCGCCACTCAACAACTCCATCTTGACTCTTACCTGTACCCTACACACCTTGCCTCCACAGTTGGGGCACGTGGGAGCCCCCTCCTCTAAGGGCTCCCAGGTGGGGGTCCCTGCAGGGGTGCTCTTCGGCAGGCCGTAATCTCTTAGGCTCATCTTGTTACCCATACTCCCTTTCGTTTTTCTATCCATTTGGCAGGATGCCGTACGTCCCAGGCTTCCAAGAACCAGGCGGGTAGGTTCTTACGAACCTTGGTCACGAGAGGGGCTACCTTGGAGTCCAATACGTAGGTCACGCAGTAGTCTCGCGCGTATCTGCACCCTCTTCCATAACCCTGCACCAGAGCGTTAGAAGCCTGTAGCGCATACCAGGTATTGCCGTCTGACAATTTCATTCGCGCCTTGATGCGCGCTCCCCCCTGCAGATTTGGGTAGGGGGCCTTCATGATTATCTGTCCTCGGACACGAGCTCCCTTACCATCAAGCCCCTCAGTACAGGAGGGGCTAATGAGCCACTTGTCCTTGCTCGCAAAGAAGTCCTCTATGAGAAGGTCTATGCTGAGCCCGTCCCTCTCGTGCCAGATGATACGGTCCAGTACATGAGGTGGGAGCAGTCCGCGCAGAGCTGTGCTATTAGCGAAGGTGTGGCAGTGGACGATACCCTTGTTAGTGGCGTGGCGGTTGGCAATGATGTCCGCCACCCGCGCAGCCATCTTAGGCAGCGTTGCGTCCTTGTCAGCGTAGCTCATGCTGCCAACTGGTTCGTAGATGATCGGCCGTCCCTGCAGGGGCAAGAGAGAAGGTACGTCGATAAATACCCGCACCTCCTCCTTGCGAATACCGAGGTCTCGTAAGAACGGCCCGTTGTCCAAAGTGGCGGACATCAGGACAACTTCATCCGCGGCGCTGAACAGCATGTGGTGAGCTAGCCGACCCGGAACCACAGGCTGGAACACTACTCCATCAGGACGCGTCTCCACTTCTACACACCAACTGCCAGGTGCTGCGCGCATTGACTTAACTAAGGGGAAGAGCTGCAGAAGGAGTTTCGAGGCCCTAAGCATTCCCTCGCTGCTTGCTCGCCTTGCTTTAGGCGGCAGACCCGCCTCTATGGTGGCCAGGGTGGGCATCCCCTTCAGCAGCTTTCGGATGTTCGTACGCGCGTCCGCTACCCACCCTAGAACCTCACCGGACCCCGGGGCGCCCCCCACCGTCCAACTCGTAGCGTCCTTGTTGTATCTGATCGCCCCGGACACCTGCTCGCCTAACGCAGCGAGCAGTACCTCAGGCAGTACGCGTCCCTCGAGCCAGTTGGCTACCTCATCCGGCGAGTCTGTCGCGAGGGGCAGGGGGTAAATGCCGGCATGACCCTTGCGCGTAAGTTGGCGAATGCCTACCGTAAGGATACCTACTAGTCTATCAGGGAGCAGGTGCGCCTCATCTATTACCATGAGGGGACGGGGGCCTAGTAGGCGCGAGTAGTTGTAGTGCGCATTGAAGCTGTTGAAGTTGGTCAGGCTTATGTCGGCGTCTCGGGCGCTCCACTTAGCAGTGACATAGTGACAGAGCCCCGCGTCATCAGAGTTTACGGAACAGTGGTCCGTCAGGTATTGCTTGGTGCTCTTTTCAGGGAAGACTTTCCTGTGTGGATTTGTGGCTAGACATTGCGTGCAGGAATAGAACACCCCGGTGGAGTCGGGTTCCATCAGGGCCATGCTAGCTTGGCAAAGGTAGTTAGACCTCCCCCACAGGTTACTTACTCCCAGGTGAGCATAGTCGTCCATGTACTGCTGCTGCAGAAAGCGGTGCGAAGCTAAAATGTGCGCACGCTCAGCGTGCCTAGCTAAGGTCATCGCTATCGCGCTCTTACCGCTACCTGTGGGAGCGCGTAAAATAATGAACTTGGAGTTGGGTCTGTCTACGCGGGCCTTCTCTATGAGAGAGAAGACCTCCCGCTGATGGGGGTAAGGGGTCTGCCCCACCAGCGGGAAATGGTCTATCAAGCTCAAGTCTACCTTCCTGACTGACTTACTACGCGCTCTTCTTCTTCTTGTCTGTGGAAGAGCCCTCAGCCTCGATGGCCGACTTCTCCTCCACTTTCGCGGACTGCTGTACGATCTCGATGATCGCCGCCCTGTACTTGGGGTTCTGCGCCAGCCTCTGCTGGAGGGGCTGAACGTAGGCCTTGATGGACTGGTCGTCGTGCCCGATCAAGGACATGGCGAACGCCGCCCGCATGTCGTTCGGCAGATCCACGAGGAACGTGGCGAGGTTGTCCGCCAGGTCGGTCGTGACTGCCGGCTTGCTCGACAGGAGCGTGGCCGACAGGTTGTCGCACAACGAGGCTACCACATCTGTCCTGTAGGACTGAAGGGCCTTACGGACCTTTCTCCGAACCTCCGAATTCTTCTTCGCGTAGTTATCCAGGACGTCCTGTGGGTGGATCACCACGTTGTGGTCTGTGATGAACCGCAGGAACTCCGTGGTGGTCGTCGCCCCGATCTTACCTGAGAGGGCCGTGTCCAACGCGGATGACGCGACTGACTCGAGCTTACCCCCACCGTCCTCTAGGGCCTTGATGATGTTTGACACTTGCTCCCACGCGGCGGGGTTGGGGTACACCACCCCCTTGGCGCGGAGCTTCGCGTTCAGGAGCTGAGTGGTGTTGGCCTGGATGAAGGACACCACCAGGGGGTGCATTCCCGCGTCTTGCGCGTAGGTAAGCCACTCCGTCACGTCTTCCGTGACGCAGATCCAACCCACGCGCCTCCGGAACGCATGGTCATCCGTCAGGCTGTTGACCGCGTAGTCCCCTCCACTGGGGTTCATCGCCATGGCGCAGCGCCACGTGCTCGGTAGCAGCCGGTGGATCTGGTCCATGAATGCGAACACAGCCGCGCTGGTTTCCGCGGGAGCGCGGTTTGGCTCCTCGAAGACCACGATCCCCCCCTGGGGGTACTTGTCCACCATTTCGTGGATCCGGGACTCCATCATCAATGAGTACCCGGGCTTGCCTGGGACCAAGAACGGAAGGCCCGCGATGTCCTCCGGGGTGCAGGTCTGCGTGTAGTACGCGATGTAGCCCCAGTCCCTGTCCCGACAGATCTGCTTGAAGCAGTCCGTCTTCCCGATCCCCGCATGCCCTACCAGAGCGGGCACCAGGCCCCCTGCCAGCAGAATCTCGACTGCGGCGCGGGCTCTACCTATGGTAACATGCGGAACGTCCAGGTCCCGCCAGAACTCGTGCGTGATCGTCGTCTTCTCGTCTTCTTTGCTCATGCTTCCTGGTGTTTTTATGATAGTAGCTTCCCGCCGCCAAATAGCAGAGAAACTACTTTGGTTAGATGGTAACCGGTTTAGCCTTGACGACTACCCGATGTACGACGCCCTCTACAGGGGCACCTGGCGGCAAACCCTTATGAAGTGCGGGCGTCAGGTTGGCAAGTCAGTGTCAGCTGCGGCGCACACGGTAGTTGACGCCATTTCGACCCCGTACTTTCGCACCCTCTATGTCAGCCCAAGCCTCAAGCAAACCTCTACGTTCTCTAATACGCGCGTAGCCAAGATGCTTCGCCACTCCCCGCATGTGCGGGACAACTTCCTGGACCCTACGGCCCCTGACAACGTCTTCCTCAAGATCCTGGCCAACGGTTCTGAGCTTATTTTTACTTACGCCTCGGATGACCCGGACCGCGCTAGAGGGTACTCGGCCGATCGAATCAACTTCGATGAGATCCAGGATATCCTCTACGACGAGGTTGTGCCTGTCATCGCTGAATGTGCAGCCAACAGCAACTACGGCTACTTCGGCTACACGGGCACGCCTAAGACGATGGAGAATACCATCGAGTATATGTGGCGGGCTTCCACCCAGACGGAATGGTGTATCAAGTGCGATGCCTGCGGGTCCTATTCCTACTACGTCAGCGACCAAGGGATAGGCAAGAACGGGATACTGTGCCTCAAATGCAAGGCGTACGTTAACGCTCGCAACGGGATCTGGGTGGACATGAACCCAATACCGGAGGATACAGAGGAGGACTCAGCGGACGCTCAGCGAGTAAAGGGCTTCCACATACCGCAACTGATTCTCCCTAGGAACACTGAGATCCCTAGCCGCTGGGGCCGCATCATTCAGAAACTGGAGGACTACAGCCCCTCTGACTTTAAGAACGAGGTGCTAGGAGTCTCGGACGCCATTGGTGCACGGCTAATCTCTCTCGAGGAGGTACAAGCCTGCTGCGATCCCCACACTCTAGATATAGCGCCCACCACCCCTAAGCTACCCCCCGGCCTGACGAATATTGTGCATGTTGTAGGGGGTGTTGATTGGTCGGGGGGCGGCACGGGGGGCCACTCTAGAACGGTGGCCTGGCTCTGGGGCATTGACGGGGGTGGCCGGCACCACACCCTGTGGTTCAAGATTTTTCCGGTCGTTAACCCCGTGGATACTGTCGACGAGATCGCCCGGGTCTTTGGCCTCTTCAACGTGAACCTAGTATTCGGTGACGCGGGCGAGGGCCATCTAGGTAACAACCTCCTCACTAAACACCTAGGGCCCCAGAGGGTCTGGCAGGTCCAGTACTCGGGAAACGAGGGAGGCGGGTTCCACCTCAAGTGGAACGGCAAGGACCGCTACATGGCGGACCGTACCACCATGATAGACAACTTTCTCTACAACGCCAAGATGGGGTTGTTTCGGTACCCGAACCTTAAGCAGTCCTCCCCTGTATTCGAGGACATGATGTCCGTGTATGAGGAGGTGACTGTCACAGGACGCCGTGTATGGAGGCACGCCCCTTCTAACCCGGACGACGCCCTCCACGCGCAGGTCTTTGCCTGGTTAGCAGGAAAGGTGCGCCGCAATGACCTTAGCTTCTACAGCGCGAATCCCCACTCCTCGTTGGTGGCTGGGTAGTTGTGTACGATTTCTATCACGACATTAACCTGGTGAACTCCGCCCGTAGGCTCCGGTAGTCAGAAGGCCGAGGGCCTCCCGAGGGTTTCTGGCTACCGGAGCCGGAGGCGGAGCCCAAACTGCCGACCAGTTACTGATCGCTAGGCCCCTTCTAAGCACCTATCTACACAAATTACAAAGCACGATTTTTCCAAGAACAGAGATCAGATGACATCTCTCCCAGGCGAGGGTAGGCCTCTTACCTACATGGATAGGGCGGCCTGGCCCTGAAAGTACGGTGGACCTGTAGCAGGTCCTGCTAGTTTCAACTGCGCTGCTTTGTTCCAGTCACGATTTCGGACACTACCTACTGAGCTGCAGGCAGTGCGATCCCTTATTTAACAGGTTGGCGGCCCCTCCGAGGGGCCGCGTACTACTATATCGCTGTTCCAGCGACGAGAACGCTCTAGCGCTCAATCTGACTAGATCTTAGATACCACTTACTTGTGCCATAAATTCCCGGAGTTTCTTCTTCTCTCCATAGGAGTATCCGACGTCCGTGTCGTAGGGCATCGACACGGGCATGTCCGGGAAGGTAGCCTTAATGTGGTTCCCGATGCGATTCTCCAGGTAGCCTTCTAAGTCAGGTAACCGCCTAACAGGCATCTCCAAGCAGAGAGAATCGTGTACGGTGCATACCATGCGGGAGAGAATCTCCTCCTTTGTGTTGTGCAAATTCACTAAGCAGGACATGACGATGTCACTACAATAGGACTGTATCAAGAAGTTGACCCCCTGGCGGTCATTTCTGCCCTTCATCCAGCTGCCTATGTTGGCCAGTGGGAAACGTCGGAACCGCCCGTACGGCGTCACGACGCGCTGCCTCTTGGCTATCTCCTTGTGGGTGTCCCCGATGTACTTGCGGATGAGGGGGAACCGGTTCATCAGCTTGTCGATGATGAGCTGCGCGGCGCGCTCGTCTGTTCCGATCTGCTCACCTATCTTGGTGGCGCCAGCTCCGTAGATAGTACCGAACACCACGCGCTTTATGGCAGAGCGCATGGCCTCCATTACGGACCCCTTGACGTGCCGCTCTCGCTCCACGACATCGTAGTCTAGGCCGTGGATCTCTGCCGTCATCCAAGAGTGCACGTCCAGGCCGTCATTAAGCGCCTCAAGGAGAGCAGGGTCCTGGGCGTACCTACAAAGAACGCGTACCTCCGCTCCCGCGAAGTCCACGTCTACCCACACTAGCCGGTCCCACCGAGTCCATCCGTATCGCTTGGCTATAGCAGGGTTACCGGGCACGTCCCACCAGGCGGAGTCATGGATGGGGGTGGGGATCAGGGCCTTCTTGATGTTGACGTTACCCAACATGAAGGGAATGTTTTGCAGGTTGGGATTGCTGGAGCTCGTTCTACCGGTGGCAGTACCGTTGATGTGGATGCTGCCATGAATCCTGCCGTCCGCTGCGGACATGCGCAGGTAGGCGTCCACGTATGTACCCCGGGCCTTACTGAGCTGCCGCCAAGTCAAAATGAGCCGGGCGACCTCCAGGCCCTTCTCTGCGTACACTTCGAGAACGTCGGCGGCCATGGAGGCCTGCCCCTTGTCGGTGATCTTGATCACTGGCATACCGTACATGCCAGTCATGATGTCCCCTATCGTACGAGGGTTGTTGAGCAACACCTCTGCAGATAGGGGCAGGCCTACATCCTTAAGGAGGCAGTCCCGTATGTCCCTCTCGAGTCGTACGGTCTCCGCCAGGATGTCCGTGTCCAAGCCTTGAAGGTACGCCCGGTCTACGCACATACCCTCAGCCTGCATCTCGGCTAACACTTCGGTGACTGGTAGGTAGTGCTTGCCCATCATGGACAGCAGGATGGGGCGGTCAAGGCCTGGCCCACCCTTGTCCTCTTTCCACGCGCGTACACGCTGCATCCTAGAGATGCGCTTAGTGACGTCTGCATCTATAGCCGCGTAGGTACTGAGGACATCCGGGTCGATGTCCTCGTAGGTGGTCCCTACCGCCTCCCCCTTCTCTATCTTGGAGGCTATCTCCCTGGACACGGAGAGGGAGTACTCTTTGAGGAACTTGGTGTAGGCGCGGATCTCTCGCTTCTCTTCAGAGACTACCCTAGTCAGGTCGCGGACTCTGCTGGTCCAAGCTGCCTTGCGTGACGCTAAAACCTCCGCCGGTAGCGTGGTATTCTGGGCCTTGGTTAGACCCTTGGCCAGCTTCCTAGCGAAAGCAAGCTCGCTCTCTGCTACCTCCAACACGCGCTCGAAAGTAGCGCTCACGGTGACGGGTAGGTTGGGCAGATCAAACTCCACCCCTAGGGGTAGCGCCGCCTGTGGTCGGGTGCGCGCATCTACCTCTTTAGCAGAGGCCACTCCGGAGGCGGACTTGAACCCTGCGGCGAGGGCGTCCTCATAGCCGGAGAACTCAGGCAAGTAGTCCGTGACTACTACCTTGAGGCCATAGTACCCCTTCTTATCCTCATCTAGTAGATGCTCCCCTAGCAGACCATCCCACTTGGTGTTCCTGATTCCGCTCATAGCCTCGATCGTGGCCAGTGGTGCCCCTACGATACGCTCCAGGTTTGTGCGGTAGGCGTCTACCCGACACAGTTCTAGAAGGGGGGGCATGAGGGAGCAGGAGAACATTTGCAGGTCGAATTTGTAGTTCCACCACGCCTTTGGATGCGGGGACATCGTTATCTTGAGGACATGGGGGAGCGCGTCCCTCCAATCGTATGGAGCAGCGCGGTGGTCCAGCAGGATCGCGCATGCGTCTCCTGTGTCTACAGAGGCTGACACCATTATGATTCGCGCCCCGGTCTCCCAGGGCACTAAGGTGTTTGTCTCAGTATCCAAGGCCATGATGGTGTTCGTGATGGGGATCCCGGGCTCAGTGTAGCTAGAGTACCTAATAGCTAGGGCCGCTAGCTCGTCCAAGGACTTAGGGGTGTGGTACTGGCGGGCTAACTCGCTCACATCAACCCGAGAGGTAGCCTCCGCTATCTCTCGTATCGCCCGCGCCACATCGTTCTTTATCACGCTGTAGAGGCCCGCGTCCTCTTTCTTCAGGAGTGCTGCAGGACTGACTGTAGGAACTACCTTGTACTCCTGGCCAGCTATCGTGACGTTTAGCGTGGAGCCCCGTAGGTTACGGATAGCACCATGAATACCGAGTGACTCCGCGGCTACTCTCCCCAGGGCCACGATGATTCTAGGGTTCAACTGCCGTATGGCGTGCTTGGTATAAGCTTCTGCACAGTGGACGATAGTTGCTTTGTCTGGCTGAGGCTTTGCATCAGAGCACTGAACCGCATACAGAAAAGCCTTCTTCCGGTCCGCGTCCCTCATAGGGGTAGTGAACTGCCCTATGGGGGGAGCTTGAGCTTCTTCCGCTATCAGGTCCCTCAGTATCTTCTTCAGGATGGTTGTAGCGCGGTCAGAGAACGTGCCCCCTATCAGGGTACCGTTCCAGGACATCGGCTTGCCGAATAGGAAGAGGATGTCCGGATCCTCATTTCCCACGTAGCCAGATGCCATGGGTGCCTCAAATAAGGGACACCCATGACACCCCATAGGCTTAGTCATGCTATCAAGTCTCCATCACTGTCCCACTCGTACAGCGTAGAGGTAAGGTCGAACACCGTGAAGTCCGTCGACTTGACCCCTACCTTTAGGTGGCGACGTAGCCCCCCGGGCACAAGGGTAAGGTCCCTGGATTTCACGACCATGGACGCTCCCGCCTCCGCTAGCTGCTTCAAGCGAGAGGGCGTCTCACCCCGAAACTGTGGTACATTCTTAAGGACCCCGTGCAGGGCGTCTGCCCAGATGATGATTAGCCAATGTATGATTGAGGAGCTGGCTGGGTCAGGGAAGTTGAGGTAGTACACCCCAGATTCCGTCTCGTTAAGGAAAGCTCTCTCCTCCGAGTTACTGAGCAACGCGCGTACATTGGTGTGGCGGGTCTCTGAGCCGGGCTTCGTATACTGTAGCTGGGCTGACAGTATGTGATCCAGCAACGAGGCTTCGTGGGTCGTGTTTACTACCTGCTTGAGCATGTCTGCCTTGGCCTTTATAAATCGGGCGATGAACTCGTGGGGGTCTCTACCCAGCAAGGACATAAGTGCCGCCGGTATGATCACGCCGTCTAGGTACCTGCTGGGCACTACTACGCCTGCCCAGTCCGAGAGAGCCTGCATGCTCTCGGGGCGGGAGTACACGTTGCGTAGATTCTTAACTTCACTCAGCAGCGCAGGGACGTGTCGGAAGAGACCTAGCGTCATGGCACGGCGGGCCTCCTTGAACTCCTCTACGGTGAACAGGTTCTCCATCGTTGTCTTGGGGTTAGGGTGCCCCTCAACCACGTCAGTCTTTATTTGGATGAAGCGGCTCACGTCCGCTTCTTCTCGCAGGTACTGAATGGCAGCGGTCCATATCTGGCACCGGAGTACGTACTCCGTAGCCTCTTGACTCTCCACGTTACCGCGAAGAATGCGAGCCTCCGGGTTACTGGTGAGGCCGCGTATGTCCCGCAGTATGTCGCGCACACTACGACTGTGCGAATCTCCCCCCTGGTCCTCGAACTCGTCGAGTACTGCACCTAGGGAGCAGTTGTTCATCTCCTTTCGGAAGCCAGCCACTGTGTAGCTGTCCATGGTGAAGGCGGCTTCCAGGAGACGTGTTGCGGGGTTTGAGCCCGAGAGCAACCCAAGCAACGTACTCTTGCCTGATCCGCGAGGGCCGTTGATCATGGTGTAGAGCTGCCGGGGCAGGGAGGAACAGACCGTGTTTAGCATCATCGCAGCCGCGAGGTACTCTACGTCCTCCTGCTGGTGCTTGAAGCGCCAACCGGCACTTAACACCCGGCATATGAAAGTGTAGGCGGCGTTGATGTCGCAGGTGAGCCCTGCGTTGAGGTCCTCTAGGCAGGTTAGCTCTTTGGACCACGGCTGCCGGTGCATGTTGAAGACGTACGCCCCTAGCTGGGGGCCGTCTAGTCTTCTCCACGCCAAGGTAGTCCCCTCAGGGATACCAAGGAAGACATCATTACCGTTTACCACTACCCAACGCTTCTCTGTCGTCTTTTCGTAGACAACGTCTATGTAGTGGCACCCCGCCTTCAGTTCCTTGAGATCCTTCATGTCAGGTAGGGAGGTCAGCATTCCGGTGAGCGCGAGCTCCGCGTACTGTTTGATGGTCTTCTCTTGGTCTAGGTACTTCGTGCCTACCACTGCAGCACTCGCACCCCCCACAGTCTTGTAGGCTACCCAGTCCGGGACGCCTACGTTGTTGCGGGTCCAGTCAACAAAGGTACCTAGGTCCGCGCTCAAGGTAGAGAATAGGTCCGCCGGACGAGCTACCAGAGCTGTACGCAGAGTTCTCTTCTTGCGGTGCCAGAACGTTATTTTGATACCACCAGCAGTGTCCTCGGCTCCCAGGAAAGTATAGCTCTGCTGCAGCGCAAATCGGATTCGCTGCATGAACCCTTCCTCGCTGTCCTCGCCCCCGATTATTAGCGCAATCAGGTCAGCGTTCGCCAACCCGGTATGCCGCACCGCAAAGTCGATGTACGCCTTCTGCTCGGAGGGATCCACAAGGCAGCTCCCCACGTCAGCTGCTACGGACTTTAACGCGCGTACATCCTCAAAGTCCGCGTCGACTAACCTGGCTTGGAGCCTTGAGGCGGCCCATTCGTGAGGTAGCTTGAAGTGGGTACGGTATGCACCCCCAGGAACCTTTTCTGTGAGCACCGCCAGCCACGCGGTCCAGCCGTGCACCTTGATTGCGTCATCAGGGTCCTTCGCTAGTATGTTGCTAGGCCAGCAGAATACCCGGGAGGGCATCTTGGTGGTCTTCAACCACTCCCTAGCCACCGTCTCTCCGCCGTGGTCCATGCTGTCAGGTACGAGCAGCAGTCTCTCGAACCCGAATTCCTCCAGGTCTCCTAGGCATACGTCCGAGTTCCCTCCAGTACCCAGGACAACGTCGTATGGACGTTTGTCTATCAGCTGGTGCACCATGTTGGTGAGGACGTCGAACTCCCCCTCCATGACAAGGGCTTCCTTAGCGGGCTTCTTGCCCTGGACTAGTGCGGAGTAGAACTTCAGACCGAAGACTCCGATGGGCGCCCCGTCCGGATTCTTGACGTAGACGATGTCCCTGGAGCCGTCCTGGCGCAGAAAGTCAGCCCGGAGCTTGAACCCCCCTATCGTGTTGGGGCTGTCGTTATACGCGAATATCAGCGCCCCCATGTAGGACGCCGTCATGTAGGACTTGAGGTAGGCATAGCAGTGCTGACTGACGTCTGGACCTACAGCTTGGGTCATTAGCCTCAGAGGCGGAACCACCCCGACAGGAAGGGCCTTCAGTAGACCCTTCACCAAAGGGATCCCCCGCGTCTCAAGGTACGCCAACGCCGGGTACGCGAACTCGTAAACACTACCCGTCGTCTTGAGCAGGTAGTCCTGCAGAGCACTGAGAAGAATATCGCGGCAGACCTGGAACAGTACCTTGCGTACTCGCTCTAGGGCCTCCCTCTCCTCCAGGTCCTTGGTCAGCTTAGGGGACAGGCTGGAGATAGCATACTTGCTGCGTAAGTATGTGGCAGACTCCTTCCAGGAGAATCCGCCTATCTCTGCCAGGAACCTTACCGGGTTGGACTCGAACCTATTACAGCCATAACACTTAGCATAGCCTTTCTTAGGGTGTACCCAGAAAGAGGGAGCCGTATCGTTGTGGTGAGGATAAGGGCAGCGGCCAAAAAGACTTTCACCTCTGATGGTGAACTGGCTGTCAGCGGACAGGTCCTTGAGGATCGCGTCCCAGTCCTGTACCCGCAACTCTCCCCAGATAGCCCTATACGGGTTACCGGAAAGACTGCGACCGCGTTCTGATTTCGCCATTCGTCATGCTACTGCTTTGCTGGGCAAATTTTCTGGTAGGGACACCAGGAGCAGTGTCGGCCTGTCTTGGCTTCCGTAGTAGTCGTAGCGGCGGCTGCCTCCTCGAGGAAGGCTTCGGTGCCTGTCTCTTGCCCTCTCTTGTAGGGGGGCATCCACTGGAATTCCATGTCTACCGCGGAAAATATACCGCTACGCACTTCTTCGACACCCGGGTACATCAGGAAGGCCCCGTAGGCGTAGGCGTTCAACTGGGTAGTTGCCCACTGCAGGCCTGCAGACTTGCCGGTCTTTAGGTCGATGATGGCAGCGGTCTTGCCGTCTGCGGTCATTAGCTGGCGGTCTACCTTCCAGCGGAAAAAGGCGTTGTCTGCCCAGTACCCACACGGGTTGCCCTCCGCATCGACGGCGAAGTCCCCCTCAATCACGTCGATCTCGATACCGTGCTTAACCTTGAACTCCGAGACTCTGCGAACGAAGTCTTCCACCCCTCCCACGAGATAATCGAACTCCTCCTTCGCAGCTCCTACTAGCTTGTTCTTTAGTATGGCTAGCCTCTGGGCGACCGTACGGGGGCGACCCTTGGCCAAGCCTTCTGCGTAGAGATGCGCCGACCCCCCCACTTTAAGTGGGGTATCCTGCAACGCGACCTTCTGTGAGGAGGAAAGATTGGGCTTAGAGACGTATTGGTAATGGTACCTTTGGGGACAGCGTATAGCGGTCTCGGCCTTGGAGACCGACCACGGAGCGCCCTCCCTAGCTAGAGCTGAGTACTTGTGCAAAGAGCGTCTCCTAAAAAAAAGAGACGCGGGGGCCTTGTGGGACCCCCGCGTCTCTTTGTGTCGCTTACATGTCCCCGAAGTCGGGTACTGCGTCGCTCGCAGCGGCGGCAGCTCCGCTTACCGTTACCTGGACGATACCGGAGGCATTATCGGACGCGGGGTCCGCCTGCCCCTCATCTGCCCCGGTGGTACGCGCGTAGTAGGCCTCCAGGAAACCCTTCCGCGCATCCGCCAGCTGGTGGCAAACGTACTCTGCCACCTTGGCCAGGTCATCCCCAGTGCTCTGACCAGAGGCACGCACCTCATAAACGTGGAACTCCCCCTTGGGGTTCTTGCGGGAGGCGCTATCCAAGTGGAACATGCGCGACCACAGATTCGGGAGAGTTCGGGCGAAGCGGACCAAGGTGCGCCCCGCCGTGTAAGAGGACCCAGAGAACCGAACCTGGTAGAGTGACAGGCTCTCCGTCAGGACCACGGCGTTGAGCACCTTGTCACAGGCCTGGCGCTCATTGTTTCGCCAAGGCAGGTCAGGACAGGCATCGCACTTCAGGTTGATGCTGCCCAACTTGCCGTCCGGGGCTGAGCACTCGATGTTCGCGCCACCGCTACCATCCCACTTGATATGCGAGGTCCAGATGGCTACCGGGATGACGAGAAGGGGCTTGCTCAGGACATCCCCGCTCGTGGCATAAAGGTCCCCATTCTTGGTTTCTTCGGGGCAGGCGGGGTCTGTTGTCATACGCTGCCTGATCTTCAGTACCGGAAGCGAGAGGGGGGACCCCCCTCCGTCACCGACGTCCATGCCTACCGGACCCCCGCCCCCTCCCTCTGACCCGGGCACGAATCGTCCGAGCAGGGACTCCAGCATCACCTGCTGGACCTCCGTGAGCGCCTCTAGTGCATAGAGGTCTGCCTGAGTAGGCACCAATGCTGTGCTTGACATTGCTTGTCCTGTGCGTGTAAGTTCTTGATTTCTGAGGGGTTTTCATCCTACCATAGGACGAAGGCCCTTCGCAATACGATTTTTCCTGGTTTACTGTCTGAAAAATCCTAGGTAGTGTAACCTGCTGTAGCGCTCCTCCCCCCTAGGTAGTAGATAGGTCTAACTTGCAAGCATCTGATCCAGTACTCAGGGAGTATTACAAGGCACTAAGTGTGGTGAAGACGTACTCCCGAGAAGAGGAACGGCAGATGTTCCTGGAGTACCAGGCTACTAAATCAGACAAGCTGAGACAGCTACTCATAGAAAGTTGCCTCAAACTTGTCTTCAGCCTAGCACGCCGGTACTGGAAGGACAAGGATTCTAGCACCCTCAAGTCCCTAATTTCTGCAGGAAACGTGGGCCTGGTAGAGGCGGTCGACAAGTTCGACCCAGACCGAGGCACGCGATTCGCGTCCTACGCCGCCCTCTGGGTTCTCATGCACATGCGTACGGAACTAACCTATCTACACGAGGTTGTGTCCCCCTCTCCTAAGGAGAGAAAATTCCGGATGCAGTCTGCCTCCACCCGAGAAAGAAACGGGGGCGTCATCTTACTGGCAGGGGCCAAGTACGAGCCCCTGGACGCCGTGACTGATGGGCCCCCTGTCCTACCCCACGTTGACATCGACGGCAGTACCCAGACCGTGCGTGAAGAACACCACAGTATAAAGGACGCGCAGGCTATCTTCGGAAGGTGGTTTCGCTTCCTGACAGTACGGGAGCAGTTCATCCTACGCGCGTACTTCGGTCTCATAAACAACGGAGAAGGTCTGCACCTACGCCCCATAGCTACCTATTTGGGCCTCAGTAGCGAGCGCGTACGCCAGCTAAAAGCCGGGGCCATCATCAAACTACGAAGATGGATTGCTTACGACGACATCAAGGAGGTAAGTGACATTTTCTAGAAAAGCGGCCCCCAGCCCCGCGTCATAGGCAGGGCTGGGGCCCGGAGTCAGGGAGGGGCTGATTAAAGCTTTTGGGGCTCCAGCCCCTCGGCTCTACCTAGGCGTTGGCTGAAACTTCTAGCTCAGCCTCTGCCGGGGTAGCTGACTCTGTGTCCCCTTCCACCTCGCTTGGAGCAGGTTCCGCTGAAGTAGTCGAGGACAGATCTGCATCATATAGGACCCACTGCAACGCACCCAGGTACGATTCCAGCTCGGGCTTGGCCGCATCGGAGGCCTCGACCAGCTGCTTCTGGACCTGGTCGATCTCCTGCACGATATCCGTAACAGGGCGGACCTTGATGCCCGAGACCGCGTCGGCCTCCGGCTTTGCCTTCTTCTTGCGGCCCCGAGTCTGAGCCGGGGCGCCGGCCGCCACGGCCTTCTCCACCAGGGCTTCCGCTTTGGCCTCGATCTCCCGGGTACCCACGTCTCCCGAGGCGGCCGCCTTGACGAGCTCGCGCTGCCCCTCTTCATCCGGGACTCTCAGGATGGCCCGGGCGTGGGTAGCTGTGATGTCGTTCTTCGCCAGGGCGTCCTGAACGAAGTCCGGGGCCGTCAGCAGCGCCAGCCGCTGCCGGACAGCCAGGTCCCCCAGGGCCAATCGGGCTCCGATATCTGCCAGAGTGCTGCCGTTCTTGAGCAGGAAGTCGATCTCCATGGCCTGCTCGTAGGGCGTCCAGCGCTTCTGCGTGGTGTTGAGCGAGAACATCAGCTCCGCCCGCTCAACGTCCGTCATGGCCGCCGGCAGCACCTGGGCCTTAAGCTGGCGCAGGTCCTGACCCGTATCCGCGTGGGTGGTGCCCTCCAGCACCAACAGGGTCACGGCCGTCACACGACGGTAGCCGTTCTCCAGTGTGTACCGGACCCCATCTCCCTCATCCTCGATGGCGCTGACATGGATGCGCCCCCACAGACCCAGGGCTCGGATGCGGGCCTTCAGCTGGTCGATATCCCCGTAATCCTTACGGGCGTTGTTCTCGGGATCTACGTGCAGCTCGGAGAGCAGCACCTCGGCTTCACTGAATGACATCTGAACTCGTCTCCTTAGTGGTGTTATCCACTGCGATGTACAACTCTTTTCGATTGAGAGTTGCTCGTACTGCTCGAATAGCGGCGTGTGTAGCTACCAAAACTAATCGTACCGCGGGGCGGCTCTTCATCATGAGAGTACCAATATCCACGACAACTTCAAGGGCAGAAAGTAGCGCGCTGAGTTTTTCTGTGGTTCTTTTATCTAGGGGCAGGTCACTGACAGAATCGGATTCCTCCACAGGTATCCTCCATCGTTGTGGGGCCTGGACCGCAACGAGTTAACCGCCTTTGCCCCTGCACTCAAACCAGAACGGACAGAACTTCTCTGAGCACCACCATGCTTCGGGGTCTGATAACGGGAAGACCCCCGCGCTGATGCTCTTCGCCACATTCTCTACGAGAGTACCCACCCACGCTACCGCCGTAGGCGTCAGGGAAGCTCGCACCATGTGCACCGCTACCCCCGAAGCATTCTCTACTACTGAATCAAATCCTACGGTCGAATGCCCCGTGACATTTGCGTACAGGGAGAGCTGGAGGGAGTTTCGCGCCTCCCCCTCGGACTTCTTGCGCTTCGTTATCTTGAGGTCAATTACGCTAGGAACCCCTGACCCCGCATCAATGAGGTCGATGATCCCCTTCACCCGGATTCCACGAACTCGCTGATCGAACTCGTACTCAACTGCTATCGGCACGACATCTGGCGCACGAAGCGTATGCCAGGCCGTGTATGCTCGGCGCACCTTACTGAGGTGGTCGTCTCGCGGGATGTCCTTGTCGTCTCCGACCATCTCGGTGTTGTCAAGGATGTCGTTAGTGGTGGAGTCCGCCTCGTCAAGCCCCGCCTCCAGTGGTCGGGGCACCCCCTTACGCATGTAGTTGCGCAGGGTATTCTCCACTAAAGAATGCACGGACTTCCCCACCGAGGTCGCGGCATTGCCGCGCCACCTATGCCCCTCTACATAGGTGCGGCGGAAGTTTTCCCCGCACCGCAAGTACTTCGCTACCCGGCTGTTCGAGAGGTACCCATCGGGTATCTCCAGCTCCGATAGGGGGCCGGGAGCGGGCTCATCATCCCCAAAATCTACGTCTATCCCTACGCTACTCATCCTGCTCCTCTGCGGGGCCTGCGTACTTTAGAAAAACCGCCAGGGCTTCCTCACCCCCCGCAGCCAGGCCATCTGCGTCAGGTTGTAGTCCTTCAGACCTACGTTGCCAGCGATACCGTACGCGCGTCAATTTAGCGGCGACGGCGTGCACTTTGGCCGCGAGCACCTGGAGCCTGTCCTTATTTATGTGGTACTCCCCTGTCAGTTGCTTAACGCACAGCTGAGAGTCCGAGTACACAGTGGCGTGCGTGGCCCCTACTCCAATTGCGGCCTCTAGCCCCCGTAAAATAGCCGTGTACTCTGCGGTGTTGTTTGTACCGTACCCAGAATCCTCGGATAAAAGAGCCAGGGTCTGCCCGTGCTGGTCTTGGACCACCGCACCTAT
>FLOH01001438.1_pt1 | contig 37308 bp, 39 predicted proteins | sample 756751 | NCBI WGS metagenome assembly FLOH01 (sample SAMEA4026879, study PRJEB14308) | marine metagenome | biome: coastal water; material: water | depth 74 m
ACCAAACTGAAGCGGAGTAAAGGCAAAGTTAAAAACAAGATTTAATATAAACGGTAAGGCCACCAGCCAAGAAACCTGTTTTGTATATACTTTGTAAAAAACTGTTCCAAAAGAAAAAGCAATTAATGCGTATAAAAACGACCATACAGGGCCAAAAAGCCAACCCGGTGGCGACCAAGAAGGCTTTATAAGTTGTGAGTACCAATTATATGCATTCATACATACATTCTAGCAAATTATAGCTATACTAAAAAGTAGTGGCCAAAAGAAAAAAGCAAAAAACGTTCCTTTGGAAGAAGCTAGTTATAGCTGCAATTGCTACGTCTACAATTAGCGGAGCTGTGATTGCCACCAACACCGCATCTTCTTTTTTTGGCGAGAAAGTAGTGGAGGTGGTAGATGGCGATACTCTTTTTCTTGAAAATAGACAACCAATTAGGCTCTATGGCCTTGATGCCCCAGAACTAGAACATTGTCTTGGACAAGAAGCCAAAGAAGCTCTGGCCTTACTTGTTCTTAACAAGCGCGTTTTTATTAAAGAACCTCTTTCCGATAGGAACGGTAGAGTCATGGCCCTGGTTTTCCAGAAAGGTGTTTTGATAAATGAAGTATTGATTAAGGCTGGATTAGCCCAATATCAACGGAGTGGTGAATCACAAACCAAAAGAATGAAAGCCGCTAGCGATTACGCAAGGCAAAACAAAGTTGGAATTTATAGCTCTCATTGTTACCAGACCGAGCCAGAAGACCCAAAGTGTGCCATAAAAGGTAATTATGACGAGAGGAAAGCTGAGCAATGGTACTTTACCCCAACCTGCCCATATTACTCTAACGTAATAGTACAAAAACACCAAGGAGACGATTGGTTCTGTACCGAGGCAGAAGCCAAAAAAGCCGGCTTTGCTAAATCACCCAATTGCAAATAACCTAACTACTTATCAGAGCTTCTTTTTGTGGTCTGGTCAGTTTTTTAAGTTCGGCCTCTTTTTTCATTGCTTCTGACCTTGTTTTGCATTCTTCCGAATACACTAATTCAAACGACTTAAAATAGCGCATGTATTTGGCTGACCGAACAGTTTTACTTCTATGGTCTTCCATTCTCCTTTCCAGGTTATCTGTCTGGCCAATATATAAAGTATTAGAAGACGTACGCAGAATATAAACATAAAATGGCATATACGCATTATAACCACATTAGAACTTAATTAATCAGCTATATTGCTTACTGCTATATAATATAGGTATGGAAAAAGAACCAATAAGATCTGAAGATGAATGGGAGCAAGCTGCCATTCTATCAGCAGAGCAGTCACCCCGCCTTAATAAAGAAGACGACCCAAGTTTTTTCATAGATAAAATAACAGAATATGCAGAAAGAAGGTTCGCATCAAGAGAAACGATTATCTCAGTTATAGAAGAAGTCACAGAAAAACTAGATAGAAAAGAAATAGGTAATATACCCACCGTTGAAAGAAAACCATGGTTTGAAGTTCTTAAGGTAGATTTAACAGACATACCACCAGAGGAAGAAGTAGAATCTTGGGTAAAAAAACAAGTATCTTTAGCCGTAGAAGAACACTTTAGAGAAAAACAAGCAGTGTCTATAAGAAAAATGCTGAGAATTTTTACAAAACAAAATGGGAAGGATACGTTTCCAGAAGACAATGAAGACTGTAAAGCCGGCATATTAGCCTCTATGGCCACAGCTCTAGAAAAAAATGGAACCCAAATTCCAGAAGGTGAACCAGAGGCTCAAGACTGGGGCTTTATTGATCACGCCAAAACAACCAGGGGCGGCAATCTAAGAAATCTCTTTTCAGTCTTACCTAATATGCATCAATGGTTTAAAGATCAAGACAAATTCTTACCAGCAGACGATACTGAATGCTACCTAGTTATTTCCAAAGCCATGGAAATCTATCTGGAAACCGAAGATTAAAACCTGTTTGACATATAGCCCATAGAAATGCTACACTAAATTCAATTATGAACCACAACAGACACACCTACCAATTTTGTTATATTTCACTCCCAGTGCTTATGGGCAAAATTAATGTTGCCAAAGCCAAAACGGAGGCTGTTGTTGTGTTTTAAAAAGAATTTTTATTAACTTTAGACAAGCCTCCGGAAACGGAGGCTTTTTTAGTTTCCCCCCCCTTCCGGAAGTTTATCTAAAGCTTATAAACCAATAAGCTTTAAGAACATTAAAAATATAAAAAGGAGATTTGTCATGACTCAAAAACAATTAAAGTCAGTTTTAACCCGTTTCTACATCTTTACCTTCTTAACTGGTTTCCATTTCTTTTCCGCCGTTTTGATTCCGTTCTTTACCGAATGGGGCCAAACAACACAGTTTGTAGCCCAAAGTCTACAAGCTTGGTTCACTCTGTGCATCTTTTTTTTGGAAATCCCCACAGGTGCAGTAGCCGATTTTTTGGGTAGAAAACACTCTATTGCCATTGGCTGTATCGTTGTTGTTTTGGCAACACTTGTCTACGGTATCTATCCAAATATCTGGCTATTTATTCTTGGCGAACTTCTGTTTGCAGTTAGTGTTGCCTTAATATCAGGTGCAGACAAAGCCCTAATTTACGACTCTTTAAAGTCCATGGGTCAAGAAGACAAAGCAGAAGGAATATTCGGAAAGACTAGGTCAGTTCACTTATTGGGAATCATGCTGGCCGCTCCCATTGGTGGTTTAATTGCAAAGCAGTTAGGGCTTAACTTTCCCATGTTACTTACGGCCATACCCGCGCTGGTTGCTGGTATGGTGGCTTGGTCAATTCCAGAACCCAAAATTCACTCAAAACCAACGGAGGCACGCAACTATCTTAAGGTTGCTAAAGACGGCTTTAACTTCTTTGTTGGTCACAAGATCTTAAGAAGAATGACCCTGAACACAATCGCCGTTTCCAGCGCTGCCTACTTTGTAATCTGGTTGTACCAACCACTAATGATTAGCTTAAAAATACCCATAATCTATTTTGGCTGGGCGCACACACTACTTGTATTGGCAGAGATAATCATAGCCGCTAACTTCCAACTTCTTACCAAGTTATTTGGTTCCACTAAACGGTTCTTGTCATTCTCGGCTTGGATAACCACGGTTGCTTTTCTTGTTACCGCCATCTGGCCCAGCTACATAACACTAATAATCTTCTTGGTTATTGCCGGTGGCTTTGGTTTAACTAGGGCGGATCTAATGTCAGCTCACATGAACCGCTACATTGAATCAGAGAATAGAGCCACAGTTCTTTCCTCAATCTCCATGTTCCGTCGCCTGGCCCAAACAGTACTCAACCCATTGGTAGGGTTCTTAGTTGGGTTTTCTCTACCACTAACACTTCTGTTAGTTGGAATAATTCCACTGTTAACTTTTCTTTTTCCATTAAACAATGGAGAAGCAAATTAAGTTAACAACCAGCCAAAACCCACACATCATAAGCCGATCTTCATTCCGAAGGTCGGTTTTTTATGTTGGCGAGCCTGGACGATATTAGAACCTATTTTAGAGTATCACTTAATCAACTTTTTGCATCACCATCACTAGTCGATGACGCGAAAGTTGGATGCCTTTATCAGAAGTAAAATTCTTAACATATTTTTGTAAGGTTGTTTTGTCTTTTTCTGAATCAAAATCTTCAAAAATTGGAACCGATTGCAAAAATAAATCTAATTCTTGATAAGAAGGATAATACTCAAAGTAATGAAAATTTTCGGCAAAAATAACCTTAAAACCAAATTCCTGAAGCTCCTTTAAATCATTATCTAGTCTAGATTTATCCCATTTTCCATAATCTTGCCCTCTGCCAAATATTTTCTTTAACTCTATTGTGTCTTTTTCGCCTATTCCAATTTCAAGATAGTGCCCCTCTGTTTTAAGAATTCTATAATATTCTTCATAGTAGGATGGGCCTCGTCTGCAATAGGCAAGATCAAAAAAAGAGTCTTCGAATGAAGTATGACTTGCGTCTTGTAACGAATATTCAACATTCTTACTCCTTTCATCGTCACTTTTACTTATTGCTAAATTTAAATTTGCCTTTGAAGTATCAATCCCAAACACTTTTTTAAAATAGGGTGCAACCGATAGAGTAAATTTACCATCAGCACATCCAATATCCAGTGCAATTTTATTTTTTGAACTTAAGCCCAAAAGTTTTTCTTTAAAAATGTTCTCAGGATCACCTGCAGGATACTCACTTTTATAAACAGCTTTTCTACTATTTCCATATCCATAACCACCAAATTTTTTAGAGATTTGATCGTAGAAGTTTCTTACCATGGTTAAAGTATAGCAAGAAGTTTAAAACATGTCTTGGTTCGGTCAGATTTCCGAAGCTAAAGATTCAGTGTTGCCGGGCTAGGATTTCCCCCAAGGGGACTGCCATTTTATGGCGGGCTTCTCATCCTTAACCATCAACCTCACTATCTTCGGTTGCCGGGCTAGGACTTGAACCTAGATGAACGGATTCAGAGTCCGCTATCCTACCATTAGATGACCCGGCAAGGTTTACTCAATTATACCCCGAATACATATAACACTTGACAAACCACACTATACTCTGTAATACTCTGTAATACTATGAATAGAAACACCGTGGTAATTAATTTCTCTGCTCCCCCTGACATAGCTAAACAGATATCAATTACAGCCAAAAGTGAAAACAAAAGCAGAAGCGAGCTTTTAAGAGATGCCTTTCTAGGCTATTCTTTTGATAGAAGGCTTGCAAAGCTTCAGCAAACAGGACAGGTGATGGCCCAAAAACTTGGGCTAGAGTCTTACGATCAAATTGAGGAATACCTAGAAAAATGAGATTGGTGTTAGATACCAACGTTTATATTGCTGCGTTCCTAAATAAAGGTCTTGCTTCAGATATCCTAAAACTAGCCCAAAGGCATAAGGTAAAACTCTATATTTCTCAACCAATTATTAATGAATTAGGCGACAAATTATCAGGCAAGTTTGGGGTTAGCACAAGAATGAAACAGGAATTTATTGACCTAGTTCTTCAGGTGGCTACATTAGTGAAGCCGATAGGTAAGATCAGTATGATAAAAGCCGATCCTGCAGACGACAGAATTCTTGAGTGTGCCTTAAAGGCCAAAGCTGGGTTAATTATTTCCATGGATAAGCACTTATTAAAACTAAAAAACTATAAAGATATTGGTATTGTTCACCCTAAAACTCTTACTTGGATCATTCCCAAACTATTTCTTTAAGGATTTTACTTCTTTCATCAACGCCCCCATTTGTTCGTTCATATCCTTCTGTATTCTCTTTATTTCAATCAACTGTCTGTCGGCCCTTTCGTCTAATTTTATATCCAAATCTATTCTTGCTCTGTCGCCTCTTCTCTGTCTTTCTTCTTTTTTATCTCTGGCCTCTTCAGCCCTATTAGACGCCATTAACAAAAATATACCTATAAAAATTGCCTCCAGTGAAACACTAAAAGTAAGTAAATTAAGATCAAAATTAAAAACCAGCCAAATACTAAACCATAGAGTATGAATTACCACCGCCCACCAGCTGCCTAAAAACCAAGAGATTATATCTGTAAACTTAGTCAAGGCGCTTTTGGTTTTTTTATCCATTGCTTCTACTATATAAACAAAATAAACCAAGGTCAAGCAGTTGATGTAAAATTGGCTTAATAATATATGGCTACCAACGAACCCCTAGCTTCTAAAATCCGCCCCAAAAACCTAAAGGAATTTATTGGTCAAGATCATTTAGTAGGGAACAACAAACCACTTAGAGTAGCTATTCAAAAAAAACATCTATTTTCCATGGTTTTCTGGGGTCCACCAGGGGTTGGCAAAACCACTCTGGCCAAAATCTACGCCAATGCGTTAAAAGCAGATTTATTTGAACTTTCCGCCGTTTCTGCTGGCAAAAATGATATTCGCCAATTAATCAAAAAAGCCCAAGACAGTAAAAATCCAATAGTTTTGTTTCTAGATGAGATCCATAGGTTCAACAAAGCCCAGCAAGACTTTCTACTTCCGTTTGTAGAAACCGGCGTTCTAACTCTAATTGGCGCCACTACAGAAAACCCAAGTTTTGAGATCATCTCACCTCTTCTGTCCCGTTGCCGGGTCTTTATTCTAAACGATCTGTCAGAGCCAGACATGAAAAAAATAGTTACCCGCTGCGTTAAAGCCTTGCCGGGCAAAGTTACTATTGGTAAAAAGGCCAACGATTGGTTATCAGCCATGGCCAACGGTGACGCCCGCCAAGCCATTACCATGATTGAAAACACCTTTAATCTTTACCAGTCCCTTACAGTAGAAGACCTAAAAAACACCCTTCAATCAAAACACCTAAGGTTCGACAAAAAAGGAGAGGAGCACTACAATACCATTTCTGCCTTTATCAAATCCATGCGCGCCAGCCAGCCAGACGCCGCCATTTACTACTTGTCTCGCATGATCGACTCTGGTGAAGACCCTATCTTTATAGCAAGACGCATGGTTGTCTTTGCCAGTGAAGACGTTGGCTTAGCCCAACCCACCGCCTTGGTTGTTGCTAACGCTGTTTTCAAGGCCTGCCAGACCATTGGTTATCCAGAGTGTGCCATCAACCTAGCCCACGGCGTAGCCTATCTAAGTCAAGCCAAAAAAAGCCGTGCCGCCTACAACGCCTTACGCTCCGCCCAAAAAGACGTTTCAAGTTTTGGTAACTTACCAATTCCTCTTGAGCTTCGCAATGCCCCAACAAAATTCATGAAAAATATTGGTTATGGCAAAGGTTACGAGTCCTACACTAAAAAATCTCTCCTCCCAGAAAAACTTAACCAAAAAAAATACCTAAAATAAAGCCCACCCCCGGAGTGGTCCACCTGGGAAGAAGCTACAGTAGAAATGAAGGAACAGTTCCTTCAAGAAAGTAGGCCAGACCATAGTTCAAACGGCACCCCAGACAAAGGCAACGGCAAAGCACAAAGAAAAAAACAAAGACGATCTCGCCACCACTCTTAATTAAGAAGCACTTACGAACCGCTGTTATACTTTGCCTATGAACAAAGTCTCTGCGGCCACACTTATTTCAAAACATTTCCCAAAAATAGCAATAAAGAAAATAATAAAAATTGGCGAAGGAACAGGTAACGTAGCATATGAAGTAAATACAGATACAATTTTTCGCTTTCCCAAAGGATCAGAAAACCAAAAACGACTTGAACAAGAAATTTCTATCCAAGCAATACTCAAAAAATATTCATCTCTTCCCGTTCCTGAATTTATTTTTACCCCCGAAGACCATTCGTTTATTGGATATGAAAAACTTCCGGGTACTCCTCTACTAAACAACTACAATCAGTTTGAAAACTGGGATAATTTTTCCAAGCAACTAGGAAATTTTTTAAGTAGGCTTCATGCAATTCCAAGTAAAGAACTAGTTGGTGTAAACCTGTTAAGAGAAACACGATCGTTTGAAGACTGGCTTAAGCACGGTCAGATTTTATTTGAAAAAACCAAGTCTTTAATTCCTCAACGCCACATTCCCAAAATTGAAATATTCCTTCGCTCCTCGTTTCCTGGTAATATCGGAGAGCCTGTATTGTGTCACAACGATTTAGGCGTTGAACATATCTTAGTTACTGGTAATAAAGTAACCGGGATTATTGACTGGGGTGGCGTAGCAATAACCGACCCTGCTTGTGATTTTGCCCGTATCTATCGTGATGTTGGGGAAAAGATTCTCAATAATGTTCTGGCAGAATACTCAAATGCATTGGTCAATAAAGAAGAGTTACAAAAAAGAGCAATCTTTTATGGAAAATGCCTTGTTTTTGAAGATCTTTACTTTGGTAAAGACCAAAAAGAATATCTAGACAAGGCCTTAACGGCTTTGACATGGATGTTTTAACCAAGAACCGCCCACATATTTTTTTTGCCCTTGTCAAAACACACCTTTGCGTTTTTCCAACCGGCCTGAATCAATAACTTTTCCCAGTACCTTTTACTGCCCGCAAAATAAAAACGTTTAATATTGGTTTTTCTAAAGGGGATCTCTACCCACCTTAAGCTTTCAGGTAGACCACTAAGTTTCAACCCTATGCTTTTTAAGTGCTCGCCCCAAAACCTTTTCTGCCATAAATTCCAAAAAGAAATATACACCTTACCACCAGGTTTCAAATGCTTTTTTATTTTTTTCAAAACATACAACTGTTCTTCTTTGCTTTTAAAATGGTGAACTACAGCCACTATAAAAACTTTGTCAAACTTCCCCAAATCTTTCCATGCGTCTTTTTTGGTTATGTCATCTACAATAAATTTACAGTTTCTACCCTTGTATCTTTTTTTTGCCAACCCAATCAATTCCCTAGAAAAATCAATTCCTGTATAATTAGAATTCGGGCCAAGTTCTTGCAGCAATCTACCTTCACCGCAACCAACATCTAGTACAAGGTCACTTTTTTTTAGATCCTTAACCCACACCCTCATTTCTGGCCACAAAGGTCTTGCTTTGGTGTAGTGTTTGCTTATTTGGTTATATACTTGCCCTAAATCATTTTTCATGAAAACTATAAAAAATATTATACAAAGGGATTTTACTAAATTAACTGGGTCAACACTAAGCAAACTTAAGCGTGTTTGGGCTAAAGAAATTGGATTTATTCCTAAAAATTCTCAAGTTCTTAAAGTCTGTAACCAACTTTTAAAGGAGAAAAAGTTAAATGCTTCAACCAACTTTAGGTCGTTTCTTACAACTAGAAGAACCAGAACTCAGTCGGGGGTAGTTCCTATGGCTGTTATGACCAAACCTTTTGCTTGTCCGGGAATGTGTATCTACTGCCCGCAAGAAAAAGGCATGCCCAAAAGTTATTTATCAGACGAACCGGCCGCCCAAAGAGCCAAAAAAGTAAATTTTGACCCCAAGTTACAAATAGAGTCTCGTCTTAAACAACTTACAAACATAGGCCACACCACAGACAAAATGGAAATAATAGTAATTGGGGGCACCTTTTCTGCTTATCCAGATAATTATAAAATTAAGTTTTTCAAAGCAATATTTGACACTTTAAATAATAAAACAAGTAAAAGCCTAGAACAGGCACAAGAACTTAACGAAACAGCTAAACACAGGGTGGTTGGTATAAGCATAGAAACCAGGCCAGATTGGGTAACAGAAAAAGAAACAAAATTATTAAGAAGACTAGGGGTTACCAAGGTTCAGCTTGGCGTACAAGCTCTAGATGACAAGATTTTAAAAACAATTAAAAGGGGCCATTCGGTTAACACCATTACCAAGGCCACCATGTTGCTTAAAAATTCAGGTTTCAAAATCTGTTACCATTTTATGCCCAACCTACCTGGCTCTACCCCTAAAAAAGATGTAGAAATGGCCAAAACTATGTATCAAGACCGCCGTTTTAAGCCAGATTTCTTGAAAATCTACCCTGTTCAGGTAATTGCTGGTACCCAGTTACATACCATGTTTAAGGCGGGTAACTTCAAGACATATTCAGATAGTGTTATTAAAAAAGTATTAAAAAATATTAAAAAAATAACTCCACCCTGGGTAAGAATAGACAGGCTAGTTAGAGATATTTCTAAACAATGGGTAAGTTCAGGTACTTATACCACCAACATTCGCCAAGTTATTCTTCAAGAGTTAGAAAAAACTAACCAACCCTGCCAGTGTATTCGTTGTAGAGAAATAAAAGACAGTGTTCACAGCAAATCTCTTACTTTAAAAAAAATAATTATTGATACTTTGGGCGGAAAAGAATATTTTTTCTCGTTTGAAAGTAAAGGTAAGCTTTATTCTTTACTTCGCCTAAGATTACCAAGCAAGAATCAGCCGGTTCTTTTTAAAGCGTTAAAAAACGCCGCCATTATCCGTGAAGTCCACACCTTTGGTTCTGCCCTGGCCCTAAATGAGTACCAGCAATCCAAAACTCAACATCAGGGCCTGGGTAAAAAACTAGTTAAAGAAGCAGAAATAATTTGCCAAAAAAAAGGTTATAAAAAACTAGCCGTCATCTCCGCCATTGGCACCAAAGAATACTATTCAAAACTAGGGTTTAAAAAAGAAGGTCTCTATATGACCAAAGATATATAATTAAAAATAATGAAAAAACTGTTTCTTGGTTTGGGCTTACTATTAGTCTTTCTGTTATTAATCTTTTATAACCAAAAAAAGGCCAAAAGAGAAATATTAATGTCGCAAACACCCGTATATGGTGTTGCTCTAGTTGATTCGCCCTTAAATGCCTCTGCTGACCAACCAGTAGAGTTCATATGGAAGGTAACCGCACCAGACACAGCTACCAGCCTTACGACCACTATCTATTACAGCCCTGTTAGCTCTCCAAGCGCCCTAACCACTAGTGACTCTCCCCAGGCAGTTGGCTATTATTACAGCTTAACCGATTACTTTGACGGTATTTTTTCTTTACCAGACACATTTTCTGCTAGCACCAGTTTATTAAAGGGAACAGTTTTTTACAGGGCATACGCTAGGGTGGGCAATCAGCATTTATGGTCAAAAGAGTATCAGCTAGAAGTTCATCAATAATAAATCATGTCTAAAAAAAAGTTTTCCTTTTTTCTATTTTTCTTAATTTTATTTCTTGCTATTTTAGCTACTATCCTTATTGGGGCTAGGGTACTGCAAAGTTAGCAAACAAATCATTTATCTGCTAAAATACTCTTATGTTAGGTCAGGCAGAAAAAACTTCTCAAAGTGTCACTAGTTTAATTCCATTAATTACCCTAAAGGAAGGTGTAATTTATCCACAAACAGAGGCAATTCTAGCTTTTGGTAGAGACACCTCTATTGCTGGTATTAACTTGGCTGTAAAAAACACTAGTTTAGTTTGTTTTGTATCTCAAAAATCTATTACCAAAGATAATCCACAAAAAAGTGACCTGTATCAGGTTGGTACCGTGGCTGAAATCATAAAAACACTACCGGTAAACAACGAACTTCACGCTCTGGTAAAAGGGTTGTACAAGGTTAATATTCATTCCATTGAAAATAAAAACAATGCCTTAGTTGCGGCTGTTACCCAAATTCCAGATCAGTACGTAGAAAGAAAAGAACTTACTGCTATAAGTAATCATGTAATTAATCAAATAAAAAAAGCTCTTAACCTTGGCAAGGGAAATATAGATTCAGGTTCTTTTCTAAAAATCATCAACGCCTCTAATCCTGTTAGCATTTCTTACCAAGCCGCTTCTGTTCTCATAATTAAAAACCATCAAAAACAAATACTCTTAGAAGAAAATAATCTAGAAAAACGCCTAATGTTAATAAGCGAACATTTGGGGGAAGAAATTAAAATACTTGAAATAGAAAGAAAAATTGCCAGTAAAACTCAAAAGAAGTTCGATAAAAACATGAGGGACAATGTTTTAAGAGAAAGAATGCGAACCATTCAAAAAGAGTTAGGTTCAGATAAAGAAGACTCTGATATAAAGGAACTAAAGAAAAAAATAAAAAAGGCCAATCTTCCAAAAGAAATTAACATAAAAACAAAAAAAGAGCTTAAGCGTTTGTCAAAAATATCTATTCATAGTCCAGAGTACAGCTATATTAGAACTTGGATAGAAACAATTACCGAACTACCTTGGAACAAGTTTGATAATGGTTCCTACTCTATTGCCAAGGCAGAAAAAATCTTAAACCAAGATCATTATGGTCTAGATAAAGCCAAAGAAAGAATTTTAGAGTACATTGCTGTATTAAAACTAAAAACTTTAAAGAAAAAAACAACTAAGTCAACAGACTCCTTACCAACCATTCTTTGTTTTGTAGGCCCACCCGGTGTGGGAAAAACTTCTGTAGGTAAATCTATAGCCAAAGCCCTAAACAGAAAATTTGTGAAAATGGCTCTTGGTGGGGTAAGAGACGAAGCCGAAATAAGAGGCCACAGACGCACTTATGTGGGTGCTATTCCAGGCAGAATAATTCAATCAATTAAAGAGTGTGGTAGTTGTAACCCCGTGTTCATGTTAGACGAGCTAGACAAGATAGGCAAAGATTTTAGGGGAGATCCTGCCTCTGCCCTTTTAGAAGCCCTAGATCCAGAACAAAATTATGCCTTCAGAGATCATTATCTAGACGTTCCATTTGACCTATCTAAAGTCCTTTTTGTTACCACAGCTAATATATTAGACACCATTCCAGCCGCACTTAGAGATAGGTTAGAAGTTACCCAGTTTACCGGCTACACAGAAGATGAAAAATACAACATTGCTAAAAAATACCTTGCCCCTAAACAATTAGAAAGTCATGGGCTAAACAAAAAAGACATAGTTATCCCAGCGACCATTTTAAAAACAATAATTAGCTACTACACCAGAGAGGCAGGGGTAAGAAATCTAGAAAGAGAAATAGCTGCAATTTTAAGAAAGACTGCCAAAATAAAAGTATCAAAGAAAAACTTTGACACTCTAAAACTTACCAAGCAAAAACTTACAAGTTTCCTGGGTCAAAGAAAGTACAACCACACCTTAAATGAAGATGGCCTAGAGCCAGGAATTGTTACAGGTTTGGCCTACACCCAAACCGGTGGAGACATTTTATTGATAGAAGTGGCCCTAATGCCAGGTACTGGAAAAATAAAACTAACCGGTCAGCTAGGAAGCGTAATGAAAGAATCGGCCCAAGCTGCTTATTCCTACGTTAGATCTAACCAAAAGAAATTAAAAATAGATCAAGAAAAAATTGCCGGCTCTGATATTCATATCCACGTTCCAGAAGGGGCCGTTCCCAAAGATGGACCTTCTGCCGGTTTGGCCATTACCACCGCTCTTATTTCTGCATTTAGTAATAAATCGGTTAAGAAAAACCTAGCCATGACTGGAGAGGTAACTTTAAGAGGTAGGGCATTAGAAATAGGTGGGGTAAAAGAAAAAGTTATTGCCGCCCATCGCAGTGGAATAAAAGAAGTACTATTGCCAAAACTAAACAAAAGAAACTTAGATGACGTTCCAGAAAAAGTTAAAAAAGACTTAAAGTTCCATTTTGTTTCCTCTATGGATGAAGTAGTTAAGATTGTTTTTTCTTCAGCAAAAACCCGCCAACCAGCAAAGAAATAATACTCATAATCACCGCCATTGGTATTCCTTGCCACTTCCAAACAATCTCCTCTGGTCTAAAATATTCCAAAAATATTCGTATTATTCCATACCCAATTAAATAACCACCAGTTATCTTCCCAGCGAAAGGCAGTTCGTAACCTTCAGCGCTCTGCAGCTTTAGCGAAAGAGGGTTACGAACTTTCAGCAGCTTGCCCGCCTTTGGCTGGGGCCTGCAGCGTGCTTTTCCAATGTTCCACAAAACCACAAGTAACAGCAAGTTAAGTCCGGCCTCCCAAGCAAACAACGGCTCTCCATTTTTTCCATAAAGTTCTCCATTTGTCCAATTCCCCAACCTGCCAACCGCCTGCCCTAACGGTACACCCATTACCATTACATCCAACAACTTCAAGAAGCCCACTCCGGGGGTGGGCTTGTGAAATTTTACAAACAATATTAATCCCACTGTGCCGCCCAGAATAGCTCCCCAAATTCCTAGTCCTCCATTCCAAACATACAAAACACTTAACGGGTTAAGTTTGTAAACACTACTCCACAAATGAACCACATGGTATATTCTTGCCCCAACTATTCCTCCAATAATTGCCCACCAAGCCATTTTCTCTACCAATTCTTTTTTTATTCCCCTAGTCTTAGCAAAATTAAGCGATACTTGCAAAGCGCCAAGAATCCCCAGCCCAATAAAAAAACCATACCAATGGAAGCTAATCATTAAGCTTTTTTAACAACTCTTCCGTTGTTACAATCTTTGTCTCTTGTTTTTCCCTATTCTTAATTTCCACCCCACCGGCGGCTATACTTTTTTCGCTTACCACTACTCTAAGTGGACAACCAATCAAGTCCGCGTCGGAAAACTTAATTCCAGCCGACACTTTTCTGTCGTCCCACAACACTTCTGTGGTTTTTAATAGTTGTTGGTACAACTTTTCTGCTGCAGATATATCCTCACCTAGGCTAATTAAATGCACCTTAAACGGGGTAACTATTTCAGGCCAGACAATTCCTTTTTCGTCATTAAATCTTTCTACCAGTACACCCATGGTTCGGCTTATTCCAATTCCATAACAACCCATTACCGGGTACTTTCTTTCTCCTTTTTCGTTAGTGTATTGCAAACCAAAATCTTTGGCATACTTTTGCCCCAAATCAAACACATTACCTACCTCTGACGCCCTATCTTTTAAAAGTTTTTCTTTTTTACAAGCTGGGCAAGAATCTCCAACTTTTACCTTGGCAATGTCTGAATTTATACAAAAATCACAGCTAGGGCAGTACAAAATATCATCTTCCCCAGCACTGGTTAAAACCATAAACTCATAAGAAAGTTTTTCTGTAAAACTGCCCCCCGAAGCCTCTGTGACCTTAGCCACCAAACCCAGTCTCTTATAAACTTTTAAATATGCCTCTTTTACTTTTTTATAGTAATCTTCAAACTCTTTCTCTGTTTCATGCCAAGAATACATATCTTTCATTAAAAACTCTCTTCCTCTTAAAATGCCCGATTTAGATCTTAATTCGTCTCTAAATTTCCATTGAATGTGGTAAATGCTTGCAGGTAAGTCACGGTAAGATTTAATAAACTCACTCATTAAGGGGGTAACCACTTCTTCTTGGCTTTGTCCTAAAGCATAATCTTTTTTTGACCTGCTTTTAACCTTAAAAAGCACGTCAATATTGTCCCAACCACCAGATTTCTTCCAATTCTCCGCCGGATGGAGCATAGGCATTAGAATTTCTTGCCCACCCACTTTATCCATTTCCTCACGAACCACTTGGCTTATTTTATTTAATACCCTTAACCCTAAAGGTAAGTATGTGTACACGCCAGCCATTAACTGGCGCACAAAACCAGCCTGTACCAACAGTTTGTGGTTTATGGTGTCCGCATCTTTTGGTGCGTCTTTAAGTGGCTTAAACGCTGTTTGGCTCATTATCATACTTTGTTATTATACAATGTCTATATGATAAGAATTGGGATTATTGGAACAGGCTTTGGGGTAAGAAGCATGATTCCCACATATAAGAAAATAAAAGGATGTCAGGTCGTAGCTCTTGCAGGTACGGATCTTAAAAAAACACTAGCTCTAACCAAAGAACACAACATAGAATTTGCCTATGATAATTACCACGACCTAATTAAAAACCCCCAGGTAGACTTGGTTTGCAACCCCACCCCCAGTTTCCTACATTTAGAAATTGGCCTTTTTGCCATAAAAAACAATAAACACCTTCTTCAGGAAAAACCCGCTGGCCTAAACTCAAACCAGATAAAAAAACTAATCAAAGCCAGCAAACGCAGCTCAAAGTTAATTGGCGTCAATCACTCTTTACGCTTTAACCCCGTGGTTTTAAAAATCAAGCAGCTTCTAGACTCTGGAACCCTTGGGCAAATTACCTCTATTTCTTTGCATTCCTATGTCAACTACGGTAGCTCAGGTGGTGCAACCTACACCTGGTGGGACGATCACAAAAAATCAGGCGGGCAAACCGTTTTGGGTTACGGTACTCACCTTATTGACCTAGCAAGGTACATAACCAACTTCCCCAAGCTAGATAAAGGTTATCTTCACGACCAGGTCATCAGTAAAACCCAACCAGACAAAATTAACGGTAAACAAAAAAAGGTTACCTCTCCAGAGCAGTTTAGAGCCAATATTAGGTTTAATAATCAAACCAACGTCTCTCTTTTTGCTACCCTTTACTCTTTTGGTTACAACAATTTTGAAATAAAAGTCTTAGGTACCAAGGGTATAGTATTTTATTCTGACCTTACCGGTCTTCAAATCTCCACAGATAATAGCCAACCACTTCAACCAATTAAAGTTCAAGATCATTTGTCAAATATCAAGGTGGGCCGCTCCTTTGTTTCTAAATCTTTCAAGTATTTAGCTGAAAACTTAGTTAACTATCTTAACGGTGAAGATAAAGGTTTTGAGTACTGCACCCTAAAGCAGGCCCTAGAAAATCAACTAATATTAGAAAAAATAGGCGCCAAAAAACTTTAATATGCAAATCACCAAAGCATCGGGTTTATCAGAGGAATTTAGTGAAAAAAAACTCTTAAATTCTATTAAAGTAGCTGGTGTCCCAGAAGACGTAGGTAAAAAAGCTATTCAATTAGTTAAAGACAAACTTTCATCAGACACAGATACTCACAAAATTCATGAATTAGTCTCGCAGTACCTTAACCAGCACTCCAATCCTCTTAGTCAAGCTACCTACAGTCTTAAAAGGGCAATTTTTAAACTAGGTCCAACAGGGTACCCATTTGAGCAATTTTTTGCTAAGGTTCTTCAAGAATTTGGGTACCATACCAAGGTGGGGGTAGTACTAGAAGGCAAATGCGTTAATCATGAAGTAGATATAGTGGCTAAAAAAGACAACCAAGTTTTTTATATAGAATGTAAGTTTCACAACAGGCCAGGCCTAAAAACCGACGTCCAAGTAGCGCTATATACCAACGCCAGATTTCAAGACATAGAAAGTAACGTTGTAGAGGTTGACCACCCCAAAGGGGTTCAACCTCCGCTCGTCCACCGCTCCTGGCTAGTATCCAATACTAAAATTACCAAAGACGCCACAAACTACGCCAACTGTCAAAACATAAAAACTACTTCTTGGAATCATCCAGGGAAAGAAGGTCTGTTCCGTTTAGTAGTAGATTCCAAACTACACCCAATTACTGTTCTTAACTCACTTTCTAAAGATAAAATGAGAATTCTTCTTAAACAAGACATAGTTACTTTAAAAGATTTAATTAGATTGATAAACAACAACCAACTTGCTAGTCTACTATCAAAGCAAGACATAAAAAAAGTCAAGACAGAAGCAAACTTAATCTACTCATGAGTTCGCGCAAAGGTTCGAAACTTTCAGCGGTCTGCAGCGTAGCGAAAGATAGTTCCGAACCTTTATGTAATGGAATTTATTTAATCGACAAGCCCACCGGCCTAACCAGTCACGACGTGGTAGATATTGTTAGAAGGGAGCTGGGGGTAAAGAGAGTAGGGCACACAGGAACCTTAGATCCATTAGCCACCGGCCTTTTAATTATTTTGGTTGGACGCCAGTACACCAAAAGACAAGACGAATTTTTAAAACAAGATAAACAGTATCAGGTGACAATTAAACTAGGTGTAGAAACAGACACCTATGACTCTCAAGGGCAAGTAATATGCAGCACCCCACTGGCAAGTGTAAAAAAAATCACCAAGCAAGACCTCATCAGAACCCTTAAGGAATTTGAAGGTGAAATTAACCAGACAGTGCCAGCCTTTTCAGCTGTAAAAGTAGAAGGTAAAAAGCTTTATGAACTTGCTAGGCAAAAGAAAGAGATCAAAAAACTCCCTATAAAAACAATTACCATTAAAAATATCAAACTCCTTTCGTATAACAATAAGAATTTTGATTTTGAATTATTAGTAGACTGTTCCTCTGGTACATATATTAGGTCCCTGGCCCACGACATAGGTAAGTCATTAGGTGTGGGCGCCCATGTCACCAAACTTCGTAGAACAAAAATTGGCTCATTAAGTGTCAAAAAAGCCATTTCTTTACAGAATCTATCTAAAACTTGCAATTTGTAGTAAAATATCACTAGCTTGAAGAACAGGTTTGGTCGAAGGTAATTTTTTTCCCTTTAGTACTCATTGTTTCTATAGAGCAATTATTAGTAAGGTCCGGGTTTACCGGATAGAAAGATTAGTATGGATCAATCAAATCCAAAAAAATTATTTATTGGCAGCCTGCCATACAGTACCACTGAAGATCAACTTCGTGATCTGTTTTCTCAATTTGGAGAAATCACAGACTTGAAGCTTATTACAGACAGAATGTCTGGAAGATCAAGAGGTATTGCTTTTGTAGAGTTTGCATCTGAAGAAGATGCAGCCAAAGCTATAGAAGCTACCAACAACACAGAAATGGACGGAAGGTCCATTATTGTGAATGTTGCTAGACCTCCTAAGCCAAGAACCGATGGCGGTTTTGGTGGTGGTGACCGCGGTGGAAACCGTGGTGGCGGTGGCTACAGCAGATAAGCTTTAGCTTCTAAATACAAAAAGCCCCCTTTTACAGGGGGCTTTTTGGTATATATTGTGAGTCCGTGCAATGCGTTTAAGTTGATATTATCTAGGGTCTTATCTTCTGACCATACCGACGTTGCTTGATTTTATACACTTGTACCCTTAACATATACATAATGAATGTCTTAGATTTATATGCGTTTCTATTAGGGTACAGGTTAGCGTTTTTATCTTTTTTAGGAACAATAACCATACTTTTCTTGTTTAAGAAATTCGTTATTTATAGACTTGATAGTTTGGCAAGAAAAACTAGGATCTCCATAGATGATTTAGTAATTGATATTATAGAAGGTATCAATTTTCCCTATCTTTTAATCATTTCTCTTTTTGTGTCTTCTAAATTCATGAAGTTTAGCGACACTGTAGGCAAAGCAATCAATCATATTATTTTTGCTTTCTTTTTATTTTTTATTGCTACTGCCTTACAAAAGGTGGTCAATTATTTCATAGAAAACTTAATTAAAACTAAATCTCGAAAAATAGAGAGTCAGTTTGACGCATCTCCTTTTAGGGTTTTAGGTAAGGTCTTAAAAGGAACCTTTTGGGTTTTAGCTATTGTAATTTTTCTACAAAATCTTGGCTATAACATCTCTGCATTACTCGCAGGAATAGGAATTGGGGGTGTTGCAATTGCTTTTGCTCTACAAAGTATTTTGGAAGATGTTTTTTCTTATTTTTCCATATATTTTGATAAACCTTTTGTTGTTGGTGACTTTTTAGATGTTGGAGGTCAGTTTGGAACAGTAAGTTACATTGGGATCAAATCTACTAGGTTGACCACTCTTCAAGGCGAAGAGCTTATAGTACCTAACCAAACATTGACTTCTTCAAATGTACATAATTACAAAAAAATGAAGGAAAGAAGAATTCAATTCTCTTTTGGAATTTTGTACGAGACACCAGTGGACAAGGTTAAAAAAGTCCCTTTAATTATGAAAAAATTGATTGAAGTAGAAGAAAATGCCAGGTTTGAAAGAGCTCATTTTAATAATCTAGGAGACAGTAGCTTAGATTTTGAGGTTGTGTATTTTATGCTAACTGATGACTACAAAGAGTACATGGATACACAACAAAGCATAAATCTAAAAATGATTGAAATTTTTGCAAAAGAAAAAATAGAATTCGCGTATCCAACAAGAACAGTATTGGTTAAAAACGAACCAAAGAATTGAACTCAGTGACCCCATAGAGAATCCCCAGAACCTTGGGTTCTGGACTAGTCCCGAGCTGTGCTCGGGGGAACTCTATTTTTCAAAAATCTGGACATATTCCCATATCTTTTAATATATGACTCCCTTTCTTTGGCGTCATTCATGTTATTAAAACTCTCAGAATAAACAATTTCATAGGGAATATGCCCCTTTGTATATTTATGTTTTCCCTTATTGTGTTCTTTGATTCTTCGTTTTATATTGCTGGTATAGCCTACATAATATGTCTTATCTGCTCGTGAACGTAAAACATAAATATAATATTTTTTTGAAAAATGAGTTTGATCCACAGGGATCATTTTACAAAAATGCACACTTAAGTGCATTTTTTGTGAAAGTGACCCCATAGAGAATCGAACTCTAATTATCAGATTGAGAACCTGATGTCCTAACCGTTAGACGATGGGGCCGCGTAAAACTCGCTACGCTCATCACGCGGCAAGCTAAATCATTTGCTCATCACGCGGCAAGCTAAATCATTTGCTCATCACGCGGCAAGCTAAAAACTCGCTAATTACTTGGCAAATTTAAGTAGTTTTTGATCTGTTTTTTAAGAAATATTCTACCTGACCCACTTTTTAAGAACTTTTCTCTGCCTAGAGCATCTGTTTTATTCAAATATGCCTCAAAATATATTAAGTTCCAAGGCTTTTTTCTTTTTGTGTAATATTCCTTACCATTGTTATGGTCGATCAATCTTTGTAAAGGATCTCTTGGTGTATAGCCAACGTACCAAGTCTTATCAAGCTTGCTTTCTAACAAATAAACATAGTAAATTTGGGCGGCAAGTCTTGACAATTAACAGATTTTAGCATAGAATGTCCATCTACGGAAGAAAGTCTGCCCGATTTTCTAAAACAAAGGTAGGTGCACTCCCTTAAGAGTTAAGAAACTTAAGGAAGGCAAATAATGGTATAAACAATAAAATATATGACAATAAACAGTAATAAAGTCCAGTTAACCCTAGAGGGTTACAACGAGCTCGTAAATGAGCTTAAAACTCTAAGGGGGGACATTTTATCTAAAGCAATTAACCGCATAGCCGCGGCTAGATCTTTGGGTGACTTATCAGAAAACTACGAGTATCAATCTGCTAAAGAAGACCATTTAACCTTGGTTGGCAGAATTGAAGAGGTAACAGACATAATAAACAGAAGCCAAGTAATTAAAAAAAGTACCAACTCTTCTATTGTTGATATTGGCCACCAAGTAGATGTGGTCGTGGGTGGCTCTGATCACGCCTTTACCATAGTGGGTGAATGGGAAGCAGACCCACAAACCAAGAAAATTAGCCATAAATCACCTTTGGGTATGGCTCTTATAGGCAAAAAAATAGGTGACAACGTAGAAGTAGAAGCCCCAGCAGGTGTGGTTGTTTACACCATCAAAGCCATAAAATAAGCTACAATATTGGTCATGAGTCGGCTACAAGACACCAAAGACCAAAGAATAGAAAAACTAGAAAAACTAAAAAGCCTTGGGGTTAACCCTTTTGCCCACAGGTTTGACAAGAAGCATTTAATTTCAAAAAGCAGGGAACTTCTAGAGAAAGAAACCCAAACCGCTGGTAGAGTCATGGCCGTTCGCGGTCACGGCGCCTTGGTATTTATGGATTTACTAGACGAAACAGGAAAAATACAATTAATACTGCGCCAAGACAATTTAGACAAGAAGGATAGTGAAATAGTTGCCCTAATAGATATTGGGGATTTTGTTGGCGTTTCTGGCAAGGTAATTGAAAGTAAAAGTAAAGAAATCAGTATAGATGTAGAAAGTTTAACTCTTTTAACTAAGTCAATTAGACCACTTCCAAGCCAGTGGTATGGTTTAAAAGACAACGAAGAACGCTACCGCCAACGTTATTTAGACATACTACTAAACGATGACCTTAAACTAATCTTTAAACGTAAGGCAATTTTTTGGCAATCATTTCGTAAGTTTCTTTTAGACAAAGGCTTTCTAGAGGTAGAAACCCCAGTTTTAGAAAATACCGCCGGTGGTGCCGACGCCAACCCTTTTATTACCCATCATAACGCCTTAGACATAGATCTTTACTTGCGTATCTCCATGGGAGAACTGTGGCAAAAACGATTAATGGTAGCTGGTTTTGAAAAAACATTTGAAATTGGTCGCCAGTTTAGAAATGAAGGCTTAAGCCCCGAACATTTACAAGATTACACCCAAATGGAGTTCTACTGGGCCTACGCCAACTACCAAGACTCTATGAAGCTTACAGAAGAAATGTATAAATACGTAGCCAAAGAAACCTTTGGCACCTTAAAGTTTGATATTGGTGAGCACAAAGTAGATCTAGGTGGGGCCTGGCAAGAAATAGACTTCGCCGAAACTATTCTTAAAAAGACCGGCGCCGATATTACTAAGTTAAAAAAAGAAGAGTTAAAGGAAAAATTAAAAAGTTTAAAAATAAAATACGACACAGCAAGTAACAAAGGCCGACTAATGGATTATCTGTGGAAACATATTAGAAAAGACATTGCCGGTCCTGTTTTTCTTACCGGCCACCCAGTAGAAGTTTCACCGCTAGCCAAAAGGAAACAAGACAACCCAAATTTTGTAGAGCGCTTCCAGATTATTATTGCCGGTAGTGAGATCGGCAATGGGTATTCTGAGTTAAACGATCCAATAGATCAAGAATCAAGATTTAAAGAGCAGGAAAAGGCGCGTGAGGCAGGGGACCTAGAAGCCCAAATGCACGACAAAGATTTTGTAAGGGCTCTTGAATACGGCATGCCCCCAGTGTCTGGTTTTGGTGTAAGTGAACGGCTGTTTTCGTTCTTGGCCAATAAATCTATCCGTGAAACCGTTCTTTTTCCCCTTCTAAGACCAGAAAATCCAAAAAAATAACCAATGACCCGTCCCCAAGCTCTTAATCTGGTTACTAGTCTTACCAAAAACAAAAACTTAGTAAAACACATGCTGGCCGTAGAAGCCCAAATGCGTGCTTTGGCTAGACACTTTAAAGAAGACGAAGAATTATGGGGAATAGCCGGGCTACTTCACGACGCAGACTACGAAATGTTTCAAAATGAAAAAGAAAAACACCCAAGTTTAATTTTTGAAGAGTTAGATAAACTAGATGCAAATAAAAAAATTGCTCAAGCCATTAAGGCTCACGCTTGGGGTTGGCAAAAAGATGCACCAGAGCCAGTCTCTAAACTAGACTGGTCCTTGTACTGCTGCGATGACTTGTCTGGCCTTATTATTGCTTGTGCTTTGGTAAAACCAGACAAAAAACTATCTGGTGTTACTGTAGATTCTGTCTTAAAAAAATGGAATCAAAAAGCCTTTGCCGCTGGCGCCGTCCGCGAACCAGCAGAAATGTCTGAAGAAAGGTTGGGAATAAAACTGCCCCAGTTTATTGAAATCTGTCTAAAATCCCTACAAAGTATTTCTAAAGACTTAGGTCTTTAACCAGCTCAGAAACAAGAACAAAACCCCTTTTCTTGTAAAAAGAATCAAAGCTAAAAATAGCATCTGCCTGGTACTCATCAGCAACCGCCGCCACGCAACAGTCAAAAATAGTATCTTTTTTGCTTACTACATTTGAAAAATATTTATTTACTGCCTTAAAATAAATTACTCCATCTACATCTATTACGCTAGAATCAGACTCTGTAAAAAGTTTGGCGGTTTCGCGGGCCACTACCTTGTTGCCTAACACTCTTTGAATTACGGTTATGGCTTCACACACAGCTGTTACCGGGTAGATTACCTTTACCCCAGCCCTCATTAGTTTTTGAACAATTTCCGTTGCACGTTCATGGTTAGAATCTCCCTTAAAAGTTTGGGCAATAATTGCATCTGCATCTGCCACTATTAAAAGCCTGTCTACTTTGTTTTCCATAAATAGTTGTCCATATTTTTGGTTAGGTCGGCGGGCCCCTTTAAGTCGTGCTTATCTCCTAAACCCTTCAATTTTAACAACAGATCAACAGAACTAGAAGTTCCTGTATCTAGTTTATTTAAACCTGCTCTTATGGCTTGTCGAATTAGCTCTGCCTTGCTTATCTTTTGATTAGCGGACAAAGTATTTAGTTTTGTATTTAGATCTTGGGGAATATATAAATATGTTCTTAACATGTATCAATATTAACATGTTGTACAACATGTTGTCAACACTCAAAAACACTAATGATATACTACTATTTATGCTTGATATAAATTTTATAAGAGAGAACAAAAAAAAGGTAGAAACGGCCTGCACAAACAAAGGGTTAAACCCTAATGTGGTTGGTAATCTATTAGAAATAGATATAAAACGCCGTGAACTAATGGGTACCGTTCAAGAATTACAAGCCCAAAGAAATCTTCTTAACGACAAACTTAAGAAAGAAAGAACAGACGATCTTCTAAAAAACGCCGCCGAGCAAAAAAAGGTTTTACAAGACTTAGAACCCAAATTAAGGCAACTAGAAACAGATTTTGGGCAACTTATGCTTCAGGTTCCCAATGTTCCACTAGAAGACGTACCAGTTGGCAAAGATGAATCTGGTAACAAAAAAATAAAAGACTGGGGCGAAAAAGTTAAGTTTGAATTTGACCCCAAAGATCACGTTGAGCTAGGAACTAGTCTAAATATGCTTGACCTACAAAGAGGTTCAAAAGTGGCTGGTTTCAGGGGTTATTACTTAAAAAACGATGGTGTGTTAATGCAAAACGCTCTTATGCAGTTTGCATTAAAAAAGTTCATTGACAAAGGCTTTACTCCAATAATCCCTCCAGCAATTATAAAGCGCACCGCCTTTGTAAACTCTGGCCATTTCCCATGGGGTGAAAGTGAAGCCTACAAGCTGGCTGCTGATGAAACCGATCCTAAAAACGACTATTTCCTTTCAGGAACCGCCGAAACACCATTAGTGTCATATTACGCAGGCGAAACTTTAAATGAAAAAGATCTGCCCGTAAAAATGGTGGGTTACTCCCCCTGCTTTAGAAGAGAAATAGGTAGCTATGGCAAGGACACCAAAGGTTTTTACAGAGTCCACGAGTTTACCAAAATAGAACAAGTAGTTATATGCGAAAACAGTTTAGAAGAGTCCAAAAAGTGGCACGAAAAAATGCTAGAGTTTTCAGAAGAAATATTGCAAGAACTTGGCCTTCATTACAGAGTAATGCTTATGTGCACAGGTGATATGGGTGAACCCCAGGCAAAAAAATACGACCTAGAAACCTGGATGCCAGGCAGAGATGATTACGGCGAGACAGGCTCCGACTCTATAATGACCGACTTTCAATCTAGAAGAGCCAACATAAGGTACGTAACCAAAAAAGGCGAAACCAAGTTTGTTCACATGCTAAACAATACCGCTCTGCCCTCCGTTAGGTCTCTTATAGCCATATGGGAAACATATCAGCAAAAAGACGGCTCTGTTAAAATCCCTCCAGTCTTAGTGCCTTACATGGGTAAAGAAGTAATTACCAGTGAAAAAAAAGATAAATAAACTTCTCTCTCTGTTTTTGTTTCTAATTAGCCTTGCAGGCGTTGCTGTTCTTTTGTTATTTTTCTTTTCACCAGAACTCATTACTCCCAACAGTTCTCATTTAATTGAACTAAACTTAAAACTTAATAAAAATGTCTCTAAACCCAAAGCTTTAAATTACTCTAATTCAAAAACCCTGCCTAACCTAGATAATATTCCACGATATCTGGTTTATAACAGTGAAACAGGTAAGGTATATGCTGCTAAAAACCAACAAGAATCTTTCTCGCCCGCTTCTTTCACTAAACTTCTAACTGTCCAAGTTGCTTTAGACCTAATTGACCCTGAGCAATATATAACAGCTACCTCAGAAAGTGTAAATAAGGTGCCAACAATTCTTGGAATGTCTCCGGGAGAACAGCTAAAAGTAAAAGACCTGGTTAGGGCTTGTATTGCCACCTCTGCAAACGATGCAGCAGAAACATTGGCTATGGGAATATCTTCTCTCTATAACTTATCCCCATCTGACTTTATTAATCTCATGAACAAAAAGGCACAAAAATTAGATATGACAAACAGCTTGTTTGCAAACCCAGATGGGTTAGATGAACAAAATCAGTACTCAACCCTAGAAGACATGGTTAAACTTATCCACAATGCACAACAAAACTACCCAGAAATTATAGAAAGTGCCGCTTCAGACAACCAAGATATAGAAAAAACAGAAATTCATAATCATTATTACTTGCCAAACTGGAACGGTTTGCTTAACGTCTATCCAGGTGTAACCGGGCTAAAAATTGCCTACACAGAAAACGCCGGCTACTCTACTATAGTCACCGCTACAAGAGAAGAAATAAGCATGGTAGTTATCCTTTCTGGTGCAGACTCGCTCATAGAAAGAGATATGGCCGCCGCCGCCCTGCTAGACAATGCATTTGTCAAAGAAAATGTGGTTCCGGCCAACATAACCAGCAGTCAAATTAAAAAGCGTTATCAAATCTGGGCAGACCTAGCCACCAAAATTCGCCGGGAGTCAAATCAATAATTTTTTGTCATTCTGGTAAGCGAAGCGCATCCAGAAACGATTCTGGACAAGCCAGAATGACGATGTAAAATACACCTTATGTCTTTAAAAGCCTATTTTAATCCGCAGGTTGTAGAAACCTTTAAATCAAAATATAACACCAAAATTCAAGTGGTTAACTTTTCCGGCCAACTTAGACTAGACATGGGTAATCTAACTCAGTCCGGCCAAGTAATTGAAAATATCTGGTCTAAAGCTTTTAAAAAGCTACTCTTCTCGGCTTTTAAACCAGAGAAAGTTTTGATCTTGGGTTTTGGCGCCGGTTCTGGTGCCAAGGTAATTGCAAAAAAATGGCCCCAAGCTAAAATAACCGGGGTAGAAATAGACCCGATGGTTTTAAAAATTGCCAAGGAATATTTCAATATAGACAAAATTTCAAACTTAAAAATAATAAACCAAGAAGCAGAAGCATTTATCAATAAAACAAAAACAAAGTTCGACCTAATACTAGTTGATTGCTACCAGGGCTACAAAATCCCCCCTATTTTTGAAGATACAAAGTTCCTAAAATTATTAAAAACCAAAAGCAAAACCATTCTTATTAACCGGCTTTTTTGGGATTTTCACCAACAAAAGACCTTAAACTTTTTAAGTAAGTTAAATAAGTCTTTTACCACCAATACCTGCCGAACCCCCTCTAACCTTGTTATCTCAATTTCTTAAGTTTCTGTTTATGCTCTTGAGCCATGTCGGAGTACCAATTCAGCCATTTTTTAAACTCTTCTCTTTCATTGTTATCCATTGTTACTTGTTCCCATTCTACCTCTCCACTTTTTTTGTCTAACCAACGATAAAAAAACTTAGCTCTACCCATCTGGGCATTATCCTGTAAGCTAGTATTTAGGGGAAAGCCATTATTGCTGTGCCGCAACCATCTTCTGTCCAAAATGTAGTGAGTAGTAAATCGCTCTGCCATAAATAAAGCCAATTGGGCTTGCCTTAACCTAATTTCTTCTTCTAGTTTTCCTTTTGTTTCTCTATTTCCTGTTTTTAGATCTGTTACTTGAACGGTCACCGTCCTCCTGCTTTTTTGTTCTCTAGTTATCCTGTCAAATCGGCACCCTATCTGTAATTTGTCAATATTAATAATTGCCAATAATTCATTCAGACTTTGGTGGTTAATTCCATGCCCCCACTGCCCATTTTTCTCTTGAAAATATCTACTAGACCAATGTTTTGCCAACAACAACCCATAATTAAGTAACTCATTACTTTTCAAAACATGGGGCCTTAGCAAGGGGTTGGTAAAGCCCATGTCTTCAAACATTGGTAGCGGTTTAATTTCTTTAGTTTCCTGTGCCTGTCTAACATCTAAATACCTTTTCCAGGCACCTGCCATTATGTTAAACAATTTCTCCTCGTTAGTGTTCTTGTCGAGATTTACTTTTTCTGTTGCCCAACCGTAAAGATCTAGTTCTTTTTGTTTGGCACTTGGAATTCCCCGGCCAACCGCTGGCCCAACCGTACCTTGAACAATTAGGTTAAATAGCACATCAGCTCCGTGGAGTTCACTACCTACAATAGAAGCTATTTCTGCCTCCTCCCCATACTCAGTACTCTCTGGTTCATCTATTAACCCCTCTTGCCAATAAAAATATGGTAACCACTTTTCAATTTTTGAGATATTTGTTTTAGCTCTTACAATCTTTTCACCTTTTTTAACTTCTGTAATATCGTAAGCAGGTTTTGGTAAATCCCCCCTGGTTATGGCGTGCTCCAAATGTGGTTCCATAAAGAAAAATCCATCTTGTTTACCTACTTTTTCATTTTCAATCATTTACCAGGTATAATTGATAAGCCTATGATGAACTTTTTTAAAAATCTTTTTGACTCAGACCAAAAAGACCTAAACAAATTCCAACCGATTATTATCAACATAAACAACCTAGAGGATAAAGTCAAGAAACTGAAGGACAGCCAATTCAAGTCAGAAATTGGAAAACTTAAAAAACAGCTCTCCCAGGGCAGTACCTTAGAAGACATCTTGCCCCAAGTTTATGCACTAATACGTGAGGCAGCCAAAAGAACCACAGGAATGCGCGCCTTTGACGTTCAGCTTATGGCCGCCATTGCTTTTCACCAAGGGAAAATTGCCGAACAAAAAACAGGAGAGGGTAAAACCCTGTCTGCTATTTTTGCTATTGGTTTAAACGCACTTACTGGTCGCGGGGTTCACCTAGTTACCGTAAACGATTACCTAGCTCAAAGAGATGCCGGTTGGATGGCCCCAACATTTCATCTTTTGGGTCTTTCCACCGGGGTGATTTACTCTGGCAAAGGCGACCAACCAGCTTCTATATATGATCCTGAATATCAAGACAAAACTCATCACGACAAAAGGCTACACACCTTAAAACCTTGTTCTAGAAGAGAAGCCTACAAAGCAGACGTAACCTACGGAACCAATAATGAGTTTGGCTTTGACTATCTAAGAGACAACATGGCAAGAAGCAAAGAAGACCAAGTTCAAAGAGAGCACCACTTTGCCATAGTAGATGAAGTTGACTCTATTTTAATAGACGAGGCAAGAACCCCACTAATTATTTCTGCCCCAGATTCTGAACCAACACAAAAATACTACCAGTTTTCTGAAATTATTAAGAATCTTTCAAAAGACACCGACTACGACCTGGACGAAAAACAAAGAACAGTTAACCTTTCCGATCACGGCTTAAAAAAGGTAGAAAAAATTCTTAAAGTAGAAAACCTATATGAGCAAGATTACCAAACTCTACACCATATAGAGCAGTCACTAAAAGCCAACACTTTGTTTACTAAAGACAAAGATTATGTAGTCAAAGACGACCAAATAATAATAGTAGACGAACACACCGGTAGGTTAATGTATGGCAGGCGTTATTCCGATGGACTCCACCAGGCCATAGAAGCAAAAGAAGCAGTAAAAATTCAACAAGAGTCTAAAACCTTAGCCACCATCTCTCTACAAAATTATTTCCGTATGTACAGCAAGCTAGCTGGTATGACCGGTACTGCCGTTACCGAGAAAACAGAGTTCAAAAAGATCTACGATCTAGACGTGATTGTTATTTCTACCAACAAACCAGTTGAAAGAATAGACAGCCAAGACATTGTCTACAAAACACAGGCGGCTAAGTACTCCAAAATAGTTCAAGAGGTTGATGAAAGAAATAAAAAAGGCCAACCAATTCTAATTGGCACAAAATCCATTGACCAGAATCAAATAATTACTCAGGTGCTAAAGAAGAAAAGAATAAAACATAAAGTTTTAAACGCCAAAAACCATGAAGATGAAGCTCAAATAATTTCTCAAGCCGGTAGGGTAGGTGGAGTTACCGTAGCTACTAACATTGCCGGTAGGGGGGTAGACATAGTATTAGGTGGCGACCCAGCCGGTAGAACAAAGGCAGAGTGGCAGAAAGAACACGACAAAGTAAAAGAGCTTGGTGGTTTGCACATCATTGGTGCTGTAAGGCACGAGTCAAGAAGAATAGACAACCAGTTCAGGGGCAGGTCTGGCCGTCAGGGTGACCCAGGTTCGTCACGCTTTTACGTTTCACTAGGTGACGACATTATGCGTATCTTTGGTGGCGACAAGGTTTCTAAGTTAATGGACCTACTTAAAGTTCCAGAAGACCAACCGTTAGAAGCTGGCATGGTTTCCAAAGCCATAGAAACAGCCCAGGCCAAAGTAGAGTCCTTCCATTTTGACCAAAGAAAAAACGTAGTAGAGTACGACGGTGTTTTAAATAAACACAGAGATATCTACTATACAAAACGCCAGCAAATTCTAGAAAAAATAAATGATAAAGGCGGCCTTAAACAAAAAACAGATGACATTATTACACAGGAGGTCGATAACCTTCTGGTTCCATATTTTGACAAATTAACCAAAGATGATGCCGACCGTTTAATAAAAGAATTCCAGCTAATTTTACCTTTGCACCCCCAGTCTGCCGACCCCTTAGAGAAAAGACTAGTAGGCCAAACTCCAGAAGAAATAAACAAACTATTTAAAAACATTGTAGTTCAGGCTAGAAAAGAACAAGAACTAGGGTTAGGCGAACCAACTACTAGAGAGGCAGAGAAATTTGTGCAGTTAGGAACCTACGACGAGCTATGGATGCAACATCTTGATTCTTTAGACTCTTTGCGAGACGGTATTGGTCTAAGGGGCTACGCCCAAAAAGACCCAGTGGTAGAGTATAAAAAAGAAGCCTACTCTTTATTTGAATCACTTTTAAATAAAATAGACAGCCAGATTGCCCGCCGTATCTTCCGCATCCAAGCCCGCCCCGCCACTCCACCACCAACCAACCTCGGGGGTGGGCGAGACAGTCAACCTTCCAAAAAACTTGGTCGCAACGACCCTTGCTGGTGTGGTTCAGGTAAAAAATGGAAAGCCTGCCACTATCCTAAATTAAATTGATATATCAATACTTTTATTCTTTTTGTAATGTTGATATATAGTGTCGAGCTTTTTTATTAAAGGGTTGTTTTATTAAAGCTATCTCAAAACATTTGATTGCTGTTTCTGTAAAACCTTGGTCTAAATAACTAATACCTTGTTTGATATGAATCTGAGGAGGATGGTTCCAATATTCAAGATCAGATTTATTGGATGTTTTTTGTATAAATATTTTTAATATTTTGTTTGCTAGTGTGAACTGGCCGTTTCCTGCTAGTGCCAGAGTAAAATTTATTAAGACTTCATGCGAAGATTTGGGTAAATTTCTAAAAATATCAATCGCCTTTTCATAGCTTTTCAAACCTAACTGTGCTTTACCCAAGCGAGTCAATAAATCCTTATTATCACTTATATTTTGATTACTAATAATTTTAATAACTTCTCTATATCTACCCACTGCAAGCAGTGAGTCTATCTTTAAGTATTTTGGTTCTTTTGCCTGAAAGGTTTTTCTGCTTTCAGGAAAAGATAGTTTGGTTGGTTTTTTTACTATCTGTTCAGTAATTCTATTTTTGGCTTTGGGCAGCCAATCTGGGAATTTATCTGTCCTACTGGTTCTAATTAATTTTTTGAAGATATTTCGGTTTTTTTGATACTCAATCCATTTATTTGGATTTCTGTCAGGATGGCTTATGTGAAGTCCTGACGAAGCATAAATTGGTAAAACATAACTTCCAACAGATATTGCCTTGGACACTAAGTATCCATCAGAGCAACCCCAACCTTTTAATCTTTCATCGTATCCACCAATGGTTTGATAGGTTTTTTTGGGCAAGCTAAAAAGAGCTCCAAAAACTAGGTCAGCCAAAAGCCAAGGATCTTCATCCCTCATCCAGAGCCCTTTTTTGTTACCCAAGCTTTTAAAATGATTACTTGCCAAACACATATTCATTGGCCAGCCAGAAGAAGAAAAACAAACCCTTTCGTCACCTGTAATATCTGAGTATCGGTGTGTGCCATTTTCTCTCATATAATCCTTATTTACCCTGGGGTCATTTTTGGATACATCAGAGCGAAATCCTGCCAATATTACGTTGGGAAACTGCTGATGAACTGCCATAAAATTCTCTATTGCATAAAATCCAAGAATCATATCGGAGTCACAACAAATTATGATGTCATTTTTAGCAATGCTAATTCCTGTATTTAAAGACTCTGTCTGGCCTGATTGTTTCTTTCTAATTACTGTTAAGTCTAAGCATAATTTTGAGTTTTTGATCAGATCCCATGTTCCATCAGTTGACCCATCATCTACAACAATGACTTGAAGTTTATCTCGATTCTTTATGTTAAAGCTACTTTGTTCTATTGAAGTTAAACACGAAATGATGGAAGAGGTGGAGTTTCCAGTAGGGACAACAACTGTGGCCGATAGTTTTTTACCTGAACTTATTTCTGGAGGAATTGCTAGAGGGTCACAAAGTGAAATATTATTTTTGGTAAAATATTCTTTTTCTAAATGCGAGTAATCATTATCTTTATTTTTAAGAGCATTGGACTGTAGCCTAGATGTTCCTCTTTTCATGAAGTTCACCTTTTTTCTAAGACCCATATTAAAGCAAGGGGTAGATTTGCTAAAGCTGTTTGATTTATTTCTGAGTTTATAATTGAACCTTTTCCAACAGAGATTAAATGCTTATCTTTTAGTTGAGGTTCTTTGATTTTTATAAGCTTTAACTTTAATTCGTTGAATAGGTTTAGATACTCACTGTGCCAATGAACGTGTTCACGAATGTATCCCTCGTCACCTTTTTTGTTATAGAATTTTGCCGGTCCTCCTAAGGTTACAAACCAAGGGTGCAAGTCGGATATTATGATTTTTCCTCCTATTTTTACAACTCTGCTAATTTCAGAAATAGCTTTTTTAAGAGATTTCATATGTGTTAGAGCTAGTGCGCAGATGGCAAAATCAAAATGATCTTGATCAAATGGTAAGTTTGTTATCTCTCCTTTAACAAAATTTACGCCCGAGATTTTTTTCCGAGCTTGGCTTAACATTGCTGATGACTGGTCTACTCCTGTTACATGAACTCCAAGCTCTTTTAGTATTTTGCTATATCTTCCTGTTCCACAAGCAATATCTATGGCTTTTCCTTGTATGTCTTTTGGGATCATTTTTTTTACGATGGGTTCCTCGATATCTAGCAAAAGATTGGGGTATTCATCATAGGTTTGTGACCAAGCTGTATATCCTGAGTGAGTGTTGTGTTTATAGATCTTTTTCTTTGAGTATTTATCGTCGTATGAAGTTATTATTTTTCTGATAGTTTTAACTGCTTTTTTGGTAAAACCAGTGTTTTCTGTTAAGTGGTTTCGCAAAATTGCTAATCCCGTAATTCCTAACTCGCGTTCTCTGAGATTATTTATTGACATGTGTATTGGCGAGTATAAAGTAATTGCGTGAAAATGTATAATAGTTTGATATGGTAAATAGGGATAATATTTCAGACACATACCTTAAAAAGATAATTCATTTTAAGCATGAGGGTATAAACTTTGAGTTTAAAGTTTCCCAAAGCTTATTTAGTTCTTACAATATTGATAACGGAACCTACAGACTCCTTCGTTGCCTGAGAAAGGAAGAAATTAAAAAGCATAAGAAGATTTTGGACTTGGGGTGTGGATATGGTCCACTGGGAATTGTGCTAAATTCAATAAACAAATCTTTGGAAGTCCAGATGGTAGACAGAGATGCTTTGGCAGTAGAGTTTGCCAAGATTAATAGTGAGGATAATGGGGTGGGAGATATTAAGGTCTATGGAAGCCTAGGTTATGGCAATGTGATTGATAATGATTTTGATTTAATTGTTTCAAACATTCCGGCAAAAGTTGGTACTAAGATGCTTTCAAGAATGCTTTTGGCAGGAAGTAATTATCTAACCACTAACGGTCAGATGGCAATTGTGGTAATTGATGCAATTTACAAGCAGGTGGAAGAAATTCTTTCTGATCCAAGCATCAAGATATTGCTTCATAAAAAATGGCCAGGGCATCATGTTTTAAAATATGAGTTTAATAAAAGTAAGATTCAGAGTAAGTTCAAAAAAAATGTTTGGGAAGATAAGACATATGATCGTGAAGTAGTGGAAGTGTCTTTGTCAAAATCTTTAAAATTTTCTATCCAAACTACTTATAACTTGCCAGAGTTTGACACCTTAAGTTTTGATACTGATCTTTTACTTTCAAATCTAAATATTTTAAAAAATATTAAGATAAAGAAAGCTTTATTTTTTAACCCCAATCATGGATATTTACCAGTAGCTGTTTCTAAGCTTAAAAATATTTCAGATGTGGTTTTGGCGGATCATAATTTACAAGCATTGGAGGTTTCTAAGATTAATTTAATAAAAAATGGTTACAGTGCCACAAATATTTCACTATTGCATCAAGTGGGTATTGAAGGAGAGAGGGGTGAAGTATTTGATAGCATAATAGGTGTTGTTGCTGAAAAAGAAGACAAGAGAGTCTTAGGTGCTTTGGTTGATCAACTTGCCTTGTTAATGAGTAATTCAAGTGTTGCCTTGATTGCATCAAATTCTAGAACTATTACTAGTTTGGAAAAGTTAATCAAGAAGACCCTCAAATTAAAAATATCAAAAAAAATAAAATCAAAAGGGAGAATGATGATATCAATTATAAATAAATAATTTATGAAGATTGCTTTTTCTGGAAATTTTCAATATCACTGTGGTTCAAGTAATGCTCTCTTGGGTTATGTAAAAGCAGGTGAAAAACTGGGATATGATGTGAGAGCGTCAGAGTTTGGGAACATTGATAAAGTAATAAGGAAAAAGGTTAGAGTTGCTGATAAGGACTGGAAACCAGATATTTTTGTAATAGTTTATGAATCGTACCCCTTTTTATCTGATGAGGACATTATAGAGATAAAAACTAAAATCCCTAGGAAAAAGAGAATTTTAATAGATCCAGATGGAAGATACTTATTACCTGTGTCTGTAGAAGGTGATACCAACCATCCAGATAAAGAATCCTATGCCTTTTGGCATAAGTTGTACGATTCCCTTTCCGATATAATTCTTCAGCCTCTTTTAGGAAACAGTAATAATTTGAACAATGTGCACTCGTTTTTATATTTTGGAGTGGATCAATCAGTTGCCAATAATAAATCTATTAAAAAAGATTTTGATTTGCTTTATGTAGGAAATAACTGGTATCGCTGGGATGATATTTGTGGTTTAGTTGACGGCTTATCTCTTGTTAGAAATCGTATTAAGAAAATTGGATTAATTGGTAGATATTGGGATGATGAGCTTATGGAAAAAGATAAAAGTGCTACTTTTTCAGATCCTGAATTTTTAATAAAAAATGATATTTCTTTTCTTGAGTCTGCACCATACGGTCAGGTGGAAAAAGCTATGGGGAGGGGATTCATGAACCCCATCTTTATAAGACCGATACTTAATAAGCTTAAATTGTTTACCCCAAGGATGTTTGAGACCTTTGTGGCTGACACAGTTCCCCTTATACCTAAATACTTTGATCATGCTCCATATTTATATGGAGAAGCTATTAAAGAGTTGACCTTGTCAGACAACCCTGCTGATGATTTGATAAGGATTATGGATGATTATGGGAAGTACAAAGATTTGGCTCAGAAGATTCAAAAGAGTTTGATAAAAAAACACTCTTATGAAGTTAGGCTAAAAGAGTTATTAAATTTTATCTAACAAATCATCTAGAGACCCTGTTGATAGGTCTATCTTCTTAAAGTTCTGCTTATACTTAGGATTATTTAACATTTTATTCAATTCTTCATTTAACTTAAAGGCAAGCTTGTCATTTAAGAAACTTTTTGATTTTTTAGTGTCAATATTTCCATCTTTGACCAAATTTTTGCCAATACCAAGATCTTCTATTGTTTGCCCCACTAAGAGTTGGTCTCCAAAGAAAGGTATGACTAGCATTGGTGTTTGTTGAATGAGTGCTTCGTGGAAGCTGTTATTTCCACCGTGGGTAATAAACACATCAGCTTGGGCAAGAGTTTTTATTTGATCAACCCTATCGTACACTTGCCAGTTTGAGGGATATTGATTCAGTACTTTTTTGCCCTGAGAAGAAAAAATGATTTGATATTTTTTATCTTTCCATAAGGTTGCAAGTCGCAAGATAAATGATTTTAAATTTTTTCTAGTTTCTTTTTGTTGATTCCACAAATTATTCATGACCACAGTTCCAAGAGAGAAATAAATATTTTGAGTAATATTTTTCTTTGGGTGGTATTTACCTCTAATATTTCCAACAAAATGATATGGTGATTTGCTTCTGTTGATTTTAAAATTCTTAGGAACGATTGATTCATATGACCAGACAATATTTTTAAGCCCAGATATATGAATACCGTCGGATATTGTTTCGATCTCAGAGAGATTAATAGATAAATTATGTATCTGTTCAATTAATTTTATTGACTCTTGGTTTTGTTTTGTTGTAAGTTTGTTGTTAAGGTATTTCTGATTGGTGAAAGATCCTATTAGTGCTGGTATTGAGCACCAATAAGGAATACTTAGGATTCTTCCTACATATACACCCTCAAGGGAAAAGAAATCATAAAAAATTAAATCAGGCTTGTACTCTCTAGCTATTTTCAGGCAGGAGGGAAGTAGTTCAGAAACTCTTTTGAAAGTCCATAAGGCTGGATCGGTTTCTTCAAGTTTTGATTTAGATAGAATTATTGGGTGACATTTTTTACTAATGTTATCTGGTGAAATATTTTTCCACCCTGTTATTACCAATTTAATATCATAGGTATCTGCGTACTTATTGATGAATTCATTTAGTATCGTAAGATGTCCTCCAAAAGGGGGAGAAAATATGAGTATTTTTTTCATATGAGTCTAATTGTTGGAGTATATCAAATTTTAGAGGGTAATCTATATTAATCTTGATATAATATTTTGTAAAAGGATATGGAGAAAATAACAAACCTACATGGTCTACATTTCCAATATCACTTCAAAGCCTGCCACTACCCACAAAAACAAGCGTAAGAATGCGAATCTAGTAAATATTGCCTCTATAATCAATCTTCCAGACGTAAACGACTTTCTTTTTTGTGTCAATTTCATAAATTACTCTTAAATTGCCAACCCTTAAACGATATGAATTTTGGGTGTTAACAAGTTTTTTGGTATTTAGGCTAGAAGAAAAAGGATTTCTACCTAAGTTAAATAAGCCTTTAGTAATTTTCTGTTGATCAATTGGATGAAGTCTATTAAGTTGTTTTTTGGTCTTTGGGTGATAAAGCAGTAGATACATGAAAAGTTACTTAGCCAACATTTGTTTCTGAGTCAGCCAGTTAATTTTAGTTTTATTTTTCTTCTCAAATTCCTGGGCTTCAAGGCTATCTAAATAGTCTTCGTAGACCAGTTGAAGTTTATTAAACTCGTGTAAATTAAGCATAACCGCTTGGGGCTTAGAGTGAGAGAAAATATAAATAGGGTCATCAGTCTTAGCAACGTGACCCAAAAGACCTTTGGCATCTTGCCTCATGTCTGTAATGGTTTTAATATTTTGTGTGATTAACATAACATAAATATAACATTTATATCACATATTTGTCAAGTCTTATCATGTAGTAGAATTTGGCAATGAAGGAAAAAGAAGGAATGATATACATGTTTACAGGGGAAGGAAAAGGAAAAACGTCAACAGGAATGTGGACGGCGGTAAGGGCGGCCTTGTCTGGAAAAGAAACGGCCATAATACATTGGTACAAAGAAGAAAGTTGGAAGACAAACGACCAAAAAATAGGAGAGATACTGCCAAACCTGAATCAGTATTTAATGGGCAAAGGTTTCTACAAATTACCTACTGATCATTCAAATGTAGACGAACATAAAATGGCGGCCAAAGCAGCTTTTTCAAAAGCCAAGGAGTTGGTGGGTAAAGTACAAGTATTGGTACTAGATGAAGTGATTTGTGCTGTTGGGGACGGACTAATTAAAGAAGAGGAGTTGTTGAGCCT
>FLOH01001439.1_pt1 | contig 37301 bp, 37 predicted proteins | sample 756751 | NCBI WGS metagenome assembly FLOH01 (sample SAMEA4026879, study PRJEB14308) | marine metagenome | biome: coastal water; material: water | depth 74 m
GGCAGTGAACTGCACGCCTTGTACACGCAGGCCGGTCTGTAGGCTGTGCGGATGCGCGGAGTTAGAGGTGCCGTCTGCTTGCAGGCCGATGACCCAGTGGAGATGCGAGAAGCCGTCTCAGAGTTGCTCGGCGCCATGCTCGACCGTAACCAGATCACCGCTGATGAGGTAATTAGTGTGATTTTGACCTCCACCCCGGATTTGGTATCCGCGTTTCCGGCGGCCGGTGCCCGCGACTTTGGTTTCGTCGATGTACCGCTGCTATGTGCCCAAGAAATTAATGTGCACGGAGCCCTGCCCCGAGTCGTACGAGTTCTCATGCACATCGAAGGGGATCGCGACCGCGAACTTATTAGCCATGTCTACCTGCGCGGGGCTGAAGTGCTCCGGCAGGATCTACACCAGTGAACCTTGACCGCGGGACCGCTGTGATCGGTCCGGTACTGGTCATCGGCACCGGCTTAATAGGTACCTCAATCGCACTTGCGCTAAAACGAGCAGGTGTCGAGGTGTTTTTGAAGGACACCGATCCAAGCCAGTTAGCTACCGCGATGGCGGCTGGCGCGGGTTTAGTTTTTCAAGAAGAAGTAATCCCGAAACTTGTGGTGGTGGCGGTGCCGCCGCGCTACGCGGGTGGGGTGCTTGCGCAGGCGTCCGAGCGATTTTCTGAGGCTACGATCACGGACGTCACTTCGGTTAAGGCCCAAGTTCTCGCAGATGCGGTGGATCAGGGGGCCGACCCAAGGCGGTTAATAGGTGGGCACCCGATGGCCGGCCGTGAAGTTGCTGGCGCGGCCGGGGCTCGTGGTGATTTACTCGATGATCGGCTATGGGTATTGACCCCGAGTGAACTGACCACTGTCTACCACCTGAGGCAGGCCTACCAACTGGTTTCAACCTGTGGCGCATATGCGGTTGAGATGACACCCGATGAACATGATCGCGCCGTGGCCTTGGTGTCTCATACTCCGCAACTACTTTCGAGTGCATTGGCAGCCCAATTAACTGATGCGAGCTCAGATTATGTGCGCATCGCGGGGCAAGGATTACGCGATATGACCCGCATCGCAGCATCTGATAGTGCCCTTTGGACCGATATTCTTAGTGTCAACGCTAAGCAAGTCGCCGAAGTCCTGTCGAGCGTGGTGAATGACCTCACGGTGACACTTGCGGCTTTGCAGGCGATCGCGGCGGGCGATGCTTCGCAGACCGCAAGAGTCAGTAGTGCTTTGCAAACCGGCGCGGCGGGCCACTCGCGGATCCCGGGCAAGCATGGTGCAGAACAAATCGAGATAGCAATTGTTGGAGTCATGCTCGCCGATAAGCCAGGTGAGTTGGCGCGACTCTTTACTGGTGCGGGTGAAGCAGATGTCAACCTTGAAGATGTTCGAATCGAGCATGTACTTGGCCGGCCGAGTGGCTTAGTAGAGATTTCGGTACGCCCAGACAATGTTGAGACCCTTGCGGCAGCCTTGCGTGACCGGAGTTTTGATGTCCGCATCTAATATCTTGGTAATTGCGGTTGATGGTCCGGCAGGGTCAGGTAAATCAAGTGTCTGCCGTGGCGTGGCAGCCAAACTTGGTATGCGTTATCTCGACACCGGCGCCATGTATCGCGCCATGACCGTGGCGGTGCTTGCGGCTGGTGTTGATGTTGCTGATGAAGCCGCTGTCGAAGCGGTGGCCGAGCACACCAGCATTACCTGCGGTACTGACCCCGGTGCCCCTGAGGTCTGCCTCGATGGGCGAGATGTCGCAGAGTCCATTCGAGGCTCGGAGGTAACAGCGGCTGTTAGCGCAGTGAGCACTGTGCCAGGTGTGCGCAGGCGACTCGTCGAGATTCAACGCTCACAAGTACAGGCCGCCCGTGATGCTGAAGTCGGCATTGTTGTAGAGGGTCGCGATATCGGTACCGTCGTCGTGCCTGAAGCCGACCTGAAGATCTTCCTCGTGGCCGACCCCGCGGTTCGAGCTCAACGCCGCGCGCTGGAGAACGGTTCCGGTAAACTGCCTGAGCCAGCATCGGTAGCGGTAACTCACGAAGAAATACTTAAGCGTGATGCCTACGATGCTGGCCGTGAGATCTCACCCCTTGCTCAGGCCGATGATGCGCGCGTTGTCGACACCACAAATTTCACATTAAATGAAGTTATCGAGCAAGTGTGCATCCTTGCTGCTGGTGTGCAGCGGTGAGTGGGCCCGATTTAGCGCAATTGGCAGGCCGGGCAGCGCACGCGCGAAGTATTGGTGCCCTGCTAGTGCGGACGGCTTATCGGGTTGAGGTGCACGGTCGCCACCATGTCCCCGCTCACGGCCCAGCCCTGCTCGTGGGAAGCGACTTAAATTTGTTTTCTGCCGCAATAGTTGCTTCGGTGGCTTGTCGACCAATTCACACACTGGCTCCCGGGGCGCTTGCGCAAATAGGTGATATTCCGGTGATTTCACCGGGAATTGCCGCCGCGCAGTGGGCACTTGAACTGCTCTCGGCGGGTGCTGCGATCATGGTGACCGCGGATGTTCCACCCCTTGGATATTTATTGGCGCACGGGTCGGTCCCGATCACTCCGGTAGTGGTTATCGGTGGGTCGGGAAAGGTGGCGGATGATCCACCCAGATTGCGCTCTAAAATCGAGGTGTACTTCTGCGCACCACACACGATCGAGGCCAAAGCGAGCGAATTCGACACTTCGGATCCGTGTGCGCTTCGGGTGGTTCAGGGCTTAAGCGAAAGGGTTCGTCAGTTGACGAGCGACGCTAGAAATGAATGTGGCAGGAGAAGTGGCCTGCCGGTAATTGGAAGGGTGCAGCTATGAGTGATGGATGGGTTGCCGTAGGCGACGAGGATGAAGCCGAGCTCGATCTCGCCGCCGGCGAGCCAAGTGCTGACGGGGTTGACGATGACGGAGTTGACGATGATGAGGTGGACGGCGCCGAAGACTTAGGGCTGGAGGCCGCCTTGGCTGCGGCTCGTGGTGAATTCGGCGACTTCGACAGCGCATTGGCTGAATTAACTCAACCCGGTGACGGTGAGCCCGGGCTTCCTGTACTGGCTGTTGTTGGTCGCCCGAATGTCGGCAAATCAACCCTCGTCAATCGCATTATTGGCCGCCGCGAGGCCGTGGTCGAAGATGTACCCGGAGTTACCCGAGATCGCGTCACTTATGAGGCGGAGTGGAATAGCAAGCGATTCATGGTGATCGATACGGGCGGCTGGGACTTGAAGGTTCGTGGCTTACAGGCACAAATCGCCGCGCAAGCTGAGCGCGCGGTAAGTGACGCTGATGCTGTGGTGTTCGTGGTTGATGCGCGAGTTGGCGCCACCGACACAGATGAAGCCGTGGTGAAGGTGCTGCGCAGGTCAGGCAAACCGGTCCTACTAGTCGCAAATAAAGTCGATGATCGGGCCACTGAGATTGAGGCGACAAAGCTATGGTCACTTGGCTTGGGGGAGCCGCTTCCGGTATCAGCCCTGCATGGCCACGGCGCTGGCGACTTGATGGACGACATCGTGAAGATGCTTCCCGAAGTTGGGCACGGCACCTCGCGTGAAGGTGGACCACGGCGAGTAGCTCTCCTCGGCCGCCCCAATGTTGGTAAGTCATCACTACTGAATGCCTTGGCAGGCTCCGAACGCGTTGTTGTTGATGATGTTGCCGGTACTACCGTTGATCCAGTTGATGAGCTGATCACCCTCGATGACCGCTTGTGGTGGTTCGTCGATACCGCTGGTATTCGGCGCCGGTCCAAGGACGCAAGTGGTCATGAGTACTACGCCACCCTTAGAACCCAAGGCGCCCTTGATCGAGCAGAGGTTGCCATCGTGCTGATTGATGCCTCCGCGGTGCTGAGTGAGCAAGACGTGCGGATCATCTCTATGGTCAATGAATCGGGCCGTGCGCTAGTTCTCGCATTCAATAAATGGGATCTAAGTGACGAGGATCGACGAATCTACCTAGAGCGCGAAATTGACCGTGATTTGGCGCAAGTTGCTTGGGCCCCGAGGGTTAATATTTCAGCGCGCACCAAGCGTCACATGGACCGATTAACACCTGCCCTAGAGGCGGCGCTTACGGGCTGGGAAACTCGAATCTCAACCGGTCGACTCAATCAGTTCTTCACCGAGTTAACCCAGGCTCATCCACACCCATTACGTGGAGGCAAGCAGCCGCGAATATTGTTCGCGGCTCAAGTTTCGGTAGGCCCCCCCACCTTCGCCCTGTTCACCACCGGGTTCCTCGAGGCCGGCTACCGGCGTTTCATCGAGCGGCGACTGCGGGAGGACTTCGGTTTTGCTGGTACACCGATTCGCATCGTGATGCGGGTTCGTGAGAAACGATCCCGTCGATGAAGGCCGCGGGCCAGCGCCTGTAGAGTTCGGCTGCGCGGGCTGTGGCGCAGTTTGGTAGCGCGTCCGGCTGGGGGCCGGAAGGCCGCAGGTTCAAGTCCTGTCAGCCCGACTCGAGGGGCTTTAGTGCTTGGCTAGAAGGCCTGGACCACGATACTTAGGATCAAGCAGGCGAGGGCAATCCACCACATCAGGACACCGATCGCCACCACCCGAAGTGGTGCGCGGTATTCGCCGGCGGCATAGTGCAAAGTGTTCTTGGCGATTGCGGACAGTGGGGTCGCATCCTTTCGGGCATCGCCGGATGGATCGCGCTGTGACCAGTAGGCGCGCTCATTCGACATCCCTAAGAGGATGAAGGCAGCGGCGAAAATCGCCAGCACAATTGCGAAAATTAGCAAGGTTAGGGCTGCCATTGACATGCCTCAACCCTAGCGCTTCGCGGCTCACCCGTGATGGACGCTGGTGGATTTGCGAATCACGAGTTTAATTCTCGCTCCGAGGTGACCAGGTAGCGCAAAAAAATCGATCCGTCACTGGTAAGCACCTGTTTTGGTTGCAGTGTCAATCCGGAGAATTGCGAGGCGCTTAATAGGCGCGCTGCTGTGCCGACAAAAACGGGGCTAACTGTCAGCAGCAGCTCATCAAGGGCGTTGGCTTCAAGCAGCGCCGTAAGTAGCGTTGGCCCACCCTCGCAGTGGATACGCATTAGCCCTCGGGTGGCTAGGGCGTCGATGGCGGTGCGCGGGTCAACCTTTTGGGCCCCGCAAGCGATCAGGTCGATTCGACCTGCGAGGTCACTTGGAGCGGCGTCGATGGCGACCTGCGAGGTGAGCACCATTGACTTTGGGGTCTGTCCGGACGCCTCAGCGAATAGGGCGAGGTTTGCGGGTAAATTCAAAGTATTTGAGACGATGGCAAGGGGTATCGGTGCGGGACGATAGTTCTCAGTGCGAACCGTGCTGGCACCCACCAAAATCACCTCGGCGGCACGGCGCAATTGGCCAAAGAGGGCGTGGTCGGCGGGGGAGGAAATCGACTTGGAAACTCCATCAGCGCCCACTATGGACCCGTCAAGGCTCATCACCATATTGGCCCTCACCCATGGAAGACCTCGGTTAAGGGGCCAGGGGTAGGCCGCGGCCAGGTCTGGCTCCGAAAGCTCAATAATTGGCGCTGGCCACACTCTTTTCACCCGGTCATCGTCGCATGGTCGAGTTATGTGGTTTGCTATGCCCATGGAGATGACCGGAATAATCTCAGGGCTCTTCGCAGGGATCATTATTGGGCTCATCGCGCGCCTGTTGGTGCCGACTATGCAATCAATCGGCTGCATAGTAACGATCATTATCGGTGTGCTGGGCGCATTCCTTGGCCTGGCGGCAGCCAATGCATTTGGCTACGGCAATTCATGGTTACTCGTATTCATCACACAAATATTCATCGCGACCATCTTGGTTGCGATCGTTGCAGCACTGTTCCGTCGCAGTAATACTGGATAATCACTATTTCACTTCGATCCGATATCTAGCAGGAGGTTTCAAATCATGCGTGGACGCCTACTCCGGACCGCAGCAGTTGTCGGTACCGCCAAAGTCACAGCCAATGCGATCGATGATCGCCACGATGCAAAGGCTGACGCCGCTGCTGCAGAAGCCGCTCCCGCCGCGCCTGCAGCCCCGGCTGCCCCAGCGTTAGCGCCGAGCGATGACATCGTCACCCAGTTGACCAAGCTTGGTGAGCTAAAGGGTGCTGGCGTCCTCAGTGAAGCTGAGTTCGAAGCCGCCAAGGCGAAACTGCTGGGCTAATTGCGACACTCGGTGTTGGATTTCCAAGGCCGAGGGGCTCTTGTCACTGGTGCTGGCGCCAGTGACGGCATTGGGTATGCCACGGCAAGACTCTTAGCGGAATCAGGCGCAGCGGTTTTCTTGGTGTCGCTCGGTGGCCGTGCCTTTGACAGGGCTCAAGAGTTAACCGCGGCCGGACACCTCGCGTACGGTGCCAGTTGCGATCTGACCGATCCCGATGCAGTTAAGGCGCTCATGCAAGAGGTTTTTGCGCGATTGCCAGCCCTTCACGTGGTTGTCAACAATGCGGGCATGACCAGCACAGCCGGTGACTTTGCGAGGGAGTCGGGAACGGTCGAGGACATCGATTTTGCAGGCTGGCGGGCAGGTATCGCCCGCAATCTTGATTCCGCTTTCTTGGTCACCAAAGCTGCCTTGCCAGCGGTGCGGGCCAGCGGATCAGGGCGAATCGTCATGGTTGCCAGCGTTACCGGCCCGGTGATGGCAATGGGCGGTGACGTTGCCTATGCGGCGTCCAAATCGGGTCTGGTTGGCTTAGCCCGCGCTATCGCAATTGATGAAGCCCGCCACGGAGTAACCGCAAATGCGGTCGCGCCGGGCTGGATTACCACCGGCTCCCAGACACCACACGAGTATGAGCAGGGGTTACGTACCCCGATGGGGCGATCTGCTCGACCAGAGGAGGTTGCCTCGGCGATCACCTGGTTAGCTTCACCCGGGGCCTCTTATGTCACCGGTCAGTGCTTAGTGGTCGATGGCGGCAACTCTATTGCGGAGGAACGCGGATAAACGTCTGTTGGCATTGATCAGTGGGGGTAGCCCCCTAATTAATGGGCCACCAACTGCTTTTCCTTGATTTTACCCTTGGGACGTGCTCTCATAACGACGTAATGATTAATCGTCAAGCAACTACAAGGTAGGAGCACGTTATGCCGAGTTCAAATATTGTGGTTCCTGTGAGTTCAGCGCCAACTGATCGGCTCGCGCTCGGTGCTGGTTGGGGCCGCCCGGTTGTTGCCGGTATCGGTTTCGGCGAAACTCTAAACCCCGCTTCGCTCCGGTATGGATGCTTCGAGAGTAATGAAGAGTAGCGCCCTTGACCACTTTTGGTTGGGGGCCGGTTGTTTGTGGTGGTGAACTCCCACAGGGGTCTGTTGCGCGGACAGGCAAAATGAAAGAACCCCTCGTTTCCGAAGGGTTCATCGTGGACCGTACAAGACTTGAACTTGTGGCCTCTCCCGTGTCAGGGGAACGCTCTAGCCAACTGAGCTAACGGTCCATGGTGCGAAAGCGAAGGCTATCAGGGCGCGGCCCCATTGGGCACGCTAGGGGCGAGGCTGGCGCAGGAGCTGGCTTGCGACCTGTTAGCGGGTGGGGCTATCCCCGTAGGTGTGACCCCAGCCATAACGAGCACCGGCGACCCCGCTCATCAGGAGACTAACCTCATCGAGTTGCACGGCAGTTATGACAACGTCAGCCGCCGCCGCATTTTCGGCTAGGTAGGTGCGCCGTTTGGTGCCGGGGATCGGAACTACGTCGTCGCCCTGGGCCGTGAGCCACGCGATAGCCAATTGCGCTGGGGTGCAATTCAAATTTGCGGCGTAATCGGCGAAGTGTTGAACTAACCCTCGATTATGTTCGAAATTCTCGTCTGCAAAACGCGGGCTCTTGAGCCGGTGATCTCCCTCCGCCAACGCGGTGGGATCGGTGATCTTGCCGGTCATGAGGCCGCGCCCCAGGGGGCTATAAGGCACCAGGCCGATACCGAGTTCGCGGGCAACGGGCAAAACCTCGGGTTCAATAACGCGCGACCACAGCGACCACTCACTTTGTAGAGCGGCAATGGGGTGAACCGCGTGCGCTCGGCGCAGGCTTTCGGCACTGGCCTCGGAGAGCCCTAGGTAGCGGACTTTTCCGGAAGCAACGATTTCAGCCATCGCCCCTACTGTTTCTTCAATCGCAATGGTGGGGTCGATTCGGTGGAGGTACCAAAGATCTATGTAGTCGGTGCGTAGCCGGCGCAAGCTCGCGTCGATAGCCAAGTAGGCATCTTCAGGGCGCCCTTTCATCACATAGTTGGGCTCGATGCCGAACTTGGTCGCCAGCACGATATCGGCACGATGGTGCTGGAGGGTCTCACTGATTAACTCCTCATTGGACCCAGCCCCATAGACCTCTGCTGTGTCCCAGAAGGTAACTCCGAGTTCAATTGCAAGTTCCAGGGTGGAGGTTGCCTCATAGACGTCTGGGGTCCCATAGAAAGCTGACATCGGCATGCAGCCAAGTCCCACCGCGCTTACCTTTAGACCAGATTTTCCAAGCTCCCGGGTTTTCATAGCACCAGACTAGTTGGCAGGTTCGACGAAACCTCGGGTGCTGGCCTTCGATACACAAGACCGAAATGGAGGTGGAGACGGGATTTGAACCCGTGTACGCGGCTTTGCAGGCCGCTACCTCGCCTCTCGGTCACTCCACCATGGCGCCATGCCACCCACTCGGGGTGTCTGGCATTTTCGAGCGGACGACGGGATTCGAACCCGCGACCCTCACCTTGGCAAGGTGATGCGCTACCAGCTGCGCTACGTCCGCATACGACCTGAAAAAGTATTCGCAATTTCAGGCTGAAAGGGAACAATATCTGACGAAGGGTTGGACGTAGCATGATGGGGCCCATGACGCAGGCTTTTGCTCACTTGGGGGGCAGGTGGGCTACCGGGGTCAGCGAAGTCACCAATGACCTCGGGGCTTTGGATAGTAGTGGCCGCTGGGCGGTGTTGTTGCCCTATAGCGGGCCTCCGGTTGCTATTAGGTTCAGAAGTTGGCAGGAGCGGCCCAGCGTGCTTGGGTCGAGCAAGGTTGGTCCGATTAGGTGGCAGGGTCCACCGGCCAATTCATGGAGCTCGTCGGTTGACGAACCTGAGTACCTAGCGGCGGTTGAGGAGGTAAGAACCGCTATCGCGGCAGGATCGGTGTATCAGGCGAATATTTGCCGGGTCTTGAGCGCCCAACTGCCTGATAAAGGGCAAAGCGATATTGCCGGCCTGTATGAGTTGCTACGGGTTGGTAATCCGGCCCCTTATTCCGGGATGATCTGCGCCCCTGAACTTGGCATTGAGGTAGTCACCGCGAGTCCAGAACTGTTCTTGGAGCGCCAAAAAGGTGTTATCCGCTCAGGTCCGATCAAAGGCACCGGGAAGGTGGCGGGGGATCTAACCGCCAAAGATGAAGCCGAAAACGTGATGATCGTGGATTTAATGCGCAATGATTTAGCAAAAGTTTGTGCAACAGGATCGGTGACGGTGCCAGAGCTTCTTAAAGTGGAGGTGCACCCGGGACTGGTGCATTTGGCCTCATATATCTCCGGAACCCTACTCGCGAACGCCAGTTGGCCGCAAATAATCGAGGCAACATTCCCCCCGGGCTCGATAACCGGAGCGCCGAAATCTTCAGCTATCCGGATAATTGGGGAGCTTGAGCCGGTGCCTCGCGAGTACTACTGCGGCGCGATTGGCTGGGTAGATGCCGACGAAGGCACCGCATGTTTAGCGGTAGCGATCCGAACTTTTTGGAAGTCAGCTGGACAACTGCATTTTGGCACCGGTGCGGGCATAACTTGGTCATCGGATGCGCAGGGCGAATGGCGCGAAACGCAGCTCAAAGCAGCACACCTGACCACTGTTGCTGCTGGGTCATGGCAAAGTTAGGCCCCATGTGGATGAAGCCGCAATGATGATCTGGGTTGGCGATCGAGATTTTGGCTCGCTGGTATCGCAAGATGAAGCACTGGTCTCGGTTTTGGATCACGGCTTCACCGTGGCCGATGGCATATTCGAAACCCTGAAAGTTGTGGGCGGCTCCGCATTTGCAATCAGCCGTCACCTTCGGCGCCTGAGTGCTTCTGCTCGCGCAATGGGTTTGGTTGATCCTGATCTCGATGTCATTCGCGCGGCTGTTGGTGAAGTGCTCCTCGCGAATCGGCCACTGCTAGCGGGGCCGGGCCGCCTGCGCATCACCTACACCGGGGGCTTCGCGCCCTTGGGCAGTGATCGCGGGGCGGCGGTGCCAACGCTCGTGGTGGCCGTGGCGCCACAAACCCCGTGGCCCGATACCACCACGGTGGTGACGGTTCCTTGGGTACGAAATGAACGGTCTGCCATAGCGGGGGTTAAGACAACTTCGTACGCAGAGAATGTGATTGCCTTGCTGCGGGCCCACGAGCTTGGAGCCTCCGAAGCAATCTTGGCTAACACTCGTGGTGAACTTTGTGAAGGCACCGGAACCAACATTTTTGTGATCATCGATGGTCAAGTATTTACCCCGCCGCTGACGAGTGGTTGCCTTGCTGGGGTAACCCGCGATTTAATTCTTGAATGGTTCGATGTCACAGAGCAGGAGCTTGTCCTTTCGGCGCTACCCGGCGCTGATGAGGTTTTCATTTCTTCATCAACGAGAGATGTGCACCCGGTGGTTCGAGTAGATGATCGTGTTTGGGCGACCGCGGGCCCAATTTCGACAATGATGCGTCAGCAGTTTGCAATTCGCGCAGCGTCCGATATCGACCCGTAGCACTACTCGCTAAAGTTATGGCCCCCCCAATGCGAGGGGGGCCATAACTGCGATGCGTGGGTTACACGCCCTTATAGGAGCGAGTCACCGAGTAGGCGGCCCATACATTCGGTACACCTGGTGCACTGCCAACGACGGTGCACGTGCCCTTCTTTTTGATTTTCAGTTTCACCGCCCCGCTGTTCGGGAACACTAGTGAGCAGATTTTGCTCTTACCGGCGGTAATTTTCCACGTGATGTTCTGGCCGGCATTGGTGTCACTTTGTGAGGAGGATTCAAGGGTAAGGGTTTTACCCACATTTACCTTGCCGGATTGCGGAGCCGCCAAGGTTGCTGTTTGCTGGCCCAGACCAACGGTCACGGTGTAGTTCTGGGTGACAGGTGCGTAACCATTGCCACCTGCACTGACGAATGACAGTATGCAAGATCCGGTGCTGGCCGGGGTGATAACCGATAACCCAGGGGTTGTGCAGGGCCCGGAGTCATTGAGAGTCACCTTGGCGCCAGACAACGTCGAAACATTGAAATTAGTTGTCGAACTTGCGCTGAGTACGTAAGTACCGTTAGGGCTCCAAGTTGTGCCACCGGCGGGAGTGACGGTGATGACGTCATTTGATGCTGGTCCGGTAACTACCGTGATAGCACCGGAGGTGGAACCACTACCACCTTGATTTGTCGTGTAGTTAGCACCTAGGGTGAAAGCACCTGCAGCTGTTGGTGTCCATTGGAAACTGGCCACACCCTTAACTAGTGGCACTGAAGCACTGATCGGGTTACCGTTCAAGGTGAATCCAACTGAGCCCTGCACGGTGGTCGGGTAGACCGTGGCAACCAAGGTTTGCGGGATACCCGTTGTCATGGTGGTTGGATGCGTCAAAGTTATCGGGGTGCCGTTCGGCGTGGCATTTATGAAGTCCTGCGGTGACACTGAAGATGCCGCATTCGCATCTCCACCGTAGGTGGCCTGGAAGGTGTATGTCCCTGAAGCCGGCGGTGTCCACCAGTAATAGGCGTAGCCCTGGCCATTGCCCGGGCCAGGGGTCAAGCCCATGGTCTGCAATGTTGCTCCATTTACATCCTTGACAACGACTTGGCCGGTCGGGGAGTACGCGCTTGGGCTATTTGATTGAACGGTAACCGTGATCTTGGTCGCCACGCCGACTTGTGCATTGTTTGGAGTTGAGATCGTGGTGGTCGTCAAAGTTTGGCCGATATTGGCGCCGCCAAGATAGACAGGCGAGCAGGTGCTGCCAATCGTGGCCTGGGTGATCTGCCCAACAATTGTGGGCGACCAATAGATGGTGGCGTTGCCATTGATATCGGCGTAAACCAAAGGCGCAGAGACCGTGACCCCGTTGCTGTATTGGGCGGTGAACGCTAATTGAGCACTTGGGCATACCGCCTGTGCTGTAATAGTTTGGTTCACGCCAACGGTGCCATTGCCGTAGCCGGTGGCACCTGCCGCCTGTGCTGGTGCAGCCGCAAGGCCGACCGCGCCTAAGACCAGAGCTGAAGCGGCGGTCGCACGAATGATCAGGCCGCGGAATTTTCGCGGTTGGAACTTATTGTTGGACATGTGGGCACCCTTTCTGAGGTTTAAATGAACAATATCCCCAGCAAGGTGCTGATTAAGGGGAAACGCGCTTAGATTTTAAGGTAAGTAGGGGCACGAGCTCGATCTGATTACGCCGTCCCCTTCACGTACATGGCCTGATACCTGAGCGAAGTACTGTCCGGAGGCCATTTGCGCTAAAGTTTCCATCCTTCGGGCGATTGGCTCAGTGGTAGAGCACTCGCTTCACACGCGAGGGGTCACTGGTTCGAACCCAGTATCGCCCACCGAAGGCCAGCCACGGCGTTTCATACACATAGGGCCATGGACACGGGCCGGTAGTTGAGGCGCCAGGCTTGAAGCCACGGGCACTTGACGCCATGATGGGCTCGTGTCGACAGCGGAGCAAGTGGCGCGTACCAGGGCCTGGACCCGGCAGGGCATCATCGAGCTACTTGCAAACTTGCTGGTCATAGCCGCTGTCCCTTTGATCGCGCGCAGCCTGTGGCCGATGTTTCGTGAGGGCATCACCAACTTTGGTTTCGCTGAAATAGTCGAGAAGTTGGCGGGCGCCGGCGGTTGGACGGACGTTGGCTGGGAAGTTGCGTCAACAATTGGTCTCATCAAGCCTGACTTTTCAGCTTATGACTCCCTTGAGGTGTTGCATCCCCTCGTTGGGATGCAACTGGACTTCGTAGATTTGTCGGTGAACTCGCACCCACCATTTGCGATTCCACTCGGGTTGCCGTTGGCTTACCTAGATTATGGCTGGTGGCTGTCCTTTTACGTCGTCGCTAGTTTCTGCCTGATCGCGCTCAGTATGCGCCTGATGCGAGTTCCTGCCTACATCGCTTATCCACTAGCGCTCGGAATCTGCCTGACAATCCCGGGGCGCTGGGGATTGATGAGCACCTATCCAATGTCCGCTGTCCTTATTGCCCTCGCCTGGAAATACCGGCGCCATCCAGTAATTGCCGGCGCCGCATACGGTGTCTACGGATCCTCGCGGGGTATCGGGTTGTTAATGCTCTTGTATCCGCTGTGGCGAAGACAGTGGAAGACCTTGATGATCGGTGCCGCTATTCCCGTTGCCCTATTGGCCATCGCGGTAGCGTTGGAGCCGACGGTTATCACCGCATTCCTTGAAAGTTCACGGGCGTCAATCGCTGCATCTTTACAACGCAGTGACCTCATGACATTGGGAGCCCTGCTGCGAAGGAGTGGGTCCCAGGAGTACGTGGGCTGGCTGATTGCAGGGGTGGTCGCGGCGATCGCGCTTTGGCGAAAGCAAGAGCCATTTTGGGTGATCAACTGGTTCATCCTGGCCATTAGCCCAATCGCCTGGCTTCACACATTCGTCATGGCGATACCACTACTTGTAGTGGTATGGCGATCAAGCAAATTGGGGGTGGTTCTGGTGCTCATCGCTGCCGCCTCGGTGGTTTCACCCCCACCGCTTATTTCTACCTACTTCTCAATCAACTGGGTGGTGGTAATAGCGGTTGCTGGTATTGCGCTACTTGCCTGCCCGATACCGCGCGAGCTGGAGTATCGAAAACCTGCGTAACCACATAGGGGGCCCAAAGCCCGGCTACACCATGTGCGGTGCCTTGGATAGTGCATGGGCCCAAAATCTGTGCCCGGGCGAAGTGTGCCCCGCTTGCGGTGGAGCAATTCGCGTCGCCCTTGATTACCTTCCAGTTAATCCCCATGCCGGCATTTGTTCGATTATCACCGGTAGTGAGGTCGATATTGCGACCACTCCCTTGCTGCTCAGAGCGCGATAGGATTTTTGCGGTTTGGGTGCCAAGCACAAGCTTTAATGAAGTGTTTGCGATCGCGCCCTCATAGCCTTGGCCATAAGGCGCATTCGCACTTAATATGCATTCGCCGCTACCACTTATTGCGGTGATAGTCAGCCCGCTGGCGATGCAACCACCGGCGGCCGTGAATGAAGATATCGGGCCAGATGGTGACGTGATTTCAAATAGCTGACTCTGTCCGTACGCGAGTGCAGTTCGTGGAGGCGCGAAATAAATGATGGCCGGACCCTTGCTGGGCAAAACATTTACCCACATGTGTGCGACTCCGAACACGTTCGGATTGTTGAGCTGGCTGAAGGTCACTCCGATGTCTTGCCAGCCAAGAGATTGGGTGACGAATGGGAAGGTAGCTATGCCATTGTTTACGGTAATCGAGGCCGACAAGGGCGAACCATTGATGGTGAAAGCGACGCTGCCTTGCAAAGTTGTCGGGTAGGTTGTCGCGATTAAGTTGCTGGTGATTCCGCGGTAGATTTGGGGTACTTCTATTTGCACAATTTGACCATTGGGCGTTACCTCGACCGAAGTATTCGTTGAAGTTTGCGAACTGTTGAGCATTGATCCATCTTCGGGATAGAAAATGGCGCTGAAACCGTAGGACCTGAGCTCTGCTGCATACCAGACGATCGAAGCGGTGCCGTCAGCGATGGTGGCACCTCTTTGGGTCCGAGCGGCGGCCATGACTTCTCCTGCGGCGGTTCGAAACTGAATGGACCCGACGGGGGCGGTGACACCATCTGTGGAAGTGACGCTGGCGGTCAAGGTGTTGTAGGAGTTGACCGTGGCCAGGCCCGGTGGGTTTATCACGGTTACCGTGTTGGTGGCGGTGGCTTGCGCCGGGGTTGCCGCCAAGATTGGGAGTACAGCCAAGGTGGTGATCACGCCCAAGAGCGCCGCCAAACGGTGGAACGAAGTCATGGCTGCCTCCATCGCAGTTCAAAATCGCGCCGTGTGGGCCCCAGAGTATTGTGTGAGGAATGCAGCGCACCGCATTCGACCTTGCCGGCGACGATCGGTCGATTATTGCCGCCCGCGTCAATGGCTTGCTGACCGACCTTGCGAGCCCGGTATCAGCCGAAGACACCGTTGAACTTATTTCAATTGGCAGCCCCGAGGGCCTAGCAATTTTGCGTCATTCGACCGCTCATGTGCTCGCCCAGGCGGTACAAGACATCTTCCCGACCACCAAACTTGGGATCGGCCCTCCCATTAAAGATGGTTTCTATTACGACTTCGACGTCGAAAGACCGTTTACCCCGGAAGATCTGGCAACGCTGGAAAAGCGGATGGTTGAGATCATCAAGGCCGGGCAGCGGTTCGTGCGTAGGGTGGTCAGCGAAGATGAGGCAGTCCATGAACTTGCAGCCGAGCCATACAAGCTTCGATTGATTGGTAGCAGCGGGGGGGCCGATGTCATGGAGGTGGGCGGCTCCGAATTGACCATCTATGACAATGTCGATGCCAAAACCGGTGAGCGCTGCTGGGGTGATTTATGTCGAGGCCCACATGTGCCGAGCACTCGATACATTCCGCAGAATGCAATTAAGTTGATGCGTACATCGGCGGCATATTGGCTAGGGGATCAAAAGAATGAGTCTCTGCAGCGGGTATACGGCACCGCCTGGCCATCCAAGGACGAACTAAAGGCGCATCTGACATTTCTTGAAGAAGCTGAGCGCCGTGACCACCGACGCCTTGGCGCTGAAATGGACCTGTTCTCATTTCCCGAGCAAATCGGCTCAGGGCTCGCGGTATTCCACCCCAAAGGTGGGGTGGTGCGCCGGGTGATGGAGGACTATTCCCGAAAACGTCACGAAGCCGGCGGCTATGAGTTCGTAAATACTCCGCACATCACGAAGGCTGCGCTTTTTGAGCAGTCCGGCCACCTGGATTGGTACGCCGAAGGCATGTACCCCCCGATGCATTTAGATGCCGAGATTGATGACGAAGGTGTGGTGCGTAAGCAAGGCGCCGACTACTACCTAAAACCGATGAACTGCCCGATGCATAACTTGATTTTTGCCTCGCGCGGCCGTTCTTATCGAGAGCTGCCACTGCGGCTATTTGAATTTGGCACAGTTTATCGCTACGAGAAGTCCGGGGTGGTGCAAGGATTAACGCGTGCACGCGGTTTCACCCAAGACGATGCGCACATTTACTGCACTAAGGAGCAGATGCCAGATGAGCTCGATCGGCTCCTCACGTTCGTGCTAAATCTGCTGCGCGATTACGGTTTGACAGATTTCTATCTTGAGCTGTCAACTCGCAACCCGGATAAATCCGTGGGCGAAGAAGCCGAGTGGGTGGAGGCGACCGAAGCCTTACGCGAGGCGGCAAGCAAACAGAATCTCGAATTGGTACTTGATGAAGGCGGAGCAGCCTTTTATGGCCCGAAAGTCTCTGTCCAAGCCAAGGATGCCATCGGTCGTACCTGGCAGATGTCGACCATTCAGGTCGATTTTCAGTTACCGCAGCGCTTCGACCTTGAATTCCAAGGTGCTGATGGCAACCGGCAACGACCCGTCATGATTCACCGTGCCCTCTTCGGCTCCATTGAGCGGTTCTTCGCGGTGCTTTTGGAGCATTACGCGGGGGCCTTTCCGCCGTGGCTCGCTCCCGTGCAGGTAATCGGGATCCCGATAACCGACGCTCATAATGAGTACTTACAAGGTGTTGCTGAAAAATTGCGCGAGGCTGGGGTGCGGGTCGAGGTCGATACATCTGATGACCGCATGCAAAAGAAGATCCGCACGGCGCAGAAAAGCAAAGTGCCATTTATGTTGATCGCGGGCGACGAAGACCTTGCCGAGGGCGCGGTTTCCTTCCGTTACCGCGATGGCACCCAGAAGAATGGCGTCAGCATCGCTGATGCGGTTACCGAAATCACGGGTGTAATCGCATCTCGGGGTCAGGTTTAGTTATGGGAGAAGCCTGGGATCGACTTTGGACTCCACATCGAATGAAGTACCTGCGCGGTGAAAGTAGGCCAAAGCACACAGATGCGGGTGCTGATTGCCCATTTTGCATCGCACCCAATCTCGGGGCCGACGAAGACCTAGTAGTTGCACGAGGCACGTTGGTCTATGCCGTCTTGAATTTGTACCCTTATAACTCCGGGCACTTGATGATCTGCCCTTATCGTCACGTAGCTGACTACACCGACCTAACCGACGAAGAAGTAATTGAAGTTGGGCACTTTACGCAGCAGGCAATGACCGCCCTGCGCACCGTCTCCAATGCGCACGGATTCAATATCGGCATGAACCAGGGGTCTTCCGCGGGGGCCGGGATCGCCGGACACCTGCACCAGCATGTGGTGCCTCGCTGGGGCGGCGACACTAATTTCTTGCCGATAATCGCCGGCACCAAAACTATTTCGCAATTGCTCGATGACACCCGGCAACTTCTTGCTGATGCTTGGGCTTCTGGGTAGCTTCGCGCAGTTAGCCCCCAAGAATTTTCTTGGCCGCGGCCGAAGGCATTGGCCCGAACCCTGCAGGCTTTCTGGTGTAACTGCCGGTGCCATGGGTGAGGGATCTAATGTCGATCGCGTAGCGGGTGAGCTCTGCCTCTGGCACGATTGCTCGAACAACGCTGCGCCCACCGGCCATTGACTCGGTGCCGGTCACGTGTCCGCGTCGGGTTGAAAGATCTGAAATCACCGCACCCATGTGCTCATCTGGCATTAGCACCGCGAGTTCCATCAACGGTTCGAGCAGGTTGATGGTTGATTTAGCGGCGGCGTCCTTCAGGGCGAGGGCACCGGCGGCCTGAAAAGCCATATCCGATGAGTCAACACTATGTGACTTTCCGTCAACCAAAGTTACCCGAATATCAACCACCGGGTAGCCGATAGCAACGCCTTTAAGTAACTGGGCTCGGACACCCTTTTCGACTGAACCAATAAATGCGCGGGGCACGGCACCACCAACTACTTTGTCGACGAAATCAAAACCGGTGCCTACCGGCATTGGCTCGACGACTATCTCGCAGACGGCGTACTGGCCATGCCCGCCAGATTGCTTAACATGGCGCCCGATTCCCTGAGCCGCAGTTGCAAAGGTTTCACGAAGTGAAATCCGAACTTCCTCAGTATCAACATTTACTCCATACCGTGTCGTTAGATGCTCGGCAACTAGATTCGCATGGGCCTCGCCAAGGCACCACACCACCATTTGCCCGGTAGCCACATTTTGGTCAATGCGAAGAGTCGGATCTTCGGCGAGTACGCGGGCAAGCGCCGCGCCTAATTTATCCTCGTCTGCGGTGGTTTGGCCGCGGATCGCAATTGGCAATAATGGTTCTGGCATCAGCCAAGATTCCATGATCAGCGGTTGGGCGGGGCTCGACAAAGTATCGCCGGTTTCGGCACGAGTCAGTTTGCTAACTGACACGATGCTGCCAGCAATAGCGTTAGTAACCGGGCGCTGTTCTGCACCCAGTGGAGCGCTGAGTACCCCGATTCGCTCATCAACATCGTGGCTTTGGTGACCAGATGAACTTTCGAAATGCCCTGAAACGTGGACCGCTTGATCGGCCGTCAAGGTTCCGGAGAAAACGCGTACTATCGAAAGCTTACCGATATAAGGATCGGTTGTGGTCTTGATTACTTCAGCGCAAAGGGGGCCGGCAGGGTCGGCCGACAACGGTGGCTTGGGGTCACCGCCGACACTCGTGACAACCGGCAACGGGTGCTCGGCTGGCGACGGGAAACCACGGGTTATGAGGTTAAGGAGCAACTCGGTACCCAAAGTTGCGGGGGTCAATGCGTGCCCAATGACCGGGTGAAAGTGGCCTCGGGCCACAGCGCGTTCAAAATCCCTATTCAATGTTTCGACACCTATTTGATCACCGGCAACGAAGCGATCCATCAAGTTCTCGTCCTCGGATTCGGTGATGATGGCCTCAATAAGATCACCCCGCGCCTGTTCAATTAGTTCGCCGTGTTCAGGGTCGCACTCACGCTCTGCGCGTATGCCTGTCGTCCATTCGTGAATCTGGGTTGTTAGGAGGTCAATGAAGCCGATGGGGGTGCCGTTGGCTGCATGAATAGGGAGGTGCAGTGGCAGTACCCCGCCGCCGCCGGTAAACACGCGGCGGCAAACCGCCACCGTTTCATCAAAATCAGCCCGGTCTTTGTCGAGTTTGGTAACAACGATCGCGCGCGGCATTCCGACCGACTCGCATTCGTCCCAAAGCTGTTGTGTTGCCGCATCAACCCCATCAACTGCGCCTATTACAAAAAGTGCGGCATCAGCGGCGCGTAATCCAGCTCGAAGGTCGGCAATGAAGTCTGCATAGCCCGGAGTGTCGATCAAGTTAATGACTAAACCTTGCCAAGAAATTGCTGCCACTGCGAGCCCGACAGAGCGATGCTGCTTTATGGCAACCGGATCAACGTCGGTAATAGTCGTACCGTCCTCAACTTTGCCAATGCGCGTGCTAGCTCCAGCGGCGTAAATTAGTGACTCGACCAGCGAAGTTTTCCCAGATCCGGTTGGCCCGACAATTACGACATTGCGAATATCTTCGGGGAGGCGGGCAATTGGCACCGCCTTAAACCCTCGCTTATCGGACATTTCAACCTCTTTCACGCCGTTAAGACTTGAGTCTTCACCGTTTGGCGGACCTAAAGCAAACCCCAGAACATAATCAGCGTATGAGAATCGTCCAGCCATTGCGAATGGCACAAATTCGATCGGGTCCAAGCCGGCTCCTGCTTGGGGCCCTTGCCGCGGCGTTGGCAGTTGGAATCGGGCTGGTAAATGTGGCCAATACCCCGGCGATTGCTTCAACAGCATTGGCCGCGGGGGAGCAGGTCGAACTGAGCGTCCTCGTTTATAACATTGAGTACTCTGGAGACGCCTCCACCGATCGAGTGATCCGAGAGATAGATGCTGACATCGTTGGTGTTTTGGAGTCCTACAACCGGCTCCCGGAGATTGCCCGCAAAACCGGATATCCGTATTACAACGTTAGCCTGCAATTGCTATCGAAATTTCCGATTCTTGAACCCTCAGGGGCTGAAGGCCTTTACTCACTTATCGAGGTGGAGCCGGGGTATGTAGTTGCATTCTTCAACACGCACCTTGATTATGTGAAGTACGGTCCTGCGCGGTTGGTTAAAGGCTTTTCGGAGAAAGCCGTAACGCAGTCGGAAATTATCGTTCGTGCGAATTCAATAAACATCTTGACCCCGGACATATCCTCTCTAATTGGGCAAGGTTATCCAGTGTTCTTAACCGGAGATCTAAATTCGCCCTCAACTTTGGATTACACCAAGGCTACGGTCGGCACCCGCGCAGGCATTGATTCAGCAATGCGCTGGCCGGTCAGTGATGCACTTTTCAAGGCAGGAATGCGCGACGCCTACCGGGACGTGCACCCAAATCCGGTTCGCGTTCCAGGCATAACCATGGTCGATCCCGACTTCAGGAAGGGTGGTTCCGGCGATCGAATCAACTACATCTACGCCGGTGGTCCGAGCACAACACTCACTAGCACGGTTGTTGGTGAACTTGGAGGCCCGGATGTCGGTATCGGATTTAAGAAGTGGACATCTGATCATCGCGCGGTGCTGAGCACCTTCCGAGTAACCCCGGTGGCATTACCTACCACGGTCTCTTTGAATAGTCGCATGCTGAACCAAGGAGACACGCTCAACGTTCGATATCACGCACCCGGATATTCATCCACCACCATTATTGTCGTGCCTGAAGGGGCTGCAAAGACAGCTGCAATATTGACAAATTCGACTTCAGAATCTGGTAGCACTTCATTTGCGACCACTGCGCTACCACCTGATGGCTATGACATTGTCATGTTGAGTAGTAATGGAAGCGAATTGGCACGAAACTCATTTTGGGTGCGGTCAACGGGCGCTGGAGTTGACCTGCAATCCGGCGCTGACACGTACAAAGTGGGCGAACCGATTGATATCTCATGGACAAACGGTCCGGCCAACCGCTGGGACTGGATTGGGGTTTACCGCGCAGGTGCCGCTAATCCGAATAAGGATGACTATCTCCTTTGGGGCTACGTTGGTGGCCATAACTCCGGGGCATTGCCACCGCAGGTTTTCGGCTCAATGACCTTGGGTGCACAGTCCCAAGGGAAACCTTGGCCTTTGCCACCAGGGGATTACCGAATCCATTACCTTTTGACCGACCAGTACAAGTCAGCTGGGTATCACGACATCAAGGTTGTCAAATAAGCGCTATTGGCCATGTCTCCGGAGAAACCATCCCCTGCCGGTAACATAGGGTCTTATGCTTAATAATCCGGCCGCGCGCAAATTGGCCAGCGGGATCATCGAGCCGCCGGCCCGGTTATTACTGCGTTTACATGTCTCGCCGGATTTCGTCACGGTTTTCGGAACCATCGGGGCGGTGGCATCTGCACTAATCTGTTTCCCGTCTGGCAATTTCGGGCTCGGCGTGCTGTTAATTGCGATCTTCGCAATAAGTGACTTGCTCGACGGCACCATGGCCCGGATAGCTGGTACGAGTGGTCCGTGGGGCAATTTCTTGGACGCGACTTTAGACCGAGTCGCCGATGGGGCGATCATCGGCGGAATCATTATTTGGGCGGCATTGAATGGTGAAGTTGGTACCGTGTGCGCTGGAACTTTGGCCCTGGTGATGGGCCAGGTCACTTCATATGCCAAAGCGCGGGCCGAGGCGGTGGGTGCCACTGCGAATGTCGGCATCGCAGAGCGGGCCGAGCGGCTAATCACGGTGCTTATCGCCGCCTTGCTCACCGCTCTTGGAGTCCCTTATGTACTGCCGGCGGTGCTATGGGTTCTTGGTGCCCTTGGCCTGGTCACGATCATTCAGCGTATGGCGGTTGTCCGGGGGCAACTCAAACCATGATCAGCGAAGTCCGTGACGCCGCAACGCAGTGGGCATTCACCGTTGGTTGGCGGCTCACTAAACGTATGCCAGAACCCGCGGCACGTGCGGTGTTCCAGGCTGCTGCTGACACGATGTGGCGCCGCAATGGTGAATCAGTCCAACAATTTGAGCGCAACCTGGCGCGCGTAAATTCAGCCTGGACGAAAGAGGAGCTTCGGGTATTGAGCAAAGAAGGTATGCGCAGTTATCTGCGTTATTGGCTCGAGGCATTTCGTCTACCTTCGTGGTCGCACGAGCGAGTGAGCGGGACTTTCGATTTAGCCGGAAAAGAACTGATGGACGAAGCGGTGCGATCAGGTACCGGCGCCGTGATGGTTCCGTGTCACATGGCCAATTGGGATCACGCTGGTGCGTGGGGATGTTTGCGCTTTGGTGGAGTTACGACTGTCGCAGAGCGGTTAAAGCCAGAAGGATTGTTCGACCAATTTCTGGCGTACCGGCAGACATTGGGAATGGACGTTTTGGCCGTAGGTGAGCCGGACTTGGTGCGCTCCTTGATGCGCAAAGTTAAGGAGGGTCGAATCCTGGCATTGCTTGGCGATCGAGATATCAGCCGAAATGGTGTCGAAGTGAACTTCTTCGGTGAACCAGCCGCGCTCCCCGGTGGCCCAGCACTTATCGGTTTGCTCACTGGGGCGCCGGTTTATCCGGTAACTATGTGGTTTGACGGCGACCGCACAACGGGTCAGGTTTATCCCGCAGTGGCGGCTCCAAGTGGGTTAAGTAGAGCAGAGCAGGTGCGCGAAATGACCCAGCAGATTGCCCACGCCTTCGAAGATGGCATCCGTGCGCATCCAACCGACTGGCATATGCTCCAAAAAGTTTGGATAGCGGATCTAGATCCGGCTAGACGTGCGGCGAGCTCGCCATGAAAATCGGTTTGGTCTGCCCCTACACCTGGGATACCCCCGGTGGGGTGCGCTCACACGTGGCAGATCTTGCACTCACCCTGCAAGAGCACGGCCACACGGTAAGTGTCCTCGCTCCGGTCGATGATCCTGCAGACCTACCACCATGGGTTGTTGACGGTGGCAGGGCTGTTTCGGTTCCATACAACGGCGCGGTCGCCCGGATGAATTTTGGACTTAAGGCGGCGAATAACGTGCGTCGCTGGGTGCGCGACGGGGAGTTTGATGTTCTTCATATACATGAACCACTGGCCCCAAGCTTGTCCCTACTGGCCTGTTGGGTTGCTCGTGGGCCGATAGTCGCTACTTGGCACTCATCACATGTGCGTTCACGAATGCTTTCAGCTGGCTACTACATTGCACAAACCGCAATGGAGAAAGTTCGAGGCAGTATCGCGGTTAGTGAAGATGCAAGGCGCACTTTGGTTGCCCATGTTGGTGGGGATGCCGTGCTCATCCCTAATGGTGTCCGCGTGGCGGCTTTCATTGACAATGGTCGTTTGCCTCAAATAGCTTCAGATGTCCCGACTATTTTGTTTCTTGGCCGCATCGACGAACCCCGCAAAGGTCTCGATGTGTTACTTGATTCGCTGCCTACGATCATCGAACAGATACCTAATATCCAGGTGTATGTTGCGGGCCCCGGAGACCTCGGTGAACAACATGAGAATTTGAACCCGGCGCTTTCGCAATCGGTCACCTTCCTTGGTCGCTTAAGTGATCAAGATAAGGCGCGAGCGCTGCGATCGGTGGATCTCTACGTGGCACCGCATACCAGCGGTGAATCATTTGGCATTGTGCTCATTGAAGCCATGGCCGCCGAAACCGCCGTTTTGGCTTCAGATCTGCCGGCATTTAGGCGAGTGCTTGAAGATGGTAAGTCAGGTGCACTTTTCACCAATGAGGATTCTTCGGATTTGGCTGCACAAGCAGTGCGCCTATTGGGTGACTCAGCAGCTCGCGAGCTACTCGTGGACGCCGGACGGACGCGTGTTCGAGAGTTTGGCTGGGACGTTGTTGTTTATGATGTCATCGCGGTGTACGAAAGTGTGGGCATGCCTGGTGAAAAAGTGACCACCGATATCCGAGGGCAAATTGTCGGCCGCCTCGGGATGCGGCCGGTGTCGTAATGTGGGTGGTAATAATTATCACATTGTTACTTGTGGTTCTGGGGTTGTACTTGAGCATGACAGCCGGACGCATCGATCGCTTACATCAGCGCATCGAAACGTCATCCCTAGCTTTAGATGCACATCTACTCAGACGTTCGTTTATAGCCCTTGAACTTGCAACCGCTGGGGTACTTGATCCCGCCAGTGGTTTGCTCATTGCAGATGCAGCTCACGCGGCTAGAACTTCAGCAGATCTTGATACGGTGTCTAAAGCGCAGGCCGAAAGTGACCTAACCGCGGCCTTGGACGCGGCCCTTGAAGATCCCGAAGAAACTGCTGAGATCGAGATCACCGAGTTGGGGAGCGGGTTGCTCGATGAGCTCGATGCGGCCTTCCGGCGGGTCCAACTGTCCCGCCGTTTTCACAATGACGCAGTTCGGGCCTGCCGTCAGGTGCGTAGCCAGTTCCTCGTTCGAATCTTTCGTCTCGCCGGCCATACGGCCTGGCCGGAAACATGGGAGATGGATGACACTCGCCCGCATGGGCTGACCGAGCGCTAAGGGCCGACCGTGCAAGCGCCAATATTAGCCCGTATCATGAGTGGTCTAGCCGTAATTTCCGTTGGAGCTGAGAGGGTGTCATGGGCGACCAAGAGGTAGTGACCGGTACCAGCCGAGTCAAGCGCGGGATGGCCGACATGCTCAAGGGCGGCGTCATCATGGATGTTGTCAACGTAGAACAGGCAAAGATTGCCGAGGATGCCGGTGCCGTAGCGGTAATGGCGCTGGAGCGAGTCCCTGCGGATATTCGCGCCCAAGGTGGGGTGGCGCGCATGTCGGATCCCGACATGATCGACGACATTATGAATGCCGTTAGCGTGCCAGTTATGGCGAAAGCTCGAATTGGCCACTTCGCCGAAGCTCAGATTTTGCAAGCACTAGGTGTTGATTACATTGATGAGTCCGAGGTGCTTACCCCAGCTGACTACGCCAACCACATTGACAAGCAACTATTCACTGTGCCTTTTGTGTGTGGTGCGACCAACCTTGGCGAAGCACTGCGCAGGTTGAACGAAGGCGCGGCGATGATCCGCTCCAAAGGCGAGGCGGGTACCGGTGACGTCTCCAATGCGGTCACCCATATACGGCGCATTCGCGGTGATATCGCTCGATTGACGTCGATGTCATCGGATGAGCTTTACGTGGCCGCAAAGGAGTTGCAAGCCTCCTATGACCTAGTCGCTGAAGTCGCACGCCTAGGCAGGCTGCCGGTGGTTTTGTTCACTGCCGGCGGCATAGCGACTCCGGCTGATGCGGCGATGATGATGCAACTTGGTGCCGACGGGGTATTTGTTGGGTCGGGTATTTTCAAGTCCGGCGACCCGGTGCGCCGCGCTCAAGCCATCGTGCAAGCAACCATGAATTTTGATAATCCGGATGTAGTAGCGAAAGTATCGCGCGGCTTGGGTGAGGCGATGGTTGGAATTAACGTCGCCGACATTCCTGTAGCGCACCGACTGGAGGATCGAGGCTGGTGACCACTTCCCCGCTTATCGGGGTGCTGGCACTTCAAGGCGATGTTAAAGAACATGAGGTAGCTCTCGAGGCCGCGGGGGCGCGAACGATTCGAGTGCGCAGTGCCGAAGACATATCCGGGATCTCTGGTCTTGTCATACCCGGTGGCGAGTCAACAACTATGTCAAATTTGGCGATCCGCGCCGGTCTGTTCGAGCCACTTCGCGCCGCGTCTAGAGCGGGGCTACCTATGTATGGCTCATGTGCAGGAATGATCATGCTGGCCGACAGGGTGACCGACGCGCGGCCAGATCAACAAACAATCGGTGGCCTAGACGTCACGGTTCGGCGCAATGCCTTTGGCCGCCAGGTCGACTCCTTCGAGATCGATCTAGACGTCCCGGTGGTGGGGACGACGCCTTTTAAGGCGGTGTTTATCAGGGCGCCGTTGGTTGAGTCAACGGGGCCAGAGGTTGAAGTGCTCTCGATTCTGAGGCGCAATGGTGCCGCGGGTACTATCGTGGCGGTACGTCAAGGGGCTCGGCTCGCCACGTCATTTCATCCCGAGCTGACGGGTGACACCCGAATCCACGATTTATTCGTTCAGATTGTGAGGCAGCACTCATGAGCGGTCATTCTAAGTGGGCGACCACCAAGCATAAAAAAGCAGTTGTCGACGCCCGCCGCGGCAAGCTCTTTGCCCGCCTGATTAAGAACATTGAGGTGGCCGCGCGCACCGGAGGCGGTGACCTCGCTGGTAACCCAACCCTTTATGACGCGGTTCAAAAGGCGCGCAAGACCTCGGTGCCACTTGACAATATCGAGCGGGCGGTCAAGCGTGGATCTGGCCTTGAAGCAGGTGGCGCTGATTGGCAGACCATCATGTACGAGGGCTACGGACCAAATGGGGTGGCATTCTTGGTTGAGTGCCTTACCGATAACCGCAATCGCGCGGCCTCTGAAGTTCGGGTCGCGATGACCAGGAACGGCGGGTCGATGGCCGACCCTGGCTCGGTTTCTTATTTGTTCGCTCGTAAAGGTGTCGTAATTGTGCCAAAAGCCGAAGGACTTACCGAAGACGAGATTCTAAGTGCGGTACTTGATGCCGGGGCTGAAGAAGTAAACGACTTAGGGGAGTCTTTCGAGGTTGTCAGTGAGGCGACCGATGTGGTTGCGGTGCGCACGGCATTACAAAGTGCTGGCCTGGACTACGAATCTGCCGAGGCCACATTTCTTCCAAGTGTCACAGTTGAATTGGACGAAGAAGGTGCCCGCAAGGTATTCAAGTTGATTGACGTTCTTGAAGATAGCGATGATGTGCAAAATGTGTACGCGAACTTCGATGTGAGCGATGACATCATGGCATCGGTCGAATAAATGAGTCAAGCAAAAATTGGAGTCGGCACCCAATTACGTGGCTGGGACGCTGCGACATTTCGTACCGCCAGTGCCGACCCAAAACTGCGTTCGACGGTAATTGCGCTCGCAGTTTTAGACAGCGCTCCTGATTGGAGTCGTTTACATGCGCGACTTAATCGGCTAACACTATTTGTACCGGCACTTCGTAAGCGCCCACTCTACGGAGCCACGGGGTTTTCAGCGCCGCGATTGGCGATAGATCCAGATTTTGATCTTGATGTGCATGTGCGTAGGTATCGGTTGCCGGTAGATGCTGGCTGGCAGGGGCTACTTGATGATGCCCGCCGCATGAGTTTGACCGATTTTGACCACAACCGCCCCCTTTGGGAAGCAGCCCTTATCGAGGGGCTTCCGGGGGAGCAGTCGGCCTTTTTATTGAAACTTCATCACTCAATTGCAGACGGTGCAGCGACCGTCATGATCGCGCTTTCATTGTTTGAACTCGGCGATGAAATAAATCCTGATGAGCCGCTGCCACCGCCGGTGCCAGATTCAGAGGAGGTGTCGGTTAACGATGTCACGATTGCTAATCTCACCGACAACATTAAATGGGGAGCTGAACTCGCGGTGAGTTCGGTGCGCGAAGCGTTGGGTCTGGCGCGAGGTAGCTTCACTGATCCCACACAAACTTGGTCTCGGGTATGGGATACCGTTTCGTCAATTGGTCGATTCACGGCCGTAAGTGATGGTCCCATGTCACCGGTAATGGCCGGTCGCGGCACCACCTACCGCTTCGCGGCCTTTAATTTGCCCTTCGCGGCACTTCGCGGAGCCGCGAAGTCACGTGATTTAAGTGTTAACGATGCTTTCCTCGCTGCCCTAGCCGGGGGTTTTGATAGCTACCATCGCCGCCATGGGGTAGTAGTTGATGAACTGCGCATAAATGTGCCAATAAGTTTGCGTGGTGATCCTGGCGATCGCACCGGACAAGTGTCCAATGCGGTCAGTATCGCTAGATTCCCGTTCCCTATTGCCGGACTGACCGTGGGCGAGCGGATGAGTGCGGCGAATGACCTGGTCGCTAATTGGCGTCAAGAGCCAGCTTTACGACTGGCCGATCCGTTGGCCGAGGTCAGCTGGTTCGTGCCCGTCCCGTTGCTGGCGCAGGCGGCCCAATCCAGTGACGTAACCGCCAGCAATGTGCCCGGCCCGCCGGTGCCGCTATATCTAGCCGGGGCCAAAATGTTGGCAGCCTATCCGCTGGTGGCAACGATTGGGGCCGCGGTTAATGTCACGATGGTCACTTATGACGGTACGGCTTATGTCGGGATTTCAGCCGATGACCGGGCGGTACCAGATCTTGACGATCTAGTCGAAGACCTGCGTTCTGGGTTCGCCGAGGTGGCCGGGGATGTAGTGAGGTCCGCGACTTAGTGGGGCCACGTGCTCAATACGCCGCGCCGAACACCTGATTCCCCCAATCTGTCGGCCCCTCGCGTTACTGTCATCCGAACACCTGTTCGGACGGTGCCGGTCTCGCGTTATGAAAGGGGTAGGCATGCGTGTGTTGGGCGTCGACCCTGGGCTGACCCGGTGCGGGGTTGCGATCATTGAGGGCGCTGCCGGGCGCACCCTGACCGCCATCCATATTGGGGTGCTCGTCACCTCGTCCCAGACCCCGATCGAGCTGCGGCTGGCCGCGGTTGAGCGGGGAATCGAAGAACTAGTTGACCAATTTGACCCAGAAGTCATCGCCATAGAGCGTGTCTTTAGCCAGCACAATGTGCGCTCGGCGATGGGTACCGCCCAAGCTGCGGCGATGGCGCTCGTGGTTGCCGGCCGTCGCGGTATTTCGGTCGCGATGCACACGCCCACCGAAGTCAAGGCCGCGGTAACCGGCAGTGGCCGAGCCGACAAAGCACAGGTCACGGCAATGGTTACCCGCATTTTGGGTCTGTCAGTGGCCCCGAAGCCAGCCGATGCGGCCGATGCGGTGGCAATTGCTGTCTGCCAAATTTGGCGGGGAGCGGCCCAGCGGCGCATCAATGACGCGATTGCGGCCGCAGCGATTTCAGTCGGTGCCAAATGATCGCCTTCCTGCGTGGTGTTGTTCATTTAGTTGGGCCTGATTACGTAGTTGTCGACATCGGGCCGATGGGGGTAACCGCATCGTGCACCCCGGCTACGGCATTGGGTTTACGAATAGGTGATCACGTTGAACTCCTGACCGCAATGATCGTGCGCGAGGACTCCTTGACTTTATTTGGCTTCCTTGACACCGATGAGCGCGCAGTGTTTGAGTTGGTTCAGACGATCAGCGGCGTAGGCCCGCGGTTGGCCTTAGCGATTCTTTCGACTTTGTCTCCTGATGAACTTCGCGTCGCGGTGGCTCGAAATGACTTGGCGACTTTGACCAAAGTACCCGGAGTAGGTCAAAAGGGTGCGGGTCGTTTGGTACTCGAACTCAAGGGTCGTATTGGGCCACCAACAGGTGGTGCGCCTATCTCTGCCGGGTCGATTTCACCGGCTGGGTGGCAAGGGGCCGTTGGTGCCGGGCTGATGTCGTTGGGTTGGTCGCAGCGTGAAGCTGAAGCTGCCGTCAGTGCCGTCACCCCCCTTGCAGCTGAAATGGCGGACCCAGACATTGCGGTGCTACTAAAAGCTGCCTTGCAATCCCTGGATCGCTCATGACAGAACGGGTTACCGATGCGGCGCCGGATCCAAATGATGCTGCCGTTGAAGGTGCTTTGCGGCCAACTTCGCTCCAGGAGTTCGTTGGGCAGGAGCGGGTTAAATCGCAACTAGGTTTAGTGCTAGAGGCGGCTCGCCGGCGCGGCCGGGCCGCAGATCACGTGCTCCTCAGTGGCCCACCTGGTTTAGGCAAGACCACCTTGGCCTGCATTATTGCTGCCGAGCTGCAAGCTCCACTTCGCATCACCTCTGGCCCAGCCTTGCAGCATGCCGGCGACGTTGCAGCGGTACTGGCGAGCCTGCAACCTGGTGAGGTGCTATTTCTCGACGAAATTCACCGCACGGCGCGCGCTGCCGAAGAAATGCTCTATTTGGCGATGGAGGATTTCCGGGTTGATGTGATCGTTGGCAAAGGCCCCGGCGCCACCGCTATCCCATTAGAGATAGCACCCTTCACCTTGGTCGGTGCCACCACCCGCGCCGGCCTACTGCCGAGCCCGCTGCGCGATCGATTCGGGTTCACCGCCCACCTAGATTTCTATGACCCGGCCGATCTCGAAATTATTCTGCGGCGTTCAGCGGTACTACTTGAGGTGCCACTGCATGACGATGGCGCCGTTGAAATCGCGGGCCGGTGCCGGGGCACCCCCCGGATTGCAAATAGGTTGCTGCGGCGGGTGCGCGACTTTGCGCAGGTGCACGGCAATGGGGTGGTCGACCACGCGACCGCGCGGGCGGCACTTGAACTGTATGAAGTTGATGAACTGGGTCTGGATCGAATTGACCGAGCGGTGCTCGACGTCCTCATCAACCGCTTTGGCGGTGGCCCCGTGGGGCTATCGACGTTGGCGGTGGCGGTAGGTGAAGAACCCGAAACTATTGAAACAGTCGCGGAACCGTTCTTAGCGCGTTTGGGGATGATAATTCGTACCCCGCGCGGTCGGGTGGCAGCACCGGCGGCCTGGTCGCACCTGGGGGCAAATCCTCCGCTGCCGCCACAAGGGGTGCTAGATCTAGGCACTTAGGGGCTACCACCGAGGCACCGGTAGGCTCACGAGGTGGCCGTAATTGAGGTCGCTGTGGTGTTAGTGGTCAAGTTGGAGCCCGTCCGAACTTTTCGTCAGGAGCGCTGTGGATCTCGTCACGATATTGCCGCTGGTTTTAATCGCGGTCGTCTTCTACTTTTTGATGATTCGCCCCGCCAAGGCTAAACAAAAGAAACAGGCGCAGACATTAGCCACCCTGGGGCCCGGTACCAACATCATGACCACCGCTGGAATCTTCGGCACGGTCATTTCCAATGGCGATGAGGTCCTCGTCGAGATTTCACCCGGTGTCATCATCCGGATGCTGCCGGCGGCCATCGCCAAGGTGATCCCGGTTGAAGTACCAGAACTGGATACCCCAGATGGGCCAGCTGCACCCGGCGCTTCGGGCCCGGCGGCCTAGGCAATCCACAGGTGGCTCCTCCGGTAACTTCTAGGCCCGCCCGTGGGCTCATTGCCTTATTAATTGTTTTAGTCGGCCTATTGGCCTGGGCATTTTGGCCGGGCACCCCAAATACCGTGCGCCTTGGGCTCGACCTTCAAGGGGGCACGCAGGTGATTTTGGTGCCCAAGCCGGTTACCGCCGGGGCTGAAATTACTGATGAGCAATTACAGCAAACCGTCGCCATCATCCGCCAACGCGTTGATGGCCTCGGGGTGGCTGAGGCTGAAGTTACTACTCAAGGCACTGGCAATGGTGCCGCAATCATCGTTTCGGTTCCCGGCGCCGAGCAAGATCGGATCGTTGATTTGGTCAAGCGCACCGCGCTACTTGATTTCCGACCCGTTGATACCCTGCTGAATCCACAGCCATTCGATATCAATGCAACGCCGACCCCCGAGCCTTCAGCGAGCGCTTCAGCTAGTGGATCAGCAACGCCTTCACCAACGCCTTCACCGACCACGACCTTTGTGCCCGGTACGTCATTAGTTCAGTCAACTGATAATTCACCTGTTTACCAAGGCAAAGTCTTGGCTTTGGACTGCACGAATCCGGAGGCTTACACCGGTGGTATCCCAGATGATCCGGCGCTTTGGCTCGGTACCTGTGAGCGCACCGGTGGGGTTAAGTACAACTTGGAGCCGGCATTCATCAAGGGCAGCAATGTCACCGGTGCTACCGCTGGCCTACCGCAAAATGGGGTGGGTAGTTGGGTGGTATCCCTGCAATTTGATAGTGAGGGGGCTAAGGCCCTAGCTGAGGCCTCTACCGAATTGTCCGCACTCCAAGATTGCGGTACCGGGGTGAGCCCCTGTAATGCATTTGCGATTGTGCTCGATGGTGTGGTCGTCTCGGCACCGCGATTTAATGAGCCAATTCTTGGCGGCCAAGCACAAATCGAAGGAAACTTCACGGCGCAGGAGGCAAATGACCTTGCCAACGTACTCAAGTATGGTGCGTTGCCCGTAACCCTGGACCCGGTAGATATCACCAGCGTTTCACCGACGGTGGGTAATGATCAGTTGCGTGCTGGCATCATCGCCGGTCTGCTTGGCCTTGTTCTGGTCATGATCTATCTGATGATTTACTACCGCGCCCTTGGCATTGTCGCAGTAATTTCACTGATCATTGCTGGAGCGGTCACCTATTTGATGATCGTGGTCTTTAGTAAGACCATCGGGTTGACTTTGACTCTAGCCGGGGTAGCCGGGGCGATCGTCGCTATCGGCATTACCGCGGATTCGTTCATAGTCTACTTCGAGCGTATTCGCGATGAAATTCGCGAAGGTCGCTCGCTTCGGCAGGCTTGTGAGAGTGGTTGGGTGCGGGCTCGGCGAACCCTCTTGGCCGCAGACTTTGTCTCATTGCTCGCAGCGGTAGTCCTTTATCTACTTTCCGTGGGCAGTGTTCGCGGTTTCGCGTTCGTCCTTGGGCTAACAACGATAGTCGATATCCTGGTGGCCTTCTGGTTCACGCACCCACTGGTGGTGCTTATCGGGCGCACTGGATGGATGCAGAAGGGTTCACGCTGGACTGGACTCGACGCTGATCGAGTTGGCGGGCACGCTCTCACTGGTGAAGTAGTCAGCAAATCGCGCAGACGACAAAACACCGACCAAGAGACAGTGGAGGTGCCAAGCCCATGAGCGGACGTATCGGGATTGCCCAACGGCTCTATAAGGGTCAGGTTTCTTTTAATTTTGTTGGCAGGAGGCGGACTTGGTACGTCATCTCGGCCATCATTCTCTTGGTATCTGTTGGGGCGCTAGTCTTTCGAGGCCTAAATCTTGGTATTGAGTTTCGGGGCGGTGCTGATTTTGCGATTCCAAATGCAACTTGCAGTATTGAGCAAGCCCGAGCTGTTGCCGAATCGAAAACCGGATCTCAGGCGATCGTTACCTCTGCGGTAAATGGCACGATTAGGGTGCAAACCGAGTCGTTGACAGCTGACGAAAGTTCAGTGCTGGCCGGCGAGTTGGCCAATACTTGCGGGGTACCGAAAGGCGAAATCAAGGTTCAGGTGGTGGGTCCAACTTGGGGCTCAGAGATCTCGAAGAAGGCCCTCCAAGCCCTAGTGGTCTTCTTATTGCTGGTATCGATATTCCTGTCGATATATTTTGAATGGCGGATGGCCGTCGCGGCGCTCGTGGCGCTGGCGCATGACTTGGTGATCACCATTGGTATATATGCACTCACCGGGCTCGAGGTCACTCCGGCGACGGTCATTGGTTTGTTAACTATTCTTGGGTTCTCGCTTTATGACACTGTTGTGGTTTTTGACAAGGTCAAAGAGAACACCAGAAATATTGCTGGACAATCAGTCATGACATACAGCGAAGCAGCGAACTTGGCCCTAAACCAGACGTTGGTGCGAAGTATCAATACGTCAATCGTCGCACTATTGCCAGTTCTTGCGATCATCATTATCGGGGCGGGGCTACTAGGTGCGGGCACCTTGCTTGACCTAGCGGTTGCTCTTGCGGTTGGCATGGCTGCCGGCACTTATTCATCGATCTTCATCGCGACACCCTTCCTTGCTCAATTGAAGGAACATCAACCGGAGATGCGCTCACTCAGCACCCGTGTTAATGCTCGACGTACCCAGGCAGGTAAGGGCCGAACCGGTGAGGCCGCCGGTGAAAATGTTGTTGGCACCGATGAGGTAACCACACTCATTGATGGCGCGCTACGACAGCAACCGAAACGAGTTAGCCGCTCACGTCGATCCAAGTCTTAGTTCTCAGTAGAAGGTTGACGCGATCTTGTTAGTCGAGCCAGCGGTTGAGGAGGCACTGCGTAGCCGAATTCGAGTCATTGACAATTGGCCGCAGGCTGGTGTGTCATTTCAGGATTTGACCGGTTTGATGGCTGATCCGGTGACTTTTGCCCTAGTTATCGCGGAAATGGCGAAAGTGCTGGGCACGGGGCCATTTGATGACGTCGCAGGTATCGAGGCCCGTGGCTTTCCGTACGGAGCTGCACTAGCGCATTCTTGCAAAGCCGGGTTCGTCACTCTCCGCAAGCCTGGCAAGTTACCCGGAGCGGTCCTTTGCGTTGACTACGCCTTGGAGTACGGGTCTACCTCCTTGCAATTGCAGACCCACGCGCTTGGCCCAGGGCGACGAGTCGTCCTTGTTGATGATGTGCTGGCTACCGGTGGTACTGCAGCAGCCGGAGTCGACCTTATTCGGCGCACCGGTGCTGAAGTTGTCGCCGTCGTATTGGTCATGGAGATCCCGATCCTTGGGGGTCGTGGCAGGCTCGAAGCGCTCGGGGTCAACGTGCACGCACTGCTCACCGCCTAGCACCCGTAGACTGGCAGCGCGTAGAGATCGAAGTGTTTATCTATCAGTCCTGCTATTGGGAGCGCCTGTGGCCAAGGAAGCACCGCTGACTACGGAGCAGGCTTCGCCGCCGGCTTCGGTCACGGTTGTGTCTTCAGGCTTTCGATCCAGAGTTGCCCGGTTGGCTGGGATTCAGCGCCGTGCGCACCCAGAACTTGAGCCGCTATTTCGAACGCTGCGCCAGTACCATCCGAAATCAGATGTTCGGATGGTGGAGCGTGCGTATGAGATGGCTGAGTATCTGCACCGAGATCAAACCCGCCTGTCGGGGGAGATGTACATCACTCATCCATTGGCGGTCGCGACGATTCTTGCCGATCTAGGCATGACCGCACCGACCCTTGCGGCGGCGCTGTTGCACGACACCGTTGAGGACACTGGTTACTCGTTAGATGCGCTGCGGGAGGATTTTGGCGACGAGATCGCCCAATTGGTTGATGGCGTCACCAAGTTGGATCGAGTTAAATACGGCGAGTCGTCTGCTTCGGAGACTGTCCGCAAAATGGTCATCGCGATGGCGCGTGATATTCGGGTGCTGGTAATCAAGCTAGCCGATCGCCTACACAATATGCGCACCCTGCGCTTCATGCCCGAAGACAAGCAGCAGAAGAAGGCGCGCGAGACTCTTGAGATCTACGCCCCACTAGCGCATCGGTTGGGCATAAATGCGGTTAAGTGGGAACTAGAAGACCTATCATTCGCCACCATGCACCCGAAGATGTACGACGAAATCGTACAACTCGTGAGCCAGCGGGCGCCGTCGCGCGATCAATTGCTTTCGGTAATTATTGATGAAATCGACGCGGATTTGCGCAGGGGCAAATTGCGCGCCGTGGTCAGTGGCCGCCCGAAACATTATTACTCTGTCTATCAAAAGATGATTGTGCGCGGTCGTGATTTCACGGAGATCTATGACCTACTCGGCGTGCGCATCCTTGTCGAAAGTGTGCGCGATTGCTACGCGGTACTCGGCGTAATTCACGCTAAGTGGAGTCCGGTGCCAGGGCGCTTTAAGGATTTTATCGCAATGCCGAAGTTCAATATGTATCAGTCATTGCATACAACGGTAATTGGCCCTGAGGGTAAGCCTGTTGAGTTGCAGATTCGAACTCAAGAAATGCATCGCTCTGCTGAATTCGGAGTCGCGGCTCACTGGCGCTACAAGCAGCAAGATGTTGGTGGCAAATCCGGTCCCGATGATTTTGGTTGGCTGCGCCAGTTGATGGAGTGGCAACGTGAGACCGAAGACCCCGACGAGTTCATGGATTCGTTGCGTTATGACCTGAGTTCCTCTGAGGTTTATGTTTTCACTCCGAAAGGTGATGTGGTCGCATTACCGAGTAAGGCCACCCCGGTGGACTTTGCTTACTCAGTGCATACCGAAGTGGGCCACCGCTGTGTAGGAGCACGCGTCAATGGCAAGTTGGTGCCTCTTGAGTCAACCTTAGACAATGGCGATGTAGTGGAGATTTTCACTTCCAAAGCCGAAGGTGCCGGTCCCAGCCTTGACTGGGTGTCATTTGTCGCATCTCCGCGAGCCAAAAGCAAAATTAAGGCGTGGTTCTCAAAGGAGCGGCGCGAGGAGGCCGTCGAGACGGGCAAGGACGCAATTGTGCGAGCAATGCGCAAGCAGGGCCTACCACTGCAGCGCCTAATGACCAATCAGTCACTTCAGAACATCGCCTCAGGATTACACCAAACCGATGTAAGTGCACTTTATGCGTCGGTGGGTGAAGGTCGGATTTCTGCGGCCACGATCGTACAACGATTAGTTGATGCAGCGGGCGGTGTCGATGGGGCGGCGGACGATGCCGCTGAGGGCATTAATCCTGCGAATTTACGGCTGCGTGCCCGAACCTCGGGTGATGTAGGGGTAGTCGTTAAGGGAGTTGATGATGTCTGGATCAAATTGGCCAGATGCTGCACCCCGGTACCCGGTGATGCCATCCTCGGGTTTGTAACTCGTGGATCTGGGGTATCAGTTCACCGCAATGACTGCGTAAATATTCCCGGACTTCAAGGGGAGCCGGAGCGAATAGTCGAAGTTACCTGGGCACCAACTGCCACAAGTGTTTTCTTGGTGAACATTCAAGTTGAAGCCTTAGACCGCGCAAGGTTATTGAGTGACGTGACTAGAACACTCTCGGATACCCACGTAAATATCCTGAGCGCATCGGTTACGACTTCACGCGATCGCATCGCGCTGTCGCGCTTTACCTTCGAAATGGCCGACCCCAAGCACCTAGGGTCGGTACTCAAGGCGGTTCGTAGTGTTGAAGGCGTGTACGACGCCTACCGAGTGTGAGCTTTACAACTAGACAGCGTGGGTTAGTGACCCGAATTCACTTGCCGCAGCCTGCGCCGCCCTTAGGAGCGCGGTAGTTTGCTCAATGGCGGCATCAAGTTTGGCAACTTCGACGTCATCGCTACTGGCGACTGCCTTAGCGCGTTTCACTTCCAATTTAGCGATGCCATCGGAAAATACATTAGCGGTTGACTCTGCCCGAGCGCGGGCCTCGGGGTTGGATTTCTTCCACGATTCGGATTCGTCCTTGCGCAGCGCCTCATCGACTTTGCGAAGGCGCGCATCGAGTCGTTCGCTGTCGCCACGTGGGAGGTCTCCGACTTTCTCCCAGCGTTCGTGAATCCCACGAAGTGCAGACTTCGCGGCCTTGTGATCGGTGATGGGTAAAAGTGCTTCGGCTTGTGATGCCAATAATTCCCTCTCGGCGACATTTGGTCGCAATGCATCCTCGGCCTGTGCTTCAGCAGCCATCTTGGCGGCGAAGAACGCGTCCTGTGCCGATTTAAATCGCTTCCAGAGTTTGTCCTCGTCACTACGCCCGGCGCGCGGGGCGGCCTTCCAATCGTTCATTAA
>FLOH01001440.1_pt1 | contig 37288 bp, 35 predicted proteins | sample 756751 | NCBI WGS metagenome assembly FLOH01 (sample SAMEA4026879, study PRJEB14308) | marine metagenome | biome: coastal water; material: water | depth 74 m
GCATCCTTTTGATGATAAACCGCACCTATCCACCTCTTTCATAGAAAGCAGGCATAAGGCAGCGGGCATACTAGCGCTTCCTCGACCTAGGCTCAAAGGCCATTCGGACTATTCGACACCCAACTACATTTTTTGAACAGCGTCGTGGATTGAGCCCTGAGTACCCGACGGGACCCTGCACTGCCAACCGCACGCCAAACTAAAGCCTATTTAGCCCAGCGAGCTATTCACTGATTATGGGACCGAAAAAGCCGCAGCCCGCGCGCCGAGTAAACTGACCGCACGGCAGGTAACAGGGAAAATGAGAGGGTACATGAGAGGGAAAATGAGAGGGTACATGAGAGAAAAAATGACGCTAACCTGGTGGTCGCATTGCACAACCCCATTAATCCACTAATCTGGACAGCCTATTCTGAATTTTGCTTAGCTAACCTGACCCTCTCAATGAATCTTATATACTCAGCCACCTAGGCGTCGTCATTTCTTGATCGGAGCACAATGATCACCCTCTCAGGATACCCCATGACGACGCCAGGCGAGACTATCTTCGTATCAGGAAGCTGTTTCGGTGGCATCTTCGATAACGTCTTCTGCCTGAAAACCCTTGTCTGTTTCAGTCATGTTGAACTCAACTCTCGAACCTTGCTTAAGTGTTCTGTATCCATCTCCTCGAATCGATCTGAAATGAACAAAAGCATCTTCTCCATCTGGACGCTCAATAAAACCAAAACCCTTAGCATCATTGAACCACTTAACAGTACCTTGCTCTCTATTTGACATATCCAACTCCCTCGATTACGGCTAACGCTCACCATCGAAATGTCTCTCAATTCAGGTTTACCAAATTTTAATCATTTCAATGGCCTGTCACGCACCAATTGTTCCCTTAAGTATTACTTACATTTACTTACATATAAGTTACAAAGAACTATCCTTGTATCGAAGGTAGATGGCAATAATCTAATCGCTTAGCCCTATAAGTTTTTTACCGACCGGAATGCGACCCTATTATTCCTTGAGACGCCAACCGGGAACCCGGTTGCCTGTTTTGCGCTCAATCTTCGGCTGTCTCCTCAATATCAGCGATTAACGCCATTTTGGTCTATCGAACACCCACAAGTATCCATGCCCTTTGCTCAGGTTGGGACTGAATCGATCTGGCACTTCAGCGTCTTCATTATGAGTTGCGGCACGGACCGCAATTGGGTCTTGCCCAGAATATTCCCTCGATGGACATCCACTGTTTTCGAGCTGATCCCCAATATTGCAGCCACTTCCTTTGTCACTTTACCCTGCACTAACAAATCCATGACCTCCCGCTCCCGAGTCGATAATTTTTCGACTCGGGCGAGAAAATCACTTGCTTGTCGCTGCGCTGAAAAGACTTCGACATTCAGCTCGATGGCCGAGGCAATACTGTCCAGCAATAACTGATCATTAAACGGCTTTTCAAAGAAGTCGTGCGCACCGGCCTTCATCGCCCGAACGGCGAGCAAAACATCCGCATGGCCGGTGATAATAATGACCGGCAACTGAACGCCGGCTTCGACCAACTTAGCTTGCAACTCCAACCCGCTCATCTGCGGCATGCGAATATCAAGCAGCAAGCAACCTGGGCGAGTTGGATCATAATGGTCAAGAAACTCTTGCGCCGACGCACAAGACTTTGCTGCCAACCCAGCTGACTCCACTAGAAGCGTCAAGGAATGTCGAATACCTTCGTTATCATCAACAATATAGACTATTGAATCGAAATACATATTTCTCTCTTTTCACTGGCAATTACGTGAGATTCAACAATCATTGGCCGCTGCTGCCCATCACACGGCTAATCGAGCGCCACTTAAACATTTAAAACAGGCAAACTGAAAGACAGGGTTGATCCTTGCCCCCATTCAGAATTAGCCCACAGGCGGCCATCGTGGGCCTCAATAATAGAGCGACTAATCGACAAACCCATACCCATACCCTGCCCGCCTTTGGTGGAATAAAAAGCATTAAATATCTGACTTGAGACCTCTGGCTCCATGCCAGAACCATTATCTGTCACTTCGACCCGGACCAAACTATTCGAAGCAAGGTAACTCCTAATCGTTACTTCTCGCATTTTGGCGCCAACATCAACCTCAACCTCAAGCGCATTACGCAGAAGATTGATAATCACCTGCTCAATTTGAACATCATCCAGCATCAAACTGGGTAAATTTTCTGATAGCTTCAGATGCAGATCAACACCTCGTAACTGCAGATCTGCAGCCAACAATGTCACCACAGATTCAATGAGATGATTAATATCTGTCTTTACTCGACCAACGGTCTGCTTTTTAACCAGGCGCCTCAAATGCCGAATAATCTCGCTGGCTCTGAGAGCCTGCTGACGAGCCCCCGTTATAATCTCTCGCAGTTTTTCCGGCTGCGTCACTTCGGCATCTAACATTCTCAATGCGACATCGGCATAGGTAGCAATGGCTGCCAAAGGCTGGTTCAACTCATGCGCCAAGCCCGTTGCCATCTCGCCCATGGTATTCAGGCGATCCAAATGGGCCACCTCTTTTTCACGTTCACGGGCATGCTCACCGAATCGCTGGGACTCTTCGCTCCTCTTGAGCGCGACTTCGCTGAGTTTTTGATCTGTTATATCTTTGAACACCCGAGCAAACTGACCGTTATAGAGGGAAAACGCGGTTGTTTGATAATACCGTCGCGTACTATGGTTGTAGAGCTCGAATGAACGAGATACATGAGTGAGCGCAATCTCGCCGTATATTTTTATCCAGGACTCCTCAATATCCGGCAAAGCCTCTAGGACGGTCTTACCGACGATGTCACTGATGGCAATACCCGTTTGCGCCTCATAAGCCTTATTCGCTTCGAGAATTCTATAATTACAAGGCACGCCTTGTTCATCACAGATGATTTTGCATATCACAAATCCGTCCGTCATATTATCAAACAGGTATTGGTACTTGTGTTCACGTTCCAGTAAGGCATCTTCTAACCGCCGCTGCTCTGTTACATCGGCAGAAGTAACACTCACCCCGCTGATCTTGCCTTCGCCGTTAAACATGGGCGAGCAGACGCTTTCCCAGATATCATCGAGATCACCATAATGAGTCGTGTTCACCGTGGTTTCGCCTTTCAAGGCTTTATCTAGATTAGATCGCACGAGCGCTCGCTCTTCTAGTGAGGGGATGAGAGCCAGCATACTCGAGCCGATGCTGACCTCTGCGCCCCACGCTTTTCGTACAGCATTTCGATGCTCATCATTGCAAAACAGGTAGCGATATTCTGTGTCCAGACAAAGAATACTGCTTGCCGATATTGTCCTCGCCGAAAGTCCTGGAGAACTTTGCGCGCCATCACTTTGCTCGACGCGACGCTCTACAGCTCCTGAAGCTGATGGCGTTATTGGTGTTGATGTAATTAGCATTATTCTAGTATCGCTACTTTCAAGACCCTTGTCACGACAGCATCTGCCCCTTAGACCTTTGTTGTTATTTGCCAACAGTATCCGCCACCTCGCCGGCCGCACCTCGCCGGCCGCACCGATAATTAAATGGTGGCGCTCTGGCATTACAAGCGCGCGGGTTAAAATATACGTTTAACGCCAAGGGCGTGAGGCCGCAGAATGTGACAATGTCAGCGGTTCAACAGATTCAGGCTTTGGTCTGTTTTGGTCTGTTTTGGTCTGTTTTGGTCTGTTTTGGTCTGTTTTGGTCTGCTTTGGTCTGTCTTGGCCCGCATCAGCCTGGACTTCAACCCACCGCAACCAGTACATTAGACGCGCTCAGCACAACACGAGACAATGAATGCCAATCATCACGACCACCGAACACGCCGTCCAAAAGAATGGCCACACTAGCTTCTATCTGGCCGCCGGCCCCGAAGACGGCCCCTTGATCATCTTTGTGCATGGCTGGCCAGAACTCGCAATCAGCTGGCGGCATCAACTACCCTTCTTTGCCGCCATGGGTTTTCGGGCAATCGCGCCTGATATGCGCGGTTACGGTCGATCTTCGGTTTATCCTACGCACGAGGCTTACCAGCAATCTTTCATCGTCAATGACATGCTGGCCTTGCTCGACCATCTGGGTCGGTCCACAGCGATCTGGGTGGGACACGACTGGGGTTGTCCCGTGGTGTGGAATCTGGCCAGCCATCATCCACAGCACTGCCGGGCTATCGCAAACTTGTGCGTGCCTTATGGGACGGTCGAGCGTGGACTCGATCAGCTCAGCGCCCTGGTTGACCGAACACGCTATCCGATCGATGAGTATCCCGCCGGCCAGTGGGAGTATATGCGTTTCTATGAAGACCACTTCGCTGCAGCAACCGCGCCGATGGATGCCAATCCATTGGCTACGGCAAAATTACTGTTTCGCCAGGGTTCAGCCGCAGCCATCGGTGAGCGATCGCCAACGGCTTTAGTCTATCAAAACCAGGGTTGGTTTGACGGTGCGGCGCAACCCCCAGACTCTCCACGAGATGCAGATATACTGAGCCTGGAGGATCTTCATGCCTACGCCAGCGCCCTGACCCGCAACGGCTTTTTTGGACCGAATTCCTGGTATATGAACCACGCTGCCAATGCGGACTATGCCGACCAAGCCCTAAACGGCGGGCGACTCGAGATGCCGGTTTTATTCATTGCGGCTCGTTATGACTCAACTTGTGACGCCGTGCACTCTGCGCTAGCAGAGCCTATGCGAGGCCTCTGCACGCATTTGACGGAAGCGGTGATTGATTCCGGTCACTGGATGGCCCAGGAGAAACCGATGGAGGTCAACTACCACCTGGCGCGCTGGTTGATGCAGGCGGTGATCTAACCCATGTCTTTCGCCCTGAATGCCGCAGAAACTGCCTTCTACTCAGCGCACGGCTACCTGGTCCGCGAATCAGTTTTCAGCCCCGCGGAAATCAGCGCACTACAGGATGCCGCAGAATGCGCCGCGAGTCGCGCCCTGGCCATGGCGAACGAGGGCCGCAGCTATATCCTCGACCAGAAACGCTTTATCGATGTGGACCGGATGACGTTACAATTTGAACAAACAGTCGATAGTGACTTACTGCGCGTCATAGAACCCGTTGACCAGCTAGATTCACGACTCACGTCATTGGTCAGTGACCCTCGCCTCGTTGACCCCATGCAACAACTGGTTGGCTCAGCGAACATTGCCTTATGGACTAACAAACTAAACCTGAAACGCCCTCGCCAAGGTTCCGGTTTCGGCTGGCATCAGGACTCGCCTTATTGGATTCACGACAGTCAGCATGTGGACCAGCTACCCAACGTCATGCTCGCCTTTGACGAGGCCACTGAAACCAATGGCTGTCTGCGAGTGATTCGAGGTAGTCATCAGCAGGGCTGCTTGCCCGGCACTGATGATGGCAGTCTGCTCGGCGGGTTCTTCACGTCACCGAATTGTTTCGACGAAGCCAACCAAGTGGCCTTGATCGTACCCGCTGGCTCTTTGATTTTTTTCAGTCCCCATGTGATTCACGGTTCGCAGCCGAACCATACAGACACTTCTCGGCGGGCCATTATCATTACTTACCAGCCCGCCAACCATCCCATGCTGAAAACCGGCGAGGTTCGAAATATTCGCTAAAACCGCCTGAGCCCACTCGCAGTGGCATCACGTCATCCGGGCCAGCTCTGACAGTTGCACAACATAACCGGCGTTCACTGATTTTGCCTGGGCCTATGGCATCATTGATTGGTATCATAGGCGCTTCAACCACGCCGAGATTGCCAACTTGCCCGCTATCTATACCGACCTGACTGCCCTGACCTACATGCTCTGCGTCTGGTTCGGCTATTCCATCTATGCCAGACGTCGCGCCCGGCGGGGTCAGAAAACTTCGTTATCCCACTCTATGCGCCTGCACCGGGAACTTTGGGTTCGAAAAATGCTGGAACGTGATAACCGCGTGACTGATTCATCATTGCTGGCAAGCCAGGAACGGGTCGTCGGTTTTTTCGCCTCAACCACATTAATTTTGTTAGCGGCAGTGTTCACTGCCATGTCAGCCAGCAGCCTGATTGCCGACATGGCCAATCAATTACCATTTGACTTGATTCAGACCACCGAGCAGGTCCAATTCAAGCTGGTGACGATTGTGACAGTGCTGGTCTATGCGTTTTTTATGATTACCTGGAGCCTTCGCCAGTATGGCTTCGCCGCCGTGATGATGGGCAGCGCACCGACGCCGGATGAAACCATTGACCCTGAAGCTAAGGAGCGTTTCATCGACGCCATGGCTCGCCTACTGGATGTCGCCGGTCACGACAATAACAAAGGGTTGCGGGCGTATTATTTCTGTCTGGCGATGGTGTTCTGGTTAATTCACCCTTACATTTTTATGGTCATGAGCACCGTCACCATCATGATACTGGCACAGCGAGAGTTTTACTCCAAGGCGGTTCGAAGCCTCGAACGCTCCCTGTAAGACGTCTTTCAACCCCTCACTAGAGCTCGCCATTGAGTGCGGCCATCAAAATCTGCTGGTACTCTGGCGCCGAGAAAGCGATGGGGTTGGAGCCTGCCGACGGATCAGCCACAGCCATGGCACCAATGGTATCGGGAAGTCCGTCGGCATCAATGATGCTGGCCAGCGTATGAGGAATGTTGATCTCGGCGCGTAATGCCAACACCCAGTTCATAAAACCTTCAAAGTCTGGCTCGAGCTCTAGGCATTGCGCCAGCAGCCCAATACGCTGCTTGATCACCGGATAATTGGCCTTCAGCACATAAGGCATAAGAATCGCGTTTAGCATGCCGTGATGAGCATCGAAGATTGCCCCCAACGGATGCGCCAAAGCATGCATGGCACCTAAGCCACGTTGAAAGGCCGTGGCCCCCATCATTGAAGCCACCAGCATTTGTTGGCGAGCCTCCACATCCGCACCATTGCTCACCGCTGCGGGCAGATAGCCCTTAACGAGCCGCATACCTTGCATGGCGATGCCCTCGGCCATGGGATGGTAGTAATTCGAACAATAGGCTTCCAGACTATGGGACAAGGCATCCATGCCCGTCGCTGCAGTGAGTCCCGCAGGCAGACCCAACGTTAGCATCGGGTCGAGAATCACCGCGGCGGGCATCATCTTCGGATGGAATATAATGACTTTGCGCTGCTGCGCTTCATTTACTATTAAGGCAGCCCTACCCACCTCAGACCCGGTACCCGCCGTGGTTGGCAACGCGATCAGCGGCATAATTTGACTAACATCTGCCCGCTGCCATTGATCACCGATGTCTTCGAGATCCCACAGTGAACAGGTCTGTCGAGCAAGCACAGCGATCGCCTTACCCGCATCGAGTCCGCTGCCGCCGCCCATAGCGATCACACCATCATGCTGGCCGGCCTGGAACGCCGCGATGCCATCCTTGACATTAGCGCCTGTCGGGTTCGGCTTGATCTGACTAAAACTGCCAACGGACAGTCCCGCAGCGCGGCAAAGCGCCAGCGCCTCAGCCACCATCGGCAAGCTCGCGAGGCCAGGGTCGGTGACCAACAGCGGATTCTGCATACCATGCTGAACGCACAGCTCAGGCAATTCCTGCAACCGACCCGCACCAACTAACACCTGGGTTGGATAATTCCAATTCACGTTCAATAGATCACTCCTGCTCGATTAAAGCCTGGTCAATATTTTTCAGCGCTTTTCACCGAATAGAAAGCGCTGGCGTATTCAATAATGGATGCCCAATGGCGCGGGCAAAGCCCAATCGATTCATTAATCAAATTGATCAACTGCAATGACCAGGTAAAGCCGCAATCCATGCTGAGATCAAATCGACTCCTTCTGCATGCACCAGACTCCGACCCAGCTCTGGCATCATCGCACCTGGGTCGCGGGTCTGCATACGAAACACTAAAATTGAATGTTCGGGATCACCAGGCACGATCGAAAACCGATGGCCACCGGTACCTTGACCGGCCGCGATAGGTAGCTTGCATTCACCCAACCTGACAGGGTTATTGGTACCGATATCGAGGTACAGCCCGGAAGTATCACCCGCACCTGTGCTGCTATGACAATGGCCGCAGTTGCTGTCTAAATAACTTCGTGCACGATCGTTCAAATTTTGAGTTGCATCCTGCCAGGCAACTAACCGGGGTTGGTCAGCCACGGTCCCGTCTAGCTGTAAAATGCCGAGTTGCTGCCAATAATCCAACTGATTCAAGTCAGGCACTTTGCCTGTCAGGCTACGATTCAGATTCGCCAGTCGTGGCCCGATTGGGTTCATCTGGCGAGACGCCGTATCGGTATTGTGACAACCGGCACACTGGTTCTGATCGGGCACAATATAGGGGAAGTCTGTGGCCGTCGCTGTCTCTTGATGGACCAAGGTTAACGACTTGATATCCCCAGTCACTTCCAGGCTCGCTTCGGTTTGCGTGGCATTCCACACATAAGGCAACCCGACCCACCCACTGCTACGGCGCACCAGCAAGCGAGTTTCGATCAACTGCACCTGAGTTAAATCAAGACCACCATTGCGCCCTAGGCTGGCATCCAGCACGGACTCAGCATCCACCACTTGAACTAAGGCCCCTGATACTCGCGGGTAAAAAAACGTCTTGCTGATCACAGTGCCCAGGGGGAAATCGAGCCTGCCATCGGGCATGACAGTGGCCTGCGTGCCCGGCGGCAGACTCACCGTCCGCAATTTATGAGCATAGTCCGTAAACAATGTGGCATTGAGCTGATAGGGCGTGACGCCAGCTCCCAGCTGCAACTGCTGACCATCACTGGTCATCAGACCCCAGGCAGACAATGCCGCCGGGGCAGTCTCATGCACTACTACACCGCCTGGCGCGCAACCAACACACAGCAACATTGCCGCCAGCAGGCCAGACCGCAAGCGCTTTAACATGGACTATTCGCCCTGCCCTGATTGACTCGCAGCGGGTACAAAAACCAGCTCAATGGCAGGTAGCGGCGCATGCTGACATTGATGCTGTAGCTCGTCTAGCCGCGGGTTAGCGAACTGGTTAGGGGCATCGACATTAAACACGGCACTGGACGCTTCGTTATAGATACAAATTTGCAGCTCCGCGGGCAACACACCATCCGGCGCCAGCTGGGTATTGATAAAACCGTCCCAGATCACATTAGGAAAAGCACCATCGGCACCAAAAACGGCCGCCTTCAACTGTGGCAGGTACTCTGTATCTGGGTTGTCACCACCGCCTGAATAGCGATTATCGTGAATATTGATCTTCTCAGGGTAGGGATCGAACGCGGATGCCGTGTCACGTTCACTGTAATTGGTTGAGTAAACACTGCTGATCACGATGTGCGCGGTCTGGTTATTACGTAGATCATTGTCGAAGATTTCGATTTCATCGTTAGAGTTAATCGAGATGCCGGATCCCGCCGGCACACCCGCCACTGCACCTCCGGGAAGGGCAAAGTTTGGCGTATTATTGTCTTCTATGCGGTTATTAAAAATCCGCGTACGCCGACCTTCTTGGGATAAATTAGGCATATTGAATACCAGCACACCGCCCGTGTTATTGATTGCCACATTGTTATAGACATCAGCATCCAGCGTATTCTCAATCTCAATACCAGCAACATTGAATTCCGCGCGGCTATTACGAACGATCACCTGTCGTGACTGACCGACATAAATACCGGCATCGGACGCTCCAATCGCCACCACCCCTTCAATCAAAACATTTTCAGTCTGCACTGGGTAAATACCATACGCGCCGTTTTCTGTCGCCGGACCATTGGTCCATTCAGTACGCACGCGGCGGATGATAATATTCTTGCCCTCATTAATTTTAAGCGCATCACCCTTGGCATCTTCAATTGCCAGATCCTCGATCAAAAAATCATTGGCCGTCACTAACATACCCTCAGCCCCACTGACCTGATGTTTAAAACTGAGAATGGTCTTGTCCATGCCGGCGCCACGGACTGTCACACCGTCCACCTTGAGAGACAAGGATCGCGTCATCTCAAAAAGACCGGCAGGGATGTTGATAATATCTCCAGGCTCAGCATTCATGAATTGCAGCTGCAGGTTTTTTTGCATATCTGTCACGAGCATTGCCGCTGGCGCTTTGTCGTCCTCAGCACAGGCGCTGAGCAGACCTATCAATAACAACAGCAATAATGGGCGCATCACGAAATATCCTTCAAGACGATTCAAGGATCAGAGACTAGAGCATTGCCGGCGTTCAGGAAAGCAGGTAAGCGCAGAAAACCGCTAGTGGCCGCAAAAAAACTTTGCCAACCCGGCCGCTGCACTAACGGGTTGGCCACGGACTGGCGTTGTCTGACTGCGCGCCAACTTTCTTTGGCGTCATAAGCCAGCAATGATGAATATTCTGTCGCCGCTTGAAGTCATGGGGGATGGTTTCGCTACTAATATTCTTTACCTCAAACAATGCCTGAACATCCTCATCAAGCTTAAAATTACGCATATTAGTCGAAAAATACAGGGTTCCATCGGGGCGCAGCAAACGCATCGCCTGGCGAATCAGACGACCGTGATCCTGCTGGACATCAAAGGATTGAGCCATTCGTTTGGAATTTGAAAATGTCGGCGGATCAAGGAATATCAAATCATAACTGGCCTCTTCCCGTTGTTGGGAAAGCCATTGCAGACAATCGGCCTGCACCAACCGATGGGTTTTTTCATCCAGACTATTCAGCTCAAGATTCCGCCGCGCCCAATCTAAATAAGTTTGAGACATATCGACTGTCGTCGTGGTGGCGGCACCACCCAGGGCGGCATGGATTGTCACCGCTCCGGTATAGGCGAACAGATTCAGAAATTTCTTACCACGCGCCTGTTGACCAATGCGCTGGCGAATCGGTCGATGATCAAGAAACAGGCCAGTATCAAGATAATCCTCAAAGTTAACCCAGAACCGACAATCACCTTCGGCGACTTCATGAAAACGACGTTCGGTGGCGATCCGCTCGTACTGGCTTTCACCTCGCTGTCGAGCCCGGGTCTTATAGAATAAGTGATCGTCATCAACACCCAACGCCAATTGCGCGACAGTGACCAGCTCTCGAGTTCGAAGCCCAACTTTCTCAGGATCTATGGTCTGCGGCGCGGCATACTCTTGAATACAGACCCATTGCTCAATAACCTCTGCCGGGTCTGACCCTGCTGCGGCGCCGGCGCGACGATAGACATCAATCGCTGCAGCGTAATCAGGTAAGTCGGCATCGTAGACCCGAAAACAGGAAACCCCATCTCGACGCGCCCACTTGGTCAATTGCTTGAGATTTTTGTCCAGACGGTTACGGAACATGGCCGCGTGTTCTGAGAGCTCATCGGGTTTAATCCGAAACGGCAGCCGAGCATCTCGGTAGAAGTGGCTCTCTTCAATAGTGAAGTGAATCAGCTTGCAGGCAATGGCACCATTGTAGAGCGTATGCAATTTATCCGCGCGCAAACCCAGGTGCTTGCCGAGGGTCTGATCCTCGGTAAATAGCGCCGCTTTCCAACCACGCAGGTGCGTTTTCAGCATGGTTCCCAGCGCGTGGTACAACCGAGGTAATTCGTTAGTTTCAGCTAGGCGACGGCCATAGGGAGGGTTTGTCACAACCAAACCATGGGCTGGAAAACTGTGGCGAAAATGTTCTATGTCCTGAAACGCAAACTCTACCTTGCCGTCAAGACCGGCACGCCTGGCGTTATCCCTAGCCTGCTCCAGCACTCGGCGATCATTATCAAACCCCAGCATGGTGGGCAACTTCGACAAACCCGCTTCACGGCGACTCACCGCTTCCTTGATCAGCCCCTCCCATAACGCCACATCATGTTGTCGCCAGCCAAGAAAACCATAGTAATCACGGGTTAGACCCGGGGCGATATCCGCGGCCAGCATCGCCGCCTCTATGACCAGCGTGCCAGACCCACACATGGGATCCACAAAGGCGCCCTTGTCGGCCAGTATCTCTGGCCAACGAGCCCGCAGCAACAGCGCTGCCGCCAGGTTTTCCTTGAGCGGTGCCTGACCCGCCTCTAATCGGTAATTACGTTGGTGCAAACTGCTACCGGATAAGTCGAGATACAATGCCGCTTGATCTCGATGAATGTAACAGTTGATGCGAATGTCTGGCCGATCCACATCCACATTCGGTCGATCGCCCTGGCTTTCGGCGAAACTGTCGACAATCGCATCCTTAATTTTTAGTGCTGCATAATGACTATGGGTGATTTTTGACGCTGAAACATTGGCGTCAACCGCCAGGGTTTGGTTGACCAATAGATGTGCCGTCCAATCAATGCTGCGGACACCCTCATAGAGCGCCTCCGGCGAATCGGCGGGAAACGTCTTCAGCGGCAACAGTATTCTGTTTGCCAGACGCGACCAGAGACAAGCCCGATAGACGACTTCCATCGAGCCTTCAAACTGCGCACCGGCACGGGTTTCTGAGACATTGGTCGCGCCAAAGCTTTGCAGCTCGGTGACGAGAAGGTCTGGCATGCCTTTCGGCGCAGTAGCAAAATATGTAGGGTTTTTCATCGGTGCTAGTCTACCACACAGGTATCCATCCTTGACGATTCGGCTGGCGCAAATTATGACCATCAAGAACCACTATTCTTGAACCTTTAACATTTTACTCACTGGCTTCAGCGAATATTTATTGAAGGATTCATCTTACCGAACTCTGTTTGGGTTCTGCCGTAGGGCTGATCACCGTCATCACGCTGTCACCCGCCGATCTGGCAGGTGAAGGCGAGTCTTTAGCCGCCTGCGACAATCATCAGGTGACCTGACCACGTTGCTCAAACCTGTCTTGCTGATACGTCCCGTTCGACACCAGCGTAGTCAACTGTACTACGGTGTCCCAGACGTCAACAAACTGAGTATATAACGGGCTAAAACCGAACCGCAGGATGTTCGGGGCTCGAAAATCCGCAATCACCCCTGCCTCAGCCAGCGCCTGAACCATGGCGTAACCTGCTTGATGTTCGTAACAAACCTGACTGCCTCGATGATCAGCCACTGCGGGGCTCAATAAATCAAGGACCCCTAACTCCGGTTCGGCAGCGACCAAGGCAATGAACAATTGACCCAATTGCTGCGACTTGAGCCTGACTTGTTCGAGATCAATATCTGCCCACAGATCCAGCGCAGCATCCAGCGCACTGAGGCCGAGGATAGATGGCGTACCGCAGAGGAATCTCAACATGCCGGCGCCGGGCGCATAGTCCCGATCAAAATCAAAGGGGGCGGCGTGACCCATCCAGCCTGTCAGCGGCTGAATCACCGCTAACTGATGCCGGGCTGCCACATAGACAAAGGCCGGCGCACCGGGCCCACCATTCAGAAATTTATAACCACAGCCAACCGCTAGGTCAACATTCCAGCGATCGAGTTGTATCGGCATGGCACCGGCGCTATGGGACAGATCCCAGAGAACCAACGCGCCCGCTCTATGGGCAGCCGCCGTCAGCGCCTGCATATCGTGACATCGACCGTTGCGAAAATTCACTTGGGTGAGCAGCAAAACCGCCGTGTCGGTATTCAAGCTATTCAGCAACTGCGCTTCTGGCACCTGGCGCAACTCGCAGCGGGCTTCGCCCAGCAGTGCAGACAAGCCCTGAACCATATACAAATCGGTCGGGAAATTATCATCCTGAGACAGAATCACCGTGCGCCCTGGGTTTAACTGCAGGGCTGCGGCCAACAGCTTGAACAGGTTGACGGAAGTGGAATCCGCACAAATCACCTGACCCGGCGCCGCACCGATAATCGGCGCTATTTTTTCCCCAACGATTGTCGGCAAATCAATCCAATGCCGATTCCAACCCCTGATCAGATCCGTTCCCCACTGCTGACTCAGCGTTGCGTGCAGGCGCTCTACGACCACATGGGGTAGCGCGCCAAGGGAATTGCCGTCCAGGTAGGTCAGGTTATCGGGTAGCGCAAACTGGAGTCGGTGCGCGCGCAGCGGATCCGCGGCATCCAGATCAATACAATCCTGTCGGGTCATGGCTTGCAGACTCCCTTGATAGCACGTAACACAGATACCCATGCATCTGCTTGCGGATGAATTAAATCGAAGTGACCGGCATTGGCTATGGGTAACCATTCGGCGTCAAGTCGGACTGCCGCTGACTGACTCTGCGCAAACGATACAATGCTGTCGTCAATGCCGTGGATCAAAAGGGTATTCGACGCCAACGGCAAGTTCACGGGAGACGCCCATTGGTAGCGCAGCGGTTGTTGTTCCGGCGTACCACCCATCAATTCCACCGCCGCCTGCTGACATTGACTGTGACCCTGAGCATACACCGCCAAATCTATAATGGCCGCCAACCCAACGACGCCCTGGACGGGCAAGGCATCAGCCTGATGAAATCGATGACCGGCCGGCAGTTGGGCACGACTCGACGCCCACAACGCCAAATGGCCGCCCGCGGAATGGCCCATCAGCACGACCCGTCGCAGATCCAGCGGATAATGATGCAACTGCCGAACGTAGTCTACGCCCTCACCGACATCCATAAAACTACCGGGAAAACCACCCCCCACATCACCGACTCGTCGATACTCCAGGGACCAAACCCCATAGCCCTGCAGCTTCAGGCTCATCGCCATCGCTCGACTATGAGCGATATCAAAGGCATTCAACCAACAACCACCATGGATCAAAATCAATAGCGGCGCGCCCTTCGCCGGCGCGTCTGAGGGTAGCCAAAGCTCCCCAAATTGCTGCTCAGACTTTCCATAGAACAGCTTAGCATCAGGCGCACTGGCCGGCAGGGCCAACACTTGATTGAAGGTGGCATGGTTCATTTCGGTTCGCCCATTGTCGCTACTCGCTCGACCAAAGACAGCCTGTCGCTCGACACCAATCTAGATTAAGCCACGGGCATCTTTTAGGCCACGAAAGCGCGCCTTGATCTCCTCGGCACTGGCTCGCAAGTCGACGATGGGGGCCAAATAGCCGGTCGAATCTTTTTCCAGCCGGTGTATCGCTTTAGCGGGCCAAGCCGCTAACTCCGGCACCCATCGCTTGATATACACGCCGTCGACATCAAACTTAAGTTGTTGTCGCCAGGGATTAAAGACTCTGAAATAGGGCTGCGCATCTGCACCGGTGGACGCCGCCCATTGCCAGCTGCCATTGTTCACACAGGCGTCATAGTCCGTCAGATACCGAGCAAAGAAGGCCTCGCCCAGGCGCCAATCCACATGCAAGTTTTTCACTAAAAATGACGCTACCACCATTCTCACTCGATTATGCATATAGCCGGTGTTTACTAACTCGCGCATACCTGCATCGATAATCGGGAACCCAGTTTTTCCTTCACACCAACACTGAAATTTTTCACCCGCCTGGTCCCAAACAATACCATCATAAAGTTCGCGGAAGGCATGACCAAAAACTCGCGGCCGGTGATGCGCCACATGGGTAAAGAAATCACGCCAGTATAGCTGACGCAGCAATGGGTGCTGGTCACCAAGATTTTCGGCAATCTCTTGGTAGGCCTCGCGCACCGAACAGGTACCGAATTTCAAGTGTGCCGACAGATGACTCGTGCCTGGCAGTGCCGGGAAATTGCGATCTGTCTCATAGGTCTCCAGTGGCGCCAGGTTCGCCAAGACCTGCAATGCACCTTGCCTGCCCGGCAGAAATACTGACTGGGCTTTGCCTCGGGGCACACCTGGCGGTAAGTCCTCCAGTACGATATCGCTGAACTTAGTCGAACAGAGATTGGTAGGCATGTCCTCCTGAGGAGGCGCGACAAACAATTGTCGCGCCCGATTGTAGAAGGGCGTGAAGACGGCATAATGGCCGCCATCGCCTTTGTAAACTTGCTCCGGCTCATTGATCAAGGCGTCACTAACTGTAAAAAAATGAACATCGCGAGACCTACAGGCTGCCTCCAGACCGGCGTCTCGTCGACTGCTATAGGGCGTATAATCGCGATTCACATAAACGCAACTGAATGCCTCGGTGTTGAGCAGACCCTCAACCACATCCAGCGGCTTGCCAAAAAACACATTCAATCGTCCACCAATAGCTTGTATCTGTTGGCTCAGATCCACGAGACTGGCATGGAGGAATTCCAAGCGAAAGTCACCCTCGCTATATCCTGCCAAAATAGCTTCGTCATAAATAAAGCAGACAACAACCTCACTCGACTGGCGCGCGGCTTCCAGTAGCCCGGTGTTGTCGAAAACCCTTAGGTCACGGCGAAAAATAAATAAGCTTTTAGTCATCGGTACTCACCAGGGGCAGTCGCTGCTGCTGTTATTTTGTTCAGACTCGCCGGCATAATGCACGCGACGACCTGCAGGGTTAAAAGCTCCGCCAAGCGAGCTGGCGCTTATCAACTTGAACACCTCAGCCGCGCTATTTTAAATCACTCACAACCTGATGCCGATAAACCCACAACTCGAAGTTGCATCAGACTCTCACTGAACCTATTCTTGCACGACACTCAAACTGTGAATACCTATGTCGCCCACATTGATAACTCGCCCCGATCAGGTCACGCCCGAGTGGCTCACGCTGGTCCTTCAACACGCTGGCCGGGATGGCCGCGTGGAGGCTTTCGACGCTGTGACCATTGGCACCGGCCAAGTGGGTGAAAATGTCCGTTTCACCTTGTCGGGCTCTGGCGTTCCCCCGTCTGTGGTAGGCAAATTCGCATCCTCAGACCCCACCAGCAAACAAAGCGGTATTGACCTGCAGAATTATATTCGGGAGGTCTTCTTCTACGAAAATTTGCAGGACAGTGTCGACATACAAACCCCTGACGTGCTGTTCGCCAGCGCTGATGAAACCACTCATGATTTCGTTATTGTTATGGAAGACCTGGCACCGGGGGAACAGGGTGATCAATTGGCTGGTTGCACCGTCGACCAAGCCGCCTTGGCACTAGAGCAACTGGCGAAGTTGCAAGGCCCACGGTGGGGAGATAAATCTCTGCTGCAGTACCCCTTACTCAACGGCAGTATGACGCCAGAAAACGCCGAGATGGTCCAGGGTCTCTATAACATGCTGGAGCCCGGTTTCCAGGCACGCTACACCGGTCTGTTGGACAATGATTATATCAAAACCTGCAGGTTGGTTGGCGAACGACTAGATGCCTACAGCAATTTTTACGATGGTCCGCCAGCATTGGTTCATGTGGATTACCGGCTCGACAATATGATGTTCGGTGGGCCCTATCCGCTGGCAGTAGTTGACTGGCAGTCAATCGCACTGGGCTGTCCGTTGGCCGACGCCAGCTATTTTCTGGGCACATCGCTGCTACCGGAAGTGCGCCTTAAAGAAGAACAACAATTGTTAAAGCATTACCTGGGCGTACTGAAGTCTTACAAAGTTGATCTAAATTTCAACAAGGCGTTCAGCTATTACCGCAATCATGCGCCAGCGGGTCTGATCATGGCCGTGATTGCCTCGATGATTGTCGGCGAGACCGACCGTGGTAACGAGATGTTTATGGTGATGGCCAATCGCAGCGGCCAGATGTGCCTTGAGCTTGACTGGGCCAAGCTCACCAAAAAGGCATCTTAATCGAGATGATTGACCGCGGGGCTTAAACAGCAATGGGCTGGTAACAGCGAATGATAAAATCCGCTTGTGTTGTCAGCTGCGTGAGATGATCCAGTTCGCTGACGGTCTCACGTCGAGCCGTCCAGACAAACGGCGTCATGGTCAACAGCGCGTCAATCTCTTCTCGAGTCTGCAACACCACAGGGAACTGCAGCGTGTCTTCGAGCAGGCAGTCAAAGCCTTCGGGCATCGTTGGCGCTACGTGATTCCGTGGTTCGGCGTAGATCCCCTGTTTCAGCTCGTATAAATGTCTTGGCCCGGGAGACACGACAATAATGATGCCCTGAGGGCTTAATACTCTGCGGACTTCACCGAAATCACCCGGCGCAAAGATTCGGATCATCACATCGATTTGATCATCTTGTACCGGCAAATGAAAATTGCTGGCAACAGCAAACTCGATCCCGGCATGCTGACGGGATGCCAGGCGCAGCGCCATTCGAGAAATGTCGAGACCAGTGACTCGAGAAGGTGTATGCAGTTCCCGTAATCCCGCAGCCAGCGCACTCGTGTAGTAACCCTCGCCACAGCCACAGTCCAGAACATTGACCGGCCCAGCAATGCGCGAGCTGTCACGCACCCTGTCACGCACCCCGTCACAGACAATAGCCACCAGCCGATTTGCCAGAGGCTGATAATGACCGGCCGCCAGAAATGCCTGCCGGGCTTTGATCATCTCTGCCCCGTCGCCGGGCTCTCGGCTGCCTTTGTGATTCACGGGCAACAGGTTGATATACCCTTGCCGGGCGCGATCAAACTGATGACCCAGTTGACAGCGAGCACCGTCTTGGAGCAACGCCAGGTCACCCGCACAAATCGGGCAACGCCAGCGCATCTAGCTGGCCTCGCCGAGGGTGGGCTCACCAGGGGGGACTATCACCGGGTCTGGGGCAGGACCGATATAGGCAAACCGGGGCACTGACTCACCGTCTATGCGCACAAACTCAGCAAACATGGCTAAGGGCCTGGCCCACCAGCTGAAGTCGCCATACAGGCAACGATAGATCACCAGCGGCTCCTCGGTCTCGCTGTGATTAGCCACCAGCACCACCTCGTAATGCTGCCCCTTGTAGTGGCGATAGTGTCCGGCCAAGAAGGTCTCTGTTTTATGCATAAAATTCACCGATTGTCCGTATCCAGTCGCTGGCCCGCATATTAACGGACCCGCTACAGCTATGCCATTTTTTAAGCTTTAATAGAGTTTAGCGAGTTAGTAAGCGCCAACTCCATATAGACATTAGACCGCTCATAATCCGAGGGGCGGGGCGGCTCGCATTGCTGGAAACCCACCTGTAAATAGATTTTTAAGGCCGGCTCCAACCGCGAATTGGTTTCCAGAAACAAACGCTGAAAACCCAACTCACTGGCTCGACGGATAATAGCCTCTACCAGCAGCAAGCCTGCCCCACGCCCCCGGGCTTGCTTCGCCACCCCCATCTTTGCCAGCTCCGCCAAACCCTTACTATGCTTGATCAACGCGCAGGTCCCCAAGATCTCGGCGGTTCGAGTATCACGCACAAACAGGATATCGCCGCCGGCTTCCAGGATCGATCGGTGCGGATCTCCTAGCGCCTTTTGATCAGCCGGTTCCAGTTTGAAATACTCCGTAATCCATTCCTCGTTAATACGTCGGAACGCGTCGGCCAGCACCGGCTGGAAACCCTCTATCACCAACTTCGGCGGCGATCGGTCGGGCCGCGATCGGTCGGGCCGCGGACGGTCGAGCCGCGCGTGGTCGGCAGTCACTGCATCCGTCAGCTGTAATCGTGCATACAAACCCTGCCTGTCCAGTGCCATCTCGATAGCATCGAGATCCTGCAGAAAGGCGACTTGAGACTCATCAAGCACGCCATTGACCGCAACGCTAATGCTCGACCACAGGCTTGTCAGGACCGGTTTCAGCGCCCGCCCCTCACTGGTCAATGCCAGCAAGCGCCGACGTTTATCACGGGCATCGCGATACATCGCAATCAATCTCGCTTGCACCATTTGGCCAGCCACCTGATTGACCGCAGGATGAGAGATACCCAGACCACGAGCAATATCCATCACCGGACTCGGCCCAAATCGATCAAGGTATTGATACAGCGGAAACCACCGAGGCTCAAAGTCAACGCCAGACTCACGGTAAACCCGAATACCGTCCTGCATTATTTTGTCCGACAACCGCTTGAGACGGCTCCCCAGCCCCAAACTACCAAGATCTTTCATCAGATCCATATCGCCTCCGTTACGCGACCTGTTGCACAGGCCATTTATGTAAGCTATTACGTAAGAACTATTATATAATCCCCCTTCCCACAGGTTATTACAATCCTCAGCTAACGCCCGGACCGCTTATTTGGCATAATGACAACAATCCGGCCAATGATCACTGCCGGTCCTGAAGATGACTTATCGAGGGCAGTAAATAGATGGATAGTCTGCAGATCACCCCTATTAGTGGCGCCATGGGCGCTGTTGTATCAGGCATTGACCTTTCGCGGCCATTGACTGGGAACCAACAAACTCAAATCGACGCGGCGTTTCACCAATATCTGGTACTGAGTTTTCCCGATCAAGATCTCAACCCAAAGTCGTTACTCGAACTCACTCAACGCCAAGGCGGGGTCGGCGAGACGCCTTACCTCACGGGACTGACGGACTATCCTGATGTCGTGCCGATTATCAAGGAAGCCACAGAGAAGACGGCACATACTTTCGGCGCCGGCTGGCACACCGACTTTACGTTCCAGCAAAATCCGCCAGCGAGGACGCTGCTGTACGCTATAGATGTACCGCCAGTGGGTGGCGACACGCTTTACACTAACTTATATGCGGCTTATGAGTCGCTGTCTGCCGGCATGCAAGACCTACTGGAGAATATGACCGCAGTCCATAGCGCCACGCGCTCCTACGGGCCCCAGGCGAAACTCAAAGACCACCTGGAGAGTATGACAATCACTAATGCGACGGAAGAACCGGCGACCATGATCCATCCGGTCATTCGCACACATCCCGTCACCGGCAGAAAAGCCCTGTGGATCAACCCCGTCTATACTATCCACTTTACCAATATGACCCTGGCTGAAAGTACGCCACTGCTCAAGTATCTCAACGACGTCGCGGTCTCGCCCTCCTTCGGCTGTCGAGTACGCTGGCACAAGCGGACCCTGACCATGTGGGACAACCGCTGCACTCAACACTGTGCCACCGCTGATTACCACGGCCACCGACGGGAAATGCTCAGAACCACCGTTGCCGGCGAAATACCTCAATGAAAAACCAACTGGCAAACCATCGATGAATCCCACCGCGCCCCAACCGACCCTGTCTCGACGGGACCTGACTAAACGACTATTCACCGTTTATAAATGGCTGTGGGTGATCCCTTTTCTGGGCGTCTCCACCTTGATCATTGGCACCGCTATTATCTGCCTGGCATTTCTCGGTCTGCCTGACCTGGCTTCAAGGGTGCTAGGCCCGATCTGGGCGAAAATTAACAGCCTCATGATGATGGTCACCGTCCAAGTCGAGGGGCGCGATAAATTTGATCCGAACCAATCCTATATCATCGTCGCTAATCATCAGAGCCAGGTAGACATTCTGGCTCTCTATGGCCATCTTGGGGCCGACTTTAAGTGGGTGATGAAACAAGAGTTGCGCAGAGTGCCTGTGTTGGGCCCCGCCTGCGCAGCGATGGGCCATATCTTTATCGATCGCGGCAATACCGAATCGGCTTTGACCTCAATTAATAACGCCAGAACACAGATCAAAGATGGCATGTCCGTGGTTTTCTTTCCAGAGGGCACTCGGTCACAGGATGGTGAATTGATGCACTTTAAAAAAGGCGCCTATCGCCTGGCGCTAGAACTGCAGCTGCCCATTCTGCCGGTGACGATATTGGGCACTCACCAAATTCTACCAACGGACACCCTTGACTTAACACCCGGTGAGGCACGTTTAGTATTTCACGCGCCCATTTCGACCCAAGGTCTAGACGCCAGCGATCTGCCGCGACTGATTAGCCAAAGCCGCGAGGCCATCCTCGACACGTTAAATCGGGCTTAGGCAATGTTGCGGTAAGCACCCCCCGTATCGTCGTATCCCGGAAGGCCGTATCCCGGATGGCCGTATCCCGGAAGGCCGTATCCCGGAAGGCCGTACCCCGGAAGGCCGTATCCCTACTTTTTTTTCCGGCCGTTTTTGCGGGGTTTAGCGGTTTTGGCCGACTGAGCCTTGCTCGGCTGACTCGCCTCACGCACCGCCTTGAAGGTCTCACGCATGGCCTGGACTCGCCCCTCCTTGCGCTGCAAGACATGGGGTTGTTTGGCAGCGTTAAAATCAATCACTTGGCCGCCCTCAGTCGGGACCTTCGACGTCTGAACCGTCTGTTTATCAACCATGATGAACACCTTTTGTCGAACTTATAAAACCCTTAGCGCCACTGACACCATGGCCGGCAGTACAAATCGATTGTTTACTTTTCCAGCCTGCACTTATACCATGCTCCCTACGACGATCCCAGCCAAGGCGCCTACAAAGGCATCGCTAGATTATTTAATCCTCGACTTTGTGGTAGTAAAAACATAACCGTGCTTAGAAACTCTGCTGATCGTATCCCTGTGACCCTTATCCTGCTGTTGACCCTGGTAGATTTCGCGCTCTACTTCACCGTCGACAACCTTTGGGTATTTGGCGCCTACTTCCTAGTAACCCTCATTCCCAAGGGCTGTATTTGCGCCTGGAACCATCACCACCAGCACACTCGAACCTTCAAAGCGACGCCATGGAATCGATTACTAGAAATTTCCTATGCACTGCATACGGGCGTGACGACGAACTTATGGTTGCTGCATCATGTGCTTGGCCATCACCACAACTATCTCGATCAGGACCTTGATCAGAGTCGCTGGAAACGTGCAGACGGCACCGAGATGGGCATGTGGGAATATACGTTGATCGTCGCCGGCACTGCCTATTACCGCGGCTATCTGGTTGGCAAGGCCCATCCCAAGCACTATCGAACTCACTTGATCTACACCATCGCCGTCATTGCGCTGGTTACCGCGCTACTGGTGTACAGACCCTTAGCGGCCTTGATGATCTTTGTCCTACCCATGATCACAGGTCTACTGATCACAGCGTGGGCCACCTACGAACATCATGCGGGTCTCGATGAACCAGAGGACCACTTCCTGGCATCCTATAACAACATCAATCCAATCTTTAATATCATGACAGGCAATCTTGGCTATCATACGGCCCACCATTATCGTCAGGGCACGCATTGGTCTGAACTACCCCGCCTGCACAAAACAATTCAAGACAACATTCCCGCACAAATGTACAAAACGTCTTTTTGGGAATACCTTAATCGGCCGTTTTTTCTTCGCCTGTTGGGCATGTCATCCTGACCGATGGTAGGCTTTGCGCTTGAGTGAACCGTGGAGCCCATTGTGACCGAACAACCCGCCAGCGCCAGCCACTGCTTCGTCTGCGGCCCAGAAAACCCCATCGGCCTGCACCTGACATTTCGCCTTGAAAACAATATCTGTAGAGCCGAGTTCACCCCTCAGAGTCAACACTGCGGTTATAGCGGCATTACCCATGGCGGCATCATCTTCAGCGCATTGGATGATGTCATGGCGAACTGGCTCGTCCTGCAAGGCAAACGTGCCTATACTGCAAAAGTCGACTTGCGCTACAAAGACTCATTGCCCACCGGCACTCCCGTCAGACTCGAAGGTCACTGCCTCAAATCTCGCGGACGCCTCTTTATGATGCGCGGCCTCATGGTCCGGATAGACAATGAGCAGACCATCGCCGAGTGTGACGCCAGCTTTATGTTATCGGCCTGACCGCTATAACCCCACGCAACGCCCTATTCGGGGTCCGCGGCGATCATATCGGCGAGCAAACCAATCGACACGGCATACTTGTTCGCGCAGTTATACCGCAGGATGCTACCGAAATTTGGCCCCACCAGATAACCCACCGTTTCGCCCGCCTCAGGTTTAATCATGGCAAATTTCTGGCCGTCGTCAGGCTTAACAACCAGGGGCGTCACACCTAAGGCACCCCACTCAGAGAGAGATAATGCGCGGGTATGGTCCCGTTGCGCCCGACACCCGGCGGCCACGGTCTTTGGCATTAACTGATCAATATCTACAGGACCTGAGATATTGACCTGCATGCCCCAGGATTCACCTTCTCGCCAGCGGTTTTTCTGTAAGTAGTAAGCAATGGATGCCCACACATCGAGCTGATTGTCCCAAATATTTTTCTTTCCATCGCCATCGAAATCTTGGGCGAAATTCAGGAAGCTTGAAGGCATAAATTGGTTTTGGCCCATGGCGCCTGCCCAACCACCCAGAAAATCCTCCAGAGCAACATGGCCTTCGTCTAGCACTTTAAGCGCGGCCAGCAACTCACCGGTAAAAAACTGACTTCTACGCGGATCATAAGCCAAGGTCGCCAGTGAGCGGATCACTTGGTATTTACCCTGATACCCGCCAAAGTGCGATTCGAGCCCCCAAAATGCAATAAGGTATTGTGGGTCCACATGATATTTAGCCGCAATCAGATTTAATGCTTGGCGATTTTCCTGGTAGTACTGCCGCGCTTTCTCGGCCTTAGCTGAAGTCACTCGCGCTCGTAAGTAATCCTCGAATGTCTGGACAAATTCCGGCTGTTTCTTATCAAAACCCAACACCCGCGGGTCAGGCTCCAGCCCAAGAAAGGCCTGATCGATCGTCACTTCCCGTACACCCTGGCTCATAGCCTGTTGTTTAACATCCGCCAACCAATCAGCAAATGAGGTTGTCGCCGAGTTGGCGACAGCAGGCAATGTTAGCAGAACTATCATCAGCGCCGACCGCCAATGACTCCACAGATCGCGGCGCAGGCGCCGAATCCAACCATTAATCATCCAAACTCTCCCATCTTTTGTCGCTTATTTATAAAATTAAATTGTGCGCGGTGGCGACATCTTCGCCATTGTCATCGGCAGATCACTCATTAATCATCCTTAAACGCTATTCTAATAGATCTCGCCACACAGAACGAGGCACAGAGATCGAAGCTCTGCTAAACTACGGGCACTTAAAAGCCGTGAAATCACCATGTCCGATACTTTCCCAAATGCCAGCTTAAAGCGTCGCTTCGCCGCCATACTTTACGATTTTTTTCTGATTTTCGCTTTTTGGGCGATCACGCTGGTGGTGCTACAGTACGCGCTCGGCAGCGCAGCGAACGTTGATGGCCAACTGCCTGACAAGCAACCCCTGGCGACGATTTGGGTACAGCTTATCTGTTATACCGAGACACTCCTGTTTTATCTGTATTTCTGGCGCGTCAAGGGCCAAACCTTGGGCATGCAGGTCTGGAAGATACGGACAGTCAACGAAACAGAAGAGTTGCTCAGCATACGCCAAGCCATTGTGCGTTTCCTGGCGGCAACGTTAGCCATGGCACCTTTTGGGCTTGGCTTGTTCTGGGCCCTAATTGACAAGGATCGCCGGGCGGCCCAGGATATCTGGTCACACAGCCGGGTCGTGTATTTAGGGGACAAACCTTACACCTCGGAACGCCGCTAAGCGCGAGCTTCCCGGCAGCACCCATTCGTAAAAACGTATCTAGCCAGCGCGACGCAACAAAATATAGCCCGCGCTGAAGCAAATCATAATTGGGATGACCACGGCGATGAATGCCGGAAAACCGAAAACCAGGCTCGCAGGTGAAAGTAGATCCTGGACGAATTTGAAAACAATCCCGGTGACTAGCCCAGTCACAACCCGCATACCCATCGTCGACTCACGTAAGGGACCGAAGATAAAGGAGATGGCCACGAAAACCAAACTCAGGGTTGCCAAGGGCTGCAGCACTTTATGCCAAAAGCCCAGCTCAAACTTCATACTATTGAGCTCCTGGTTGCGCATGTAATCCACTTTGGCGCTGAGCTCGCCAATCGACATCTTATCGGGCCGCACCAGCACTTCGTTAATCAGCAGACTCGGGGCCAGTCCCGTATTCCATTGATAACTGGGCGCCTCTTCAATCACGGTCTTATCGCCTAAAAAGCTGGTGGTGACCACGGTCTCCAACAACCAATATTTTTCATCGGGACGGACGTCGTGATAAACACCGCGGTCGGCACGCAAAATGCGCGTCAGACGTTGTTCCGCATCAAAATAATAATGTGCGACCCCACCAATAACCCCCGACTGACCCACCTCATCAAAGTGCATAAAGACACTTCCCTCTCGATACCAAAGCCCTGATGAAGGCACAATGTCACTATTCCCTGATACCGCCTTGTCACGATTACTCACCGCAATACGTTCGATATCCGGAAGAAGGTACTCACCCATATACAGGCTCACCAGGATCAACACCAAGGTTGGCTTCATGGCGCTCAAGGTAATTGACCAGATTGAGACGCCAGCGGCGCGCATAACGATAAGTTCACTGTTGCTCGCCAACGCACCCAAACCCGCCAAACAGCCGATCAATGCGGCGTAGGGTACGGTTTCATAAAACATTCGAGGCGCGCTAAAGAGGACAAATGAAAGTAAATCAATCACTGTGTAGCTACGACTAATGTCTTCGATTTGTTCGAGAAAGGTAAATATCATCAAGATCCCGAGCAGACCCGCAACCGCCAGCAACATCGTCCGCATGATGGTTTGCGCCACATAATAATCCAGACGTTTCATCACGGGTACCGCGCCACTATGGCAATATCACTGGCGCATGGACGCTGGGTCTCTAGAAATAGCAACATGGTTAGCCAAACTCTCAATCAGGTTCTTGGTGATTTATACCAGCTCGAATAAGAGCCAAAGGAAGAATCTCCAGGACAGATGCCCCGTAAGCTGATAAACAGTATATTATCCACTTCATACCCATCTTGTCTTCAGGAGTTCGAATGCAGTTCACGTCAAGGTCAGTTAATCCCGTCAAAGCCAAGCATCAGTGCCTGATCGTCGGCCTCTATGAGAATTCTCAGCTTTCCACCACTGCCAGCCTAGTAGACCAAGCAAGTAAGGGTCATCTGCAGCGCATACTAAAGCGTGGCGACATCAGCGGAAAATCAGGGGAGACACTCGTATTGCACGATGTGCCTAACATTACTGCTCAGCGCGTGCTTTTGGTCGGCCTGGGCAATCAGAACAACTGTGATGGCGCCGGATTCGTCAAAATTGCCGCTGCCACTATTGCGGCTCTACAGAAAACCCAAGCGACGAGCACCTTATGCTGCCTTGGCGAAGCTGAGATTGCAGACCGTGATATATACTGGAAGAGCCGCCGACTGGTAGAGCAATTTCACGCTGGCGCCTATCGCTTCAACACCATGCGAGGCACTTCAAACGGCGCACCTGTTCACCTTCAACAGGTTGATCTGTTGGTGAGCGACAAGACGGACAGCAAGGACATTAAGCGGGCGATCAAAGACGGCAATGCGGTAGCACTTGGGACCAAAACAGCCAAGGACCTGTCCAACTCTCCGGGCAATATCTGCACCCCGACTTACCTTGCCCAGCAGTCTAAAAAGCTGGCCAAGACTTATCCTTCACTGACCACTACGGTGCTCGAAGAAGCTGACATGAAGAAACTGGGCATGGGCAGCCTACTGTCTGTCAGCCAGGGCAGCGCTGAACCGGCTAAACTCATCGTTATTCGCCATAAGGGTGGCAAGGCAAAAGATGCGCCTCACGTCCTGGTAGGCAAGGGGATTACCTTCGATACCGGCGGTATCAGCCTGAAGCAGCCAGGAACGATGTACGAAATGATTTACGATATGTGCGGTGCGGCCTCAGTCATCGGCGCCATTCACACGGTTGCAGAATTAAAGCTGCCGATCAACGTCATCGCGGTTATCGCTGCCGCCGAGAACATGCCTTCGAGTACCGCCTCTCGGCCTGGCGATATCGTCAAGACCATGTCCGGCCAGACCGTCGAAATCCTCAATACTGACGCCGAAGGTCGGCTTGTTCTGTGTGACGCATTGACCTATATCGATAAGTTTAATCCGGCCACCGTCATCGATGTTGCCACACTCACCGGCGCCGTAGTGGTGGCTCTCGGGTCTCACGCTAGCGCGGTTTACGCCAACGATGAAGACGTTGCTCGGCGAATTAATGAAGCCGGCGAAAACACCTTAGACCGGGTCTGGCGCATGCCACTGTGGGATGACTATCAATCCCAACTGAATAGCGCCTTTGCAGACATGACCAATACTGGTGGCCGCGACGCCGGCAGCATTACCGCAGCCTGTTTCCTGGCTCGATTTACAAAAAAATATCGGTGGGCACATCTCGACATCGCAGGAACCGCCCATCGCGCCAACGGCAGCGACAAGGCAGCCACGGGTCGGCCCGTTAACCTTCTATGTCAATATTTGATGGACCAGGTCGGGAGCTGAACCAAACCGTGACTCGCGTTGACTTTTATCAAATTGAAACTGACGAACCCACGCTGCAATTTGCCTGTCGACTGATTGAAAAAATCTACCTGTTGGGCCACAAGGCTCATATCCACACGGTAGATGCCGATCAGTCGCAAGCACTTGACGTGATGCTCTGGTCTTTTCGCGCCGATGCCTTTATCCCTCACTGCCTGCACTCCGCGGGAGAAGACACGCCGATTAAGATCAGTCACGACACGGACCCTCAGGATCATCAGCAGGTATTGATTAACCTTTCAGGACAGGTTCCTGATTTTTTCAGTCGCTTCGAACGCGTCGCTGAAGTCGTGCCTCAGGCTGAGGCCCAACGTAGCAGCGCCCGGGAAAATTATCGTTTTTATCAGGAGCGTGGTTATGAATTGAAGTACCACGCCATCAAGACCCAATAAAAAGAGCCGGTGCCATGACTGAAAAAATCACTGCCACTGGACCAGTAAATGACTCAACACCGCCGACGCAAATACCCTTGTTGGAGGACTTAGCTCTCGAAACCCGCCGAATACCGGCCGTCTCGGCGAAGCCGAAGGTTTCCACCCGCACTGACATCACGCTCAACAAGCCAATATCGACGGATTTATTCCCGGAAATTGTCGTGCTTAGCAGCAAAAACTCAAGTTCTGAACCAGTACGACAGGCCGAAGCTGTCGAGATGACCGACAACCTGGCTCGCATTTACTCTCTAGAGGTGATTCAAAAATTACGGGACGAACTCACACTGTTATTGAACGACCTCAGCACTCCGACGCCAGAAATCGACTCGAACAAAGACCATAAGCCGTCGGTCTAACTCGCTTTTCATCGTTCTGGTGTAATTTTCCACTAACTGCTGACGCCATCTGAGTGACACGCGTGTATAATTTTGCCTTTCTTAATTTTCGCCTGCACCCTAGGCCAATGATGATGTTGAATCGATGAATAAATACCAACCTCAAGATATAGAGCAAAGCTGGTACCAGCGCTGGGAAGCCAACGATTACTTTGCACCCCAGGGCAACGGCACACCATTTGCGATCATGATACCGCCGCCAAACGTAACCGGGACCCTGCATATGGGTCACGCCTTTCAGCACAGCCTGGTGGACTCTATCATTCGGTATCGTCGCATGAAGGGTGATCAGACCCTGTGGCAGATGGGCACAGACCACGCGGGCATCGCCACTCAACTACTGGTGACAGAACAACTGGCCGCCCAGGGTATTCGACCGTCAGATCTGGGCCGGGAAAAGTTCCTCGAGAAGGTCTGGGAGTGGAAAGCCGAATCGGGCGGTAAAATATCCCAGCAACTGCGGCGCCTTGGCGCTTCGCTGAATTGGAAAACCGAACGTTTCACCCTCGACGAGGGCCTTTCACAGGCAGTACTGGAGGTTTTCGTCAGACTCCATGAAGACGGCTTGATTTATCGCGGCAAGCGCCTGGTCAACTGGGACCCGGTGTTAAAAACATCAATTTCCGACCTGGAGGTCGAATCCACCGAAGAAAAAGGCCATATCTGGCACCTGCGCTACCCGCTGGTCGAGACCGACAATACAACTGACACTGACAACTACCTGGTGATTGCCACCACCCGCCCAGAAACATTACTGGGCGACTCAGCCGTGGCAGTTCACCCCGACGATGAGCGTTACAAACATCTTGTTGGCCGCGAAATCGCCTTGCCATTAACTGACCGCAAGATCCCCATTATTGCGGATTTCTATGTCGATCAAGCGTTCGGTACTGGCTGCGTCAAAATCACACCCGCCCACGACTTCAATGATTATGATGTGGGCAAACGCCACGATCTGGCAATTATCAATATCCTCAACGATGATGCCACGCTGAACGAAGCGGTGCCTGAACGCTACCAGGGGCTTGATCGCTATGCGGCCCGAAAACTGGTTGTCGCCGAACTTGAAGCGCTAGGACTGGTCGATAAGATTGAAGACCATCTGATGGCGGTACCCCGAGGAGAAAAATCTGGGGTCGTGGTAGAACCCTACCTTAGCGACCAATGGTATGTGAAAATCCAGCCTCTGGCTGATCCCGCCATCAAGGCGGTGGAGAGCGGTGATATCCAATTCATCCCCCAGAACACCGAAAATACTTACTATGCCTGGATGCGCAACATTCAGGATTGGTGCATCAGTCGCCAGCAATGGTGGGGACACCGAATACCCGCCTGGTATGACGCAGCGGGTAACGTCTATGTCGGCCGCTCCGAAGCCGAAGCCCGCAGTAAACATGGACTTGCCGCAGACCTTATTCTATCTCAGGACGACGATGTTCTAGACACCTGGTTCTCATCCGCGCTTTGGACTTTTTCAACTCTCGGCTGGCCGGAAAACACGCCAGCACTGAAAACCTTTCACTCCACTGATCTGATGGTCACCGGTCACGACATCATTACCTTCTGGGTTTCCAGAATGATTATGATGAGCCTTAAGTTCACGGATCAGGTACCTTTCCGTAAAGTCTATATTCATGGCTTGGTGACAGATGCCGACGGCCAGAAAATGTCCAAATCAAAAGGCAACGGTCTTGATCCTCTGGATATTGTCGACGGGATCAGTCTCGACGACCTAGTGAAGAAAAGAACTGCCAACTTGTTACAGCCTAAAATGGCGCAACGTATTGAAAAGGCTACTCGCAAAGAGTTTCCTGACGGCATCAAAGCCTACGGTACCGACCCACTGCGCTTCACGTTCTATTCCATCGCGTCTTCCGCACGGGCCGTCCGATTCGACATGAACCGAGTTGAAGGTTATCGAAACTTCTGCAACAAGCTTTGGAATGCCGCCAACTTCGTGTTCATGAATACGGAAGATCAATCCATCACGGGTGCCATGGAACTGAGCGTGATTGATCGCTGGATTCTTTCCAGTTTTCAGGACACCGCGGCGGCAGTTAACCTTGCGATGGAGACCTATCGCTTTGATCTCGCCGCCAAGGCCATCTATGAATTTATCTGGGACGAGTTATGTGACTGGTACCTGGAGCTAACCAAGCCACTCTTGCTGGCTACCGATGTCAGTGCGGAGCTTCAACGAGGCGCTAGGCATACTCTGCTGAGCGTGCTCGAGCAGACCTTACGCCTGGCGCACCCATTTATCCCCTTCATGACCGAGGAAATTTGGCAGCAAGTGCCTGAATCTATTCGTGGTCAAGGCGCTACCATCATGCTTGAGGCTTTTCCCGAAGCCGACCCCGACGCCATCGACCGCGAGGCCGAGGCTGATATCAAATGGATCAAGTCGATCGTCACGGGCATCAGGAATATCCGTGGTGAGATGGATATCTCCTTCGCTCAACCTATTCCGGTACTCTTTGCCAACGGCAATGAGCAGGACCAAGGTCGACTCGATGCCTATCGCCCCCTCCTGACGTTTCTGATTAAGCCCGAGCGTCTGCAATGGCTCAACCCCGGTGATGAGATACCCGTATCAGCGACTCAACTCGTTGGCGATATGCAACTTCTGGTACCCATGAGTGGCTTGATCGACAAGGATGCTGAGATCGACCGTCTCGACAAGGAGATCATTCGCAAGCAGACCGAAGTCGAACGGGCTCAAGCTAAAATCAACAACCCAAGCTTCGTTGACCGGGCGCCGGCGGATGTGGTCCAGAAAGAAAAGAATAAGGTGCAAGATCTGGGTCATGCGATCGCTCAGTTGCTGGAACAAAGAAAACGCATTGTCAGCTTGTAACGCTGAGTGCGCACAGCCGCAATTGCCACGCATTCTTGCGGCTTGTACTTATACTGATGCTTAAACTTATCACTACAGCAATGATCTCAATCACTAAGTTCGAGGACTTCGTTACGAAAAATTCTTAGCTGCTTTTGTACCTAATTGTTTTGGACGCCCATTCATAATTCTGCCAATTTAGCTCAGCATTATGCAAAAATTCCTCTGACTGGGATGTCAGGAGGAAAATGGTAGTCAGATTACAGGGAGCGGGAAATGTCAAACAGGCAATCAGGAACGGTCAAGTGGTTCAATGACGCGAAGGGCTTTGGATTTATCGAGAGACCAGACGGTGAAGATGTTTTCGTCCACTTCAGATCCATTCGCGGAGATGGTTATAGAACCCTCAAACAAGGCGCCCAAGTAGAATTTAATATGACCGAAACTGATAAGGGCTACCAAGCGGAAGATGTCGCTGAGGCCTAAAAAACCTACTCCACAACAAACACTACGCCGTTCGATCAATTGAATATTTGATCGAACGGCGTTTTTTGAGTGAAAGGTCTTGTCGCATCAGCGACTCGACATATTGAACGCCACACACTGATACTCAGCATCTCACGATCAGGCCCGCTTGCGTTCCTTCACTTCGGCGGATCTATCAACCTTGCGAACTAAGCCGCAATGACAGCCAACACAACCTTGCCCAGGGTTGTATCCGAGGCCACTTGATCGTGAGCCTTGTTGATATCCTTGATATCGTAAACCGTATCGATAATCGCCTGAATTTCTCCCGTCGCGATCTTAGGCCATACTCGCTCTTCAAGCTGCCCCATAACCTGCGCTTTCTCAGCGATGGGCCGCGCTCTCAAAGTTGAACCGATCACTCGAAGGCGCTTCATCATCAGCATGGCCAATTCGATCTCACTTTTGCTACCACCCATCAAACCGATCAGCACCAGGCGGCCGTTCATACCCAGCAGCTTCAGATTATCTTCCAGATAAGTACCACCCACCGGATCCAAAATCACATCGACCCCCGCAGCACCTGCAAAGGCCACCGCTTTTTCGAGGAACGATCCCTCATTGCGATTACTACCTGCGGTAGCGCCCAAGGCGATGCAAGCAACAATCTTTTCGTCATTGCCAGCGGTGACAAAACAGGGATTACCAAAGCTCTTGCACAGCTGGATGCCGGCGGTACCCACGCCGCTTGCACCAGCATGCAGGACCACTTTTTCGCCAGGCTGCAATCCCGCCTCAATAAACAGGTTCAGCCAGGCCGTCGCAAACACCTCGGGCAAGGCTGCCGCCTGAACAAAGCTCAATCCGGCCGGCACTGGCAGAACGCTGCCCATAGGAGCGACCGCATATTCAGCGTAGCCACCACCACTTAACAAAGCACAAACACGATCACCCACCTGCCAACGCTCAACATCACTGCCCACGGCTGCAATCTCGCCGGCGCACTCCAGGCCCATAATGCTACTGGCACCAGCCGGCGGTGGATAAAACCCCCGGCGCTGCATCAGGTCGGCACGATTAATCGCGGTGGCATGAACACGAATCAACACCTCACCGGCACCAGCTACGGGTTGCTCCACTTCAGACCAACTCATGGTCTGATCGTCATTCACAGTCACTGCTTTCATCTATGTCTCCTGTTAGGCAAAAATTGGGTCGAGGGTCGAGCGAAGAAAATGCATCAGCGTGGCATTGCCGCCGAGGCAACGCGTTAATAATGCGGTGGTGGCGGTTCCGGCGTAGCATCACCCAACGACCGAGTATCGAGCGCCCGCAGTTCATTGCCGAGTAGTTGCACTTGCCGTTGCAATGTTAGGATCTGCTGTTGCTGGCTAACTAACGCATCGTCCAGTTTTTGGATGATATCTTCCTGAAAAGCCAGCTTCATTTCCAGGCTGTCAAATTGCTGATTACTCATAGGCTCGCCTGCTCAACGTTCACGCGTACTTCAACCGCACTTTAACACCATGTTCGTGAAGCCACTGCTTGAGTCCGCTTACGGTATACTCACCAAAGTGGAGCATAGAGGCGACAAGCGCCGCGTCAGCCTTACCTTCGGTCAACACTGCCAGCAGATGCTCAGGCTTACCTGCGCCCCCAGACGCGATCACCGGGATTGAAACAGCTTCGGCAATCAATCGCGTTAAATTGATTTCATAACCGGCTTTCGTGCCATCAGCGTCGATGGAATTAACCACTAGCTCACCTGCGCCCAAGGCTTCGCCCTGTAACGCCCAAGCCAGCGCATCTAACCCCATTGGCGTGCGGCCACCGTTGATCACTACTTCGTAGCCGCTCGGAATGGTGTCGCTAACCTCTACCTGTTTTATATCCATTGAGAGTACGACGTTTTGATTGCCGATCGCGTAGGCGCATTCGCTAATCAGTTCAGGCCGAAGTACCGCAGCAGAGTTAACGTTGATTTTTTCAGCACCCGCCCACAACAACTTATTAGCATCCTCAACGGTACGGATCCCTCCCCCCACGGAGAAGGGAATATAAACCTGTTCAGCCGCTGCTTCCACCACATCTAACATGATATCGCGCTTGTCACTGGACGCCGTGATGTCGTAAAACACCAGCTCATCAAGACCATCCTCATAGTATTCTTTCGCCTTCGCGATGGGGTCACCAATATCCTGCGTATTAACAAACTTCACGCTTTTGGCGAGTTGCCCCTCGCGAACATCCAGACAGGCAATAATGCGTTTACTTAACATATTTATACACACCCATTCCAGACACCAAATTCGGCGAGAATTGAAAGTCCCTTTTTGCCACTTTTCTCAAGATGAAACTGGGTCGCAAACAGGTTCTTACGCCCCAGCATGGAACAGAAACGACCACCATAGTCCGTCACACCATAAACATCCTCGGCGTTGGCCGGGCGGGTAAAATAGGAATGAACAAAATAAAACTCGTCACCCGATTCAACGGACCTGAGCAATGGGTGAGGCCGTACAATCTCAACTTCATTCCAACCGATATGCGGCACCTTCAGGGATTTATCCGCCAAGTTAAACTTTTCCACCACACCTTCAACCAAACCCAGACAGTCGCGATGGCCTTCCTCGGACTTCTGCAGAACTATTTGGCTGCCGAGACAAATACCCAACATAGGTTTGCCGGTAGCAAAGAAGTCCCGCATGGCCTTATCCAAGCCCCGGGCATGCAAGGTATCCACCGCGCTCTCCGCAGATCCGACACCAGGGAAAATCAGTCGATCCGCGGCCATGATCTCCTGCGGGTCCGCGCTAATGCAAGCCGGTATTCCCACGTGTTCGCAGGCTCGCAGTACGCTACGCAAATTCCCAGCGTCATAGTCGACAATTACCAGCATACCCATCAATCCCGAATTCAGCAGGCCGCATTATAGGCGATAGCCGCGTAGATTTCTCAGTCTGCAACGATCAAGGGCGTTTTTTCACTCGGCTTTCTATCATTTATCGATAGTTATCTGTATCATTCGAGTAATACAGATGACTCCAATCAACGGGGTCTACATTAATCCAACCAGGCACGCACCCAAGGATCAACATGAAGCTGACCGTAGACGCCACACTGCCGATTCCTGTCTTCCAACAGATCATTGATCAAGTGCACTTTGCCGTCAACGCCGGCGAACTCAAACCCGGTGACCGACTGCCCAGCATTCGCGGCCTCGCAGCAGACAACGACATCGCAGCGAATACTGTCGCCAAGGCATTTCGCCAGCTCGAGTTTCGAGGCGTGATCAGCGCCCGTGATCGATCCGGCTTCGTGGTCTGTGAAGCCACCGCCAGTCGTTATCAGTCACGAGGGGTCAGTGCCGACAAGAACGAAGTTCACCAGGTGGTGGACAACCTTGACGCCGGTGTCATTCCCGGCGCATTTTGCAAAATCACAGAAGACTTTTTGAGCGGTGACCCTGAGAAATGCAATGTCATTCATGCTGATGGTGCCGGCACCAAGTCGATCATAGGCTATCTGCAATATAAAGAGACGGGCAACCCTGAGGTTTTCAAGGGCATCGCCCAAGACAGCATCGTCATGAATCTCGATGACCTGCTCTGCGTCGGCGTCAGCAATCGCATTCTGATCTCCAACACAATCAATCGGAATGCACTGAATTGCCCCGGCGAAGTTGTCTCCGCATTGATTGAAGGCAGCGAACAGTTCCTGGCTCAACTCAGAGACCATGGCGTAAACATCTACTCTGGTGGCGGCGAGACCGCCGATGTCGGCGATCTGACGGGCACTCTGGTGGTGGACTCCTGCGCCGTGGCTATCATGAAAAAAGCGGATGTTATTCGCAACGACATTACCGCCGATTTGGCTATCGTTGGCCTGTCCTCTACCGGCCAGGCGACCTATGAAACTCGACCCAACAGCGGCATGGGCAGCAACGGCTTAACCAGCGCTCGGCACGACATGTTGTGTCACTATTATGCAGAGAAGTATCCGGAGACCTTCGATCCAAACTTGCCACGGGATTTAACCTATTGCGGGCCCTATCGACTCGAAGATCAGCTACCCGATTCTAACATGCTGGTGGGCGACGCTATCCTCAGTCCGACCCGCAGCTATGCGCCCGTGATCTATAGAGCCTTGGCGGAACTCGGCGGCGAGATCAAGGGGCTGATTCACTGCTCTGGCGGCGCTCAGACAAAGTGTCTGAAATTCGGCAATCAAGTGCATTTCGTCAAGGATAACCTGTTCCCAACCCCGCCACTGTTCGCCGCCATTCAACAGGCATCAGGAACTGGCTGGCAAGAAATGTACAAGGTATTCAATATGGGCCATCGAATGGAAATCTACGTCTCACCGGCGCGAGTCAATGAGGTCATCGACATTGCTCGAAGCTTTGGGATCGATGCCCAACAGATTGGCTACACCGCTTACGCTGACAGTAATCATTTGACCTTGACTGACCCGCTAGGGAATCAGCATGCTTACCCCTGAGAGGGAAGCGACAAACCGTATTAGCCTAATTCGCCTAATTCCTAGCCTAATTAATAGCCTAATTAATAGCCTAATTCATAGCCTGGCATCGCTCAAGGTTGCGCCGCTCTCGGCATTTCCCGCTCGCGGCTAACCTTTAGGTCTCGCCTAAGGCACGCGCTAGCGCCTGGTAAAAATGCGTCACTATCGGCAAAGAATAAGTCGACTTTCGCGCCACAAAGCGCACCGGGCGAGAGAGCCCACGTTCGCCGAGGTTCATCATTTTGTCCTCTGGCACCTTAAGTGTCCGCGCGACTCCGATCGGTACCAAACCATGACCGAACCCCGCCAATGCCATTTGGGCGACGCTGAAAAAAGACTCCAGCGCCACCTCGCGACGAATCCGCAAGCGCTTAACCTCATCTCGAAAGGATCGCCAGGCCCCCGAATAATCCTCAATCGTAATCACCGGTAACTCGCCTTTTTTTGGCCATTTGAGCTCTCCTAAGGCTGACGGAATAATCACCATCGACTCGCGCATCAGCACTTCTGACTGCAAATCAGTATCGAGCGTATCGGAACCGGTGCAGACCCCCAACATGAATTCTCCAGAGCGCACCCGATCTAGCACCACCGGCGTACGATAGGTATGGAACGCGAATTTCACATCAG
>FLOH01001441.1_pt1 | contig 37273 bp, 18 predicted proteins | sample 756751 | NCBI WGS metagenome assembly FLOH01 (sample SAMEA4026879, study PRJEB14308) | marine metagenome | biome: coastal water; material: water | depth 74 m
GTGGCATTTTCGGGTGTGGCCAAGTTGGCGATTAGGGCCACTTTTGCTGAACCTTCAGTTTTTATCAGCTCAAATAATTCTGGAGTGGCTTCCAATTTTTTCTCCAATTTCAAAACACTTTCCACCACTGCTCGGGACAAGCCGCCAAATTTTCCGGCATATTCGTAAATTGAATCACAGTTATGCTCGCGGTAAATTTGGCGGCGATTAATTTCCGGCAACATCGCCTTCAACTTATTAGTCAGACCATTGCGATCTCGACCAATTTGTAGAAACATTTTGTGAATCTCCTTATTTGTCATAATTTGAGGGGTTATTTATTACTAAAATACTAGCAAAAAGCGGCCGCCCAAACAAGCCGTAAACCGCAGGCAAAAGCCATTTTACCACATTTTTACAGCCCCTTCTTTCTCTCCACGTCAAAAATGGTGAGCGTACACTCACCTAGACCATCTGACGCGCCCAAACCCTGCTGACCGCACCAAAAAATTCAAAATCCACCCAAAAACTCACCCACTCGCAACCTCGCGCCTTCCACAAAACCAACAAAAATCGTCAAGTCGAAAATTCGCGGCAGAAGCAGAGCGGCGGGCAGTAGCACAGGGGGCAGCGACAACCGAGCAGGCACACCGGGCAGGGGAAAAAGCGACAACTCAACCGCCAATGCGAAATACGGCGGACACACAACAGAAACCGCACCACCACCAAAAACCTTTCCCGGGAAAATCCTCGCCAAATCCCCCCAATCATGGCCTAATCGCGGCAACTGCAACGGCAACCCCACCCCAATCATGGCCTAATCGCGGCAACTGCAACGGCAACGCACCCCAGTCATGGCCTAATCGCGGCAACTGCAACCGCATCCCAATCATGGCTTAATCGCGAAACAGCCTCCGCACAACAACCATGGCCTAGTCGCACGACAGCACATTTCGCCCACTCACATTTCATTAGCCAAAAAACAAATATTGACAAAACCCTATTTCCGTGATTAAATGGCCTATAGATTTAACCCCTATCTTATGAATACTCTACCTACTACCCCAGATCCTACAGACGTAAAAAGAGTTCAAACGGCGCTTTTTTCTGGGCAAATTCGCCTTGATGATTCAGCTCCTCTCTATCATGCGTTTCTTACTGAGCGCCCTGATGGAGTTGTGGACCAAGATGAAGCACGTCGTGCACAATCAGCAGTTGCTCATCTTACTGAAACGGCCCCAAAAGTTGTTGAAGCCTGTGCTGGACAAACTGCTGCACAAGCCAAGGCACTGATGGATGCTGCACTTGCTGCTTAGTTTAGTCATTTTATTGCGGATCGCCCTTTACTAAAAGGGCGTTTTTTGCTATAATGTAGGGATATATAAAAACAAAATGACTGAAAATACAAATACAACAATGCTGGCAAATAAGGCACCTGTTGCAGAGGCAAATGCAGTAAATCCCTTAGATGAAAACAAAGCACCCGAACTCAATGATTCTGGCTTAATTAAGGGGATAGTCGACACTGGATCAGGTGGTAAAAAAGATAATCTTTTGGAGGATGCACCTGAGATTGATATGTCTATTTTGGAAGATGTCGGACCTGAAAGAAGTATTCTACTTCTTGTATTAAAGTTGTTATTCGGCTTTTTAGTGGTACTTGCGGTGGTTGGATTTATATTTTTCACCTCACAATTAAGCGATAAATTGAGCGTAGTCACTTCAAAAATTGGAATTCCAAATGCCTCAGCTCAGCTACAATCCTCAAATTCTGAGATTATTAACCTTCAAACTAATCTTAATTTTTACCGTTATCTAGCGGCTAAGGCTAATCTTGATTCAGTAAGTTTTTATGGAGATACATTCATTCAAAATTATGAATTGATGAAGAGCCGGAGTGCTACTACTGAAGAAAAACGTAAAGCCAAGGCAAAAATGGATTCTTTGAGAAACAATATCGAGAATTCATTAAAGGCCACAAAAGAAAAATTCACACCTTCATTTATTGTTCCCCTATTTAGTAGAGATCTAGCTGGCGCTAGTGACCTTGACAACCTTTTCAAATCTGAATTGGAGCAAAAAATGCGTGATAAATCTAGTGAATTAGCAAAAGTTAATGACCCTCAAGCGCAGGCAGAAAGCAAAAACTACCTACAATCACTTGCCCTTATCTCTAATCAAAATGTAAAAGATATAACGCTCAGCACGGATTTTGAAGCAATTAATGATGATGATCTTTATGCTCTTTTGAAGGATGTGAACACAAGTGTGGTCAATGATATGAGCCTGATTCATTCCATCAAGGAGGAACGCATTACTTGGTCTGACATTATCAACGAAATTGAGTTACGAACTATTGCTGTAGATAAATACTATAATGATGGGCTTTACGATAAAATTGGAGGTATTCGCTATAACAGCTATGATTTTGATGCTGAAAAGAAAAATCTTTCGATCGCTGGTGAGACAAAAACTATTGATACTGCAAACTTTACAATGATCTCCAACTTAATCGAGGAGCTTAATAAATCTGATCTATTTGAAAATGGAGCGATGAGATCTTTTAGCAAGTCTGGTTCCTTTGATAAGGGCTATACTTCAAGCTTAAAGCTCACTTTAGATCTTGAAAAATATAACACTGAAAAAGAATAACATGACCAAAAAAACATCATTCACAATTCTAGAACAAAGGCAAAATGCCCATATTAAGTCATATGCGATTATCTGTGCGATCATGGTTTTGACACTGGGATTCTTTGGTTATCAAAAGTGGAGTGAATATAGTGGAATCAAGACTGTTCTAGCTAAAAATGTACAACTAATTGATGAGTTACGTGACGAGGCTTCTGATGAAAAAGCCCTTTATGAATCAAATAAAACTAGTTTTGATAGCCTGAAATCTGAAATTAGAGACAAGCTTTCAGAAATTTTGCCAGAAAATGATGATTATACAGGTTTGACTAGAGATCTTGATGCCTTTGAGGAAAGTTTAGCGACAAAGAGTAACCCTTTTGAAATTTCAAATATTGAGTATCAAACTGTGGTAGAAAAAGAATTTTATTCAGTTTTACCATTGAGAATGAGTATTAGAAGTTCGAGAGAGAATTTTCAGAAATTTTTGCATTTAGTTGAAACTTCCGGCTCCTTCACTGAAAAAGTGAGATTGATGGAGGTGGCTTCTATTCGTTTAAACTTTGAAAATACCACTAAAAACGATGGCCCTGAAATTATAAATTTTACAGTACAAATTAACGCATATTTTAAATAACGTGGATCCAAATAATCAACAACCAGCAACTGCGCAAGTGACTAATGTACAACAGGTACAAAAAGTCGCTATGCCTGCGCCAGCACCAGTGGCGCCAACTGCGCCTGCTGTTGCCCCTGCTGCGCCGGTGGCGGTCGCCCAAAAACCTGCTGAACCCGCAAAGCCAACCAAAGCAGATTTGCAGCTAAAACTGAAACAACTTCAGGATTCTATCTTAGCGGCCAATATTCCGCAGATGGTTTTGGTTTCTATTAGTTATGCGTTAGAAATGGGCTCAAGTGATATCCATATCGAGCCTTTAGAAAACCATATACGTGTGCGTTATCGTGTAGATGGTGTGTTGCAACATATTGTTGAATACCCAGTAAATCTGCACCCGGCTGTGGTTTCAAGGATTAAGATTATGTCTAATTTGAAAATTGATGAACAACGTATTCCTCAAGATGGTAGAGCTGATGTGACAACACGTGATGGTCGCGAAATGGATCTTCGTGTTTCTACTTTGCCTACTGTAAATGGCGAAAAAATCGTAATGCGTATTCAGGATAAGTCTCGTAAAATTCCCGATCTTCCTGATTTAGGTATTTCTGGAATTGGTCTGAAAAATTTAGAGGAGGCTTTGAAATCACCAAATGGGATTTTAATTAATACTGGGCCAACTGGTTCTGGTAAGACTACTACTTTGTATTCTTGTCTAACCCGCCTAAATAAAACTGAGGTTAACATCATGACGATTGAGGATCCGGTGGAGATTCAGTTGGATGGATTGAGCCAAAGTCAGGTGCATCATGATATTGATTATGATTTTGCCACTGGAATGAGAGCTGCTCTGCGTCAAGATCCGGACATTATCATGGTCGGTGAGATGCGTGATAAGGAGACTGCCGATACGGCGATTGAAGCCTCTTTGACCGGTCATTTGGTATTCTCTACGCTGCATACAAATAGCGCTGTTGAATCAATTACGCGCCTGATAAATATGGGAATTCAACCTTATTTAATTACTTCAACAATTGAATTAATTATTGCACAGCGTCTGGTAAGAAAGGTTTGTGACCATTGTAAAAAACCAGCGCAAACTAGTCCTGAGATGTTGGAAATTGTGAAAAAATCTATGGCAGCTCTAAATGTTGAAGGTGAAATTGAACCTCAACTTTTATCTGGTCTACAATTTTTTGAAGCTCCAGGTTGTGAGGAGTGTCATAATTCTGGATACAGTGGACGAGTTGGTTTATATGAAGTATTCCGCATGAATAATGAGTTGAGAAAACTTATTTCTGAAAATGCCACAATGGTGCAACTACAAGAAGCTGCCCAAAAAGGCGGTATGGTGACATTGGAGCAAGCAGGAGTTATCAAGGCCCTTCAGGGCAAGACCACACTAGAAGAAGTTTATAGAGTAGCACGTAAATCCGAGTAAAATGGCTGACAATTCACAGCACAATTTGGCCAACATGGACACTGACTCTTTTGCTCTCCCGGGACAAGATAAGGGGCAGAAAGTGGTAATCAATATTCAAGATGATCAAAATGGTCCTGATTTAGTTTTAGATAAAAAGCAAATTACTGGAGGTAGTATTGTTGATAAAATTAACCGATTTTTGGTCAACCATTCGCAAGTAAAAACTCAAGATAAGGCGACGTTTTATCACCTATTGGGAGTAATGGTTAATGCTGGAATTCCGATGGTTACGGCCTTAAGATCTTTGTCTAATCAAAGTGAGAAAAGCCCTAAGCTTAAGTTTATTTTGGAGGATATTGCAACTGCAATCGAGGAAGGTACCAGCCTCTCTGAGGCCATGCTAAATTATCCTGATGTTTTTTTAGAACAAGAGGTTGGAATGATCCAATCTGGTGAAGCTTCCGGTCAATTAAATAGAGTTTTAGAAAACTTGGCCAGTGATGCCGAAAAATCTCAGGCTATTAAGAGTAAAGTAAAAAGTGCGATGATGTATCCAACCGTTGTATTCTTTATTTTGATTGCGGTGGTTAGTGCGATGATGATATTTGTAGTGCCAAAATTGACTGAACTTTTTGAGAGTAGTGGTGGTGATTTACCGCTTATTACAAAGATTGTCGTGGGATTGAGTGACTTTATGGTTAATCAAAAATTTGTGTTATTTTCATCTGTTTTAGTGCTATTTGTATTTTTTAGTTTGTTTAAAAAAACAATTGTGGGGAAAGTCTTCTTTGATCGGGTTAAAATTTCAATTCCAATTTTTGGAGCACTATTTAGAAAGGCCTATTTGGCAAGATTTGCTCGTTCATTGAGTAATTTGATTGATAGCAATATTTCGATTGTGAAAGCGCTGGAGATTACTGCCAATTCTATGGGAAATGAAATCTACCGGGAGAGACTACTAATGGCTGTAGAAGATATCAAACAAGGTATTCCACTGGCTGAAAATCTGATGGAAAGTCCGCTTTTTCCAACCATGCTGGTAAATATGATCGATGTCGGTGAAAAAACAGCCCAACTTGATACAATTACAGGGAAAGTTGCCTCTTTTTATGAAGACGAAGTTGATACTGCAGTTGCTGGAATTTCAAAAATCATTGAGCCAGTTATCCTCATTGTAATAGGCTTAACTGTAGGTAGTGTAGTCGCGGCTATCATGCTGCCGATTATGAAACTTTCTGATATTGCTGGCAGCCTTTAGAGGAATTGCTTGAGTTTTTTTTACTCCCTCACTATAATTGGGTTGTTATTCTTAACTCAATTCCTATGTATAACAAAGCTAAAAAGGGTTTTACCCTAATTGAGCTCCTGATCGTGATCGCGATCATCGGTATTTTGGCAGTTGCCTTTTTACCTAGTATCCTTGGTGCTCCAGTAAAAGCCCGAGATACAAAACGTGTTGCTGACCTTGGAAATATTCAAGAAGCATTGATTTTTGCTAGTTTACAGGGTGAAGCCTATCCGGCTAGTGGATGTGCAAATGTAATAGGTGGTGCTGCACTTACATCTCTGGGAGGACTTGTCCCTGAAGATCCAAATGGTGTTTCTCCAACTGTTAATGGTGTAACCTGTGGTACAGCAGGACAATACGTGTATGCTAAAGCTCCTACTGGATACTCTTTCGGCCTTTATGCCAAACTTGAGACTGAAAATGCTGCGAACGCTAGTTGCGCTGCTTTGAATGTTGCAACTACTGGCCTTACTGCTATTGGGACTTCACCAGTTGGAGCCACCCAAGCGCTGAAGGATGCTGACTCTTGTTACGTAATCTTAGTTCAATAAGTTTAAGAGTTATTTAGAAAAAAGTCCCTGCCGAAAGGTTGGGGCTTTTTTGGTGGGGTTTTTGTGCGTTACAATCGCCTGAAAACTTGTCAAACGAAAAGCTGTTTTATGGCTTAGATAAATTGTTTAGAGGGGGTTGGCTGTGGTATATTTTGGAGTGGAAAACTATAATTTTTTATGCATCTCATTCTTAAAAAATTGGCTTGTGCCCTTACTATTTGGGCTATTGTGATGACGCAGGTCATTCCGGTTGGGGCTTTTGCAACCACGATAGAGCCGACTAAAAAGCCAAATAAGTCTGAACTAACCTATGATTTGGTGGCTGTGGTGATTGATACTCAGCTTGATGAAAATACGAATTCTTATGAAGGTTTGAGAAACCAATACCCTAAGGAGCTCAAGGATGCCACGATTAGTGAGAGGGTTGTGAGATATAGTGAGGATTTGCGGGATTCTAGCAATTATACTGATGTCAGGGTGATTCTTTTTGACCGAGCAAAGGAGAGTGTGACTGATTTGGCCAATGCTTTGGAAAATCTATATCGCAATGGTGATGGGGAGCGGGCCAATCGCTTAAGTGGGGTTGTTTTAGTTGGTGATATTCCCCTACCGATTGTTAATGACGGAGGTGAAAGCTATCTGAGTATGAATCCTTATGCGGATTTTGAGGAAAAGGCTTTTTTGTATGATTCCGCTAGCAAGAGCTATCTCCGTAATACTGCTGTCAGTTTTCCTAAGTCTGAGATTTGGCATGGAGTGATTCGCTCTGATGATCCTACTGATTTGGCAGAATTTTTTGATAAGAACCATTTATATTACGAAGGCGTACCAGAATACAGCAAATTTGATAAGAAGATCTTTTTTGGTGATTTGAGCAATGAGCAAAAATCGATGAATCCGGATATTTATAAGTTTTACCTTAATCAGCTTGAGGGCTGGGAGGATTTGTCATACTTACGTTATACGAAGGAATGGGCCAAAAAATTGCTGGGTAATATCACGAGCGATATTCCGATCAATGAAAACAATCCAGAGGGAGTAGCATTTGGAAAGGCTATAAAGAGCGATAATGTTTTTGATCAGACTCCTGATATTCAAACTAAAAACATTATTAGTCAGTATTTGATCCCCTATTATGGGATTTTTGAGAATTATATTGGGAGGATGAATGGCTTTGTTGAGAACACTGGACGATATACGGCAAGCGATGCTGATAATATTCCGACCTTGGTTTCTATAAAAGATGAATACACTAAGGGGTATTTGCGTTCGGTCAATGATGCCTTGGAAAAGCAGGTTAATGAGATTGCTGATTTGATTCAGGAGCCGATTGATCTTTTGAAATACAGTAAGCTTTCTGGATATTTTAGGGATCCTGAGGGAAATATTGATGATAAGTTTGAGGTGGCGGTAAAGGATTTGCAGGTGACACCTGAGTTTTTAATAGATAATCCTGAAGAGCTTTATATACGTTATAATTATTTAAATGAGAAGACCGGAGAGTTTTTTGTAAACGGAGTCAATGCTGAGGTATTGGATAGTGCCAAGCAGTGTAGTTATCTTTTGGGGTCGGGCAGCGGTTTGGTTAGCGCTTCGCGAGCCAATGATGTTAGGACCGCTGCACCTGTTCATACCGTTGGTGTAAACACTCGTCTGGTGGCGCCGGAGGAGGCCAATAAGCTTACAAATAATCAGGTTTCACATGGAGCGTTGATTGCTGATTATCCTGAGTATGGAATTTCGGCCTTTATTGATAACCCTTTAATGAGTGACTATAAGGGACCGGTGGAAAAATTCTTTAAGAAGGGAGATTTGATTACTAAGGTTAATGGAGAAAAGATTGATTCTTCAAATACTTTTGATCAGGCAATTGAGGAGTCTTATCTCGAGGTGGTGAGGGCTATTGCTGCGATTAATGGCAATAAACTTGATACTATCAAGGATTTAGTACCTAAAATTGCTACCATCAATGGGAATTCAATAGCTGGTGATAGCATAGACAGTGCTATAGGAAATATTTCTATCGAGGCTTATAGAGGTGATAAGAAGATTGTGAAAAATTTTACCTTTACCGTAACGGACGAGGGAGTAACTAATACAGATGATGCCACGGGAACTCCAGAAATCATCGTGTTGCTTTCGAGTCTTGGCTATCCTCCTAACATCAAACAATTTCCGAATATTTTGTTTGAGGCTGATTCTATGGGGGCGATTTTTACCTTGTATGACACTGAAAATCAGGGGTTTGATAATGCAGGTTATGATAATTCGGCGGGATGTAATGTTAATTCAGCGGGAGAAAATAGCGACAGATGTTTCGAAAGATTTGCTGTAATGCCGGTGCTTGATCCGGCTGGATCTGTGCGCGTGACTGGAGGTGATGTTGATCAAGCCTATTATAATGCCTGCTTCGCTGGGATTCCTGGTGTTGGTAATTTACCTAGTCAGGATTCTAATCCTTATGAATTTGTACTTGATCCTGATACAGAGGATTTTTTGATTGATTGGGATATCACTCAAGATCTCTACGGCAGAACTTTAGATTTTATTGGTGAATTTATAGAGGATTATGGTGATGACCCTAAAAAGTCACCGGGCAAAGCTGTCTGGTCTGCAATCCTGGGCCTTAATGCTGGTAAAGTTAAATTAAATGATGAGGACGCTTTCCTGATCGGCAATGTTCCAACTGTTACTCTTAAGCACTATGCTGACCGCTATGGTCTCTTTGATGGAATAGATAATGATAATGACGGGATTAGGGATTATGAGTGGCGTGACCTTAAGGATGCTAAGGGAAAGAGTGGTAAGGATGGAATCTTTGAAACTAAATATTATGATTTTGATGAGGCTGATATTAAATATGGAATTGATCCAAATAATTTAGAGGAGATTTATAGAAAACTTTTATCTCATGATTCTAAATACACGATCCCTTTTAACTTACCGAATAGCCCTTTTGACAAGAGTGTAACTTTGAATGTTAACGTTAGCCCTTACAAGAAAATTTCGAGTGTGATTCTCCATAACGAACCTACAAAGCACACAATCTCTGAGCAGGCAAAGGCTATGGGCACCAAGGATTTACCAATTGATAAGCCACGCTATGTCACCTTTATGTCTGCACCTGACCCACTACCTCCTTTCCCCGGAAAGAAAATTGCGGCTGATACTGATCCTCATTACTTCCCTGGCCAGACAGTAAGAATTGATTATCCAAATTTATTTAAAACTAATAATTTAGCTCAATTAAAAGTGCAGCTAGATCAAATTGCTTGGAAGGTCGCTCAAACCCCAGGAGCCTATAAACTCTTTGGACCAAACGCTACACCTGAAAAATATAAGACTTTAGAGGGCAAAAAAGAGATCCATGATGAGGTGATGAAGAAATATTTCGACCCTGTGGTCACCGGCCAGGTTGATGATCCTGTTGATGGCTTTGAATTAAAGAAGGCTGCAACAGAAAAAGTTTACGATGCACTTGAATGGAGTAATTTAGATATTGATGGCAAATACGAATATATTTTACTGAAGCATTTAAATGATGGTGAAAATAGTTTTGTTGATGATGGTACTTTGTTTCCTGCTACTCCTGGTTACGAGCAGGCCAATGGCTATGAAGCCGCCTACCTAGTCTTAGATGGTGAGGAAAACTACTTCAATATGGGGTTTAACAAAGATGTTCCTGAGGAAACTAATCTACTCTTTGATCCTTTGGCACAAGCTGCCGCTGAGAATGGAGATGGCTCTTCAGGTGCTTCTGGGAAAAAATCTTCTGACGAGGATAGTGATTATGAATTTGTTGATCTCTCTGAATTTTTAAAAGAAACCAAGGCATTCCTGAAATATTTTACAGAACTTCCTGAAGTAAAAGATGTCTGTGTTTTTGATAAGAAAGAGCCAGATTCTAAAAAACCTGGTAAGGGAGGGGTAAATAGCAAAAATGATATCGTGGTGCTCACTTATGGCTACATCACTGATGAAGAAGTTGAGACAACTACTAACATCACTGCTGATGGCTCTTCAAAGATGAGAATTAGTGCGGCTCTACTTGATGCTAATAAAGAAATTATTTTGGATGAGAATATTACTATTAAATTTAGCGTGATTGATGGCCCTAAGGATGCCATTAGCTTTGTAGAAGGAGATACGGCCAAGCTAATTGACGGAGAAGCAAATGTGGAGATCAAGGCCGGCACAAAGGCTGGGGACATCCTAGTGCAGGCAGAGGTTGTGGGTAGTGATCTCTACCCAACAATGAGTACTCTGATTAGTTTAAATCCAGGGGAGCCTAGTATTGTTGATATTGCGGCTGAGAGTTCTGTATTGGTTTCAAATAATGAATCCCAGACTCACCTGAAAATTGTGATCAAGGATAAATTTGGCAATGTGGCAACTAACTATTTTGGAGATGTTGCTATCTTTGTGAATTCACTTCTGGGTCTAGATCCTGGGGCTGATGTCAACAAAGCAGTTTTAGGAACGCAGATTAATGCCTTTGAAGGTAGAGCTGAATTAGATGTAAAATCCAAAAACATTAATGGTGATGGTAAAATAATTGTCTTAGTGATGGGTAGTGAGCTGGAAGAGCGTTTTCTTGAAGTCGGTAATGAATGGCGAGAGATTGATTTTTCTCAATATACCGGGAGCACCAAAACTATTAAGATGGTTGATGACTTAACACTTCGCCTTACCCCTAGCAGCAAGGCTGTTGTTGCCGGTAGTGACGAGGTAATTGAAATTAAAACTGAGCTTTTAAATAACGGCAAGATTGTTAGTGAATACAACGGGCCTATTAATTTTGATCTGCTAACATATGGTCTTGGCAGTTTTTCTTCCCAGATTCCACAGCGAATGACGAAGGGATTTTTACATGGAGCCAACGTGAAATTTAAACCAAATAAAGTTGCTGGTATGGCAGAGGTTTCTGTTGAAATACCGGGGATTACTACTGAAACTTTAAAAATTGAAGTTCGTCCAGATAATCCGGCTTCACTTAATCTGACTGCTAATAAAGACTTTATTTATTCCAATCCAAATGAGGAAACTATTTTGAGTGCAGAGATTTTAGATCAATATGGAAATTTGGTGACATATGATGATTCTACAACTGTAGCCTTTGAGACTACGCAGGCTACTAAAGACTTTGTAAAATTTAAGGGCGCAAAATCGGCTGTTGCTCTTGGAGGAAGAGCCTCTGTGATTGTTACTGGTGCTACTAAATCTGGCCATGTGAATATCATTGCTAATTCCGAGGGGCTTGATACTGCGACTGTAAGTTTTAAAGTTGTTAGACAGCTTAATAACAAAGACGTGGCAAAAATCAGCCCACGATCTCTTTATGTCTCACTTTATGGTGGGGACTTTGGAGATCTGAGAAATAAAAACAATCTGGCACAAGAGATGTTATATAGCGGCCAGGTTGAAGCCTTGGTTAGCAGTACAAAAAAACTAAAACGCCCAACTAGCCTCTTTAACTTTGATGGCTATGGCAGAATAAATGTAATTGGTAATGTTGCGAGCAAGGTAGTATTGGCAACCGGCAGTTTCCCTTATCAGAAAGTTGTCTTGAATGAAGCTCTTTCAGGTGGCCGACTAGCGACAGCTTTTTTGGTTCCTAAAAATAATACTGTTATCAATGTAATTGATGATGTTGATATTGAGATTCCTGACAAGGAGGGCATCTACTTAAAAAAACTTCAACCTTCTGAAAAATTGGTTTTTGAAAAAGATGGTGAGGTGCTGAAAATTAAAGATAAAGTCAGTGGAGAGGTTAAACTCTCTGTTGATAAATTTGGTCGTATTAGTGTTGTTGATTCTTCAATTAAACTTTTGTTACCTGAAGAAGGTAGAGATTTTGGATTTGAAATTATTCAAAATAGCAGCTTGATTGGAGAAGTTATTTTTAGGCAAAACTTCTCTCAGGATGTGACTATTTTGGATAGCGATAATTCTGCTAAAAACTTTTCTCCTGGCTACTATCTAAAAATTGACAGCAACGAGGACAAACATAAAATCAGTCAAAGCTACACTAGAGCTTCAAATGCTGAGCCTTTTGGTGTGCACTTTGTTGATACTGAAAACACAACAAGCAGAGCGGTGGATAATGGTTATGGCTTTGAGGGAGAAAATAAACAAATGCTTTTATTCTCCGCCGGCAACAGTGTAGGAGAATCAAATATGGCATTTGGTAAGCTAGATGAGATCGTTTATGGAGATCCAAATGTGAGACTTAAAAAGGATGGCATTTTAGGCCTTATTAGCCAATTTAGTGGCTATAGCAAGGATCTTGGCCAGCTACTTTTCGCTGGCGAAGAGAGCATCCTTGAGGTGCTAACAATGGACTTCAACGGTGATGGACGTGACGATATTCTCTTGGTTTACGAAGATGGATTTGTGAGACTTTTGGAAAATCAGATCAGCGATAGACGCTTTAAGGATAAAGGTTATGTCCTAAATATTTACGGCGGCATTTACAGTGCGGCGGCGATTGATATTAATAATGATGGCTATGACGATCTAGTTGTGGGCACAAAGGAAAGTTGTAAGATCGATGAAATTTGCGTTTCTCAATTTATCAATACAAATGGAAAACTTGAACGCAAAACCTTAAATCTAGCGATTGATGGTAAGGCCCTAAATATGGAAAGCTATGATATGAATCTTGATGGCTGTAGCGATCTAATTGTGAGCGACACCTCTGGAAATGTGCGAGTTTTCTACAATAAGAATAATGGAAAAACTTGTAGTGGTCTTGAGACTAATTATGGAGACAATAATAGTTTCAGCTTCCCTAATGTTGGAGAGATTAGTTTTGAGATTGGTAATAATTTGGGAGCATATGCGCAGGATAAATATCCAGATATTCGTGTGCGCCCCGCCTACAATAAAACTGCGGAGCTCAAATATATTTATTCAGACGGTCTAGCTGCAAATAAAGAATACGTACAATACAAGCAAACTACGATTGCACCTAAATCTAACCTTAATGATGTCTTTAATACTGAATATCAGAAAACTGGGCTTCCTGATCCTGATCAATTATTTGATGGTGCAAAAAAGGGCGAAATTTCTGCAGACACTAAAAAGACTATTAAAAAACTGATCAACAAGCAAAATGAGGACAAGGATTTTGATGGACTAGTTGATAGCTGGGATAGTGCGGTCAAAACTTTTGGTAATAAGGCCAAGGCCGTGGCTGATGGTATCCAAAAATTAACCTCTCTTATGAGATGTTCGGGGGGAGGATGTTTACCTATTCCTTATAATTTCTCTTTCCTAACTCCTTACAATGGGATACCTGGATTTCCAGCTGTTAATATATTGAGTAGTTTTCCTTATTTTGTCCCTTTTGGTCCTAGTACTATTTCAACCTCTGTATTTAGGCTCTATCTTTCCCCTACTTTGACAATGGGGTTGGGGGTGGCAGCCTGTGCTACTGGTGGTGTTTGTTTTGCAGCTACAGTGCCTTTAGAGGCAGCTGGTCTTTGCCCAGATTTACCTGGAGCGGTCAATGATGCTATTGCCTTTGCCAAGAATGTTTCGGTAAGTCCTGATGCTGGTATGTCTACTGTGGTCTCTGACGGTAATGCTTCGGCCTCTAGTAAGACTATCGACCTTGGTGGCGCTACTGATGCCAATTCACCTGTGGCAATTGCTGGCAAGGTAAACGTTAAGATTCCAGGATTCCCAAGTGTGATTACAAATTGGCTTGATAATCAAACTGATGAAATCTTTAATAAACTTTTGGATCTTCCTGATATTTATCTAATTTATCCTGATATCGCAAAATTTGGCAGCCAAATTTCTGATGGCCTTTCAAATGTTGGTGATAGTGTTTCGGATTTTAATAATATTCAAAATATTAATGACGTTTTGAATGCAATTAATAGCATTCCTTTGATACAAATTGAGGGGAAACAGATTTTAGTAAGGGTCCCTACTCTTTCAAATGCTGAGATTGCTAAGTGGAAAAATAAAGCCAAGACCTGGGTTGAATACGAGAAAAAACAATTAGAGATTTTAGAGAAAACATTGAAGTGTAAGGAAAGCGATGTGCGCAAAACAATTTGTGACACCTTTAGTGTTAAGATGACTAACCTCATTTTCAACGTCCAAAATATGATGGTGAAGCTTGATCAGATTGCCAATCTGCCAAGAGACATTTTGGCATGGAGGCAATTGGAAGCTAAATATGCTACTCAGCTAATTTGTTATCTTGATGCCACAATGCAATACAGTGGCGGTTACGTCACAAGGCAGCAAAAGACCATGCAGTCCTGGATGAAGGCTATGGAAGATACTTTGAGGACCGTTAAAACCTGGAAAGGGATTTTGGATCTTGCCGCTGAATATCAAAAATCTTGTGATGAATGTAAAAATGATCGTTTTGGAGATTTAGGACTTTTGATGAATCTTTTTGTAGCTATACCTACTCCACCAATCATCCCTATTCCTAAATGGCCTGATTTAATTGTTGATGTTTCACAATTAAAAGTTGGTACCAAAATTGTTTGGCCTGACCTGGTTTTCCAACCTCAATCAATTATTTTGCCTAATTTACCAACGATTTCTGCGCCTACTGATTTGATACCAACTATAACTTTGAATCTTGATAATTTGGACCTTGATGATTTACCAGGGTTCCCAGATATCCCAAAGTGGCTTGAGGAATTCCCTGAGTTTACGATGCCGGATCTACCAAATTTACCACCTTTGCCATTCCCTGAACTTCCTGATTTGCCAAGACCACCAAAAATTCCAGCAATTCCTAGCAAAGTTGCAACTCTGGTTTCTGATTTGAAGCCGGTGATGAAAATTTTATGCCTTTTAAAGAAGGGCTTTGTACCTATTCCTGAGACAAAACTTAAAACTGAAATTGAGACATTGACGCAACCAAGTGTGGCGGCAACTCTACCATTTTTCAAACAATTAGGAATTCAAGTTCCAGGTATTCAATATGAATCTATTGAGAAGATTAAGCTTAATGCCAAAATTAATGTAGGAGTGGAAACTGAGGCTCTTTATAACACCGTTAAGGCCGGTATTGATGTCGGTAATGAGCTCACTGAGGGCTTGATCGATGGTATTAATGAATACACAGAGCTACCTTGGGATTCTGTAATTGATCAGTATTTCAGGCAGAAAATTAATGAGCTTAATGATCCACAGGAATCAAAACCTACAAATGATAAGCAGAGTGATGCTGATTTGACTGCACTTAATAATGAAGATTATCCTGAAGAATTCTATCTTGTTGCCAAACAAAAATATTTAAATAGTAATGATCCAATTTTGAATCGCTCGCTGGCTCAAGTTGAGCACGACATCAGTAATCAATCTCTACCTGATACTCCTGCGATTAGGCAGATGGCTGAACTCAGGGATTCTTTAATTGCTTACACCAAGGATCTTAATAAATCTAATTCACTATTACAGGGAATTGATGATCAGAATGAATTTGCGAAAGTTTTGGTAGATAATAATAAACAGCTCGGTCGGTTGGCTTCAAAGACTGTTCCTTCTAGTAGTGGTGGCACCTCTAAAATTAAAACTAACTTTTTTGACCCAAGTGTGGAAAATAATTTGAGGCGACTGGCACTTGATACTATAGCAATTGTTCCAGATCTTGGTGAGATAGAGAAATCCTCTAATAATAGCGGGGTCGCTGCTCCTAAGGGATTCATTGTGGCGGTCGGAGATACTGGTGAAAATGTCCTTAACTATGATGATGAGATTGATGACAAGATGTATACAACATTTAGTGATGTTGATCTTGATGGAGATCAGGACATCATCTTTACTATGGGTGGCAGTGTTTATCTGAAAACTAATTTTACAAAGTCCCCAGCTATAAAAAAGGGGGAAGTAATTGTTGATCCAAGTAATAGTGCTGTATCCGATTTTGTAAATCCGGCTGGAGATAGTATCCAAGGGACTAGTGCCCCATTTGAGAGTAATAGAAAAGCTGACTTATCATGGTTACCAAAAGACCTCAATGAATTTGGCTATGAGGTTTTCATCAGAGAATCTATTTATGATGATCTTGATGATGCCATTGCCACCTATAAAGTAAGTAGCGAAAAACTAGCATTAGAGATTGCTAACGGAAACTACTATGCCACAATCTTTGCTTTAGATTCTAAGGGGGAGAGATCAATTACTTCCGGTACGAATGTTGTAGCACCGCAGATTTGTTCTGATAGGGATGCACCTTTGCCTGCGCTATCTCAAACTGATTACCAATTACCAATATATAAAACTATTGATATTGATGCCTCCAACTCCTTTGATCCATCAGGTGAAATTAGTGAATACTACTTGGAGATTTTGCCGGACAAACGCTTATCCAGTGATATCAATTTAAAAGTTGATGAGAATGGTGATGGCATTCTGACAAATGATTCGAGTAATCCTGTCTTTAAAGTTGGACCATACAAATCTGAGCAGGATCTTGGCGATAAGAAAGCTATTCTGCATGTTGTTGATCAATCGGGAAATAGTTCTAAACAAGAGCTTGAAATCAGAGTTTATGCGCCTGAAATCATATTAGACAGCTCTTCCTCCAAGGGAAGTGGCGTAAGCGGTGAAACCGTTCCTAAAATTGCTAATATGCCATTTAGATTAATGCGAGAGAGATATTTCTATCGTGTGATGGATGGGGAGCTTAAGTTGATTCCTAAGCTTGAAAAAGTGCTAACTACATCTGCAGATAAGGACGGCATTTATTATACCAATGCAGATGGTGAATTCCTGATTAAGGATTTTGATATAAGTAAGGGCATCGCTTTAGAAGATGCCAGTGGAAAATTAATCGCTCAAATTAATCCTGATACTGGAAATATCGGTAATCTTGCGAAAGGTAATAAGATAGTGGTGGTGCCTGCTGTAGCGGATAAGGAGGCTATGCATATTGAGATTCAAGACAATAGTGGTGAGGCCCTAGCAAAGATTAGTGTTGTTGGAGATGTTGATAGTGATGTCAGGATCTTGAAAGAGGAAACGTTGAATAAAGATACTGTTGCTGGATACCTGGGAGTTAATGTAAATGATCTTGATATCAGTGATGAGATTAAGGCCACGAATATTCCAGCCAATGATCCGCAAAATCCTGGTGCAGCTATCATCAGCAATGGTGCTAAACAGTTAGCTTTGATTGATACTGTTGGGAATATTTCACTATTGGATGATTCTTTAAATATTAAATTAAAAGATAATGATTATGAAAACGAGCCGTTGATTTTTGTAATATCAGTTGATGGCAAAACTGTTTTTGAAGTTTACATCGGGGTACTAAATGACGGCAAAATTTTGCCAGGAAGCGCTGTGCCAGAAAAAAGTGCTAACTCCTTATCAAAGTCCAGTAGCCTAGATACAAACTTTACAGCCCCCTTTAGTGATTTGGATGGTGCCAGTGATGAGCTAAAGAAAGCTGCCACACTGCTTTATCAAAAAGGAATTATTGATGGAATAGAAAAAGATGGAGATCTTACCCTCCAATATGGAAATAATGTTGCAAGGAGTGAATTTGTAAAAGTGCTTTTAAAGATGCTTTGTATTGTACCTAGAGATCCAGAGGCTTTTGAGGCATATGCTGCGGATGAGGCCGGGGGAGGATTTTCGGATATTGATTTTAGCGCCAATGATTGGTTTTATCCGTATGTTAAAGAGGCGGCTTTGAGAGGCCTAGTTAATGGTTATAAGGGTGAGAAAGATCCTGCGAGTGGTCTTTTCCCATTCAAGGCTGATGCCACAATTACACGAGCTGAAGCATCAAAAATAATTTTGGAAGCCTTGGAGATGAAGGGTGTGCTAGATCTTGGTGGCCTAACTGAAGGAACACCTTGGTACGGCCCATATATTGAGGCGGCAACAGATTTAACAGTTTATATGAAGTCTGGCAGCCTATTAAAAAATAACTTTATTATTACTCAAGAAGAGGCTCTTGATCCTAATACTCCAATGACCAGAGAGGATCTTATTATTATGGCTGATAGAGTTTTGGATGTTTATGATTGTTCTGAAATTGATAGTGACAAGGATGGCATGTCAGATTTCTGTGAAGCCAGGTATAATGTTAACGACCCTAATGCAGATCAGGATGGTGATGGCGTGACCAATGCCAAGGAGTGTCTGTATAACCTCAATCCAACAGAGAAGGACAGTGACGGTGGTGGCATCTATGATGGCGATGAAATTGAAGCTTCTACCAACCCACTTAATCCACTTGATGACAAGATTGCTAAGCAGGCTTTAGAGAAGAAAGCTGCTGGAGGCAATGACGATAAAGATGGTAATGGAGATGGTAATGACGATGGTTCCCCTCAAAGCGGAATTTATATTGCTCCAAAAGAATGTAAGACCTGTCCATGTGAAGTATCCTTAACTGATAAATCTGATTCCCTGCCTGGTGATGTTTTCTTTACTGTTATCACCTCGCCAGATGAAAAATATATATTCTCTAAAAGTAATAATGTTGTTATCACGGATTAAAAAATTAGCAATCGTAACGATGATTTTGCTGCTCAGTAGCCAGGCAGTTTATTCTGCCACAAAGTTTCCTGAGGCATTAAAGGAGGTTGAGGCTCAGCTTGAACAAACCTTGTCCGAGGCTCCATTAGGGCAATGCAAGGAGCTTTTGGGGCAGATTTATGATATTAAAATTTTAGAGTTCCTCAAATTTTTGGAGGAAAATTTTGAGAATAAAAGTTCTACTAGTTCTCTGACAAATATTGGAGTGGCAAGGTATATGAAGTACAAAGAAGATGTTGATTATACTTTTACAAAACTTAATGCTGAGGCCTCTGTCTCCCAAAGTTTTAAAACTCAATACCCTGCTTACACTGAGTGTGAGAAATTTAAAAATACTTATTTAGAGTTGGCGCGGAAACAAATGATTGTGCACATTCAAAAAAATAGTGCCCAAAAGAAATCTTTGATAATGGAAGATAAATTTAAAGCCGTAAATAATAAACTTAAAGATGTTAATGAATCCCTAGCGGGAACTTATGGATTTTTTATGACATTCCGCAATAAACTACCTGGATTTTTACGCCAATGTATTCAAAATTAATATGAATTTCTACAAGCACCTCACAATTAGTTTTCTAACTGCACTGCTGACGCTAGTCGTGGGATATGGTGGATATACTATCTATGCTGCTGGCAGTGATGAGGAGGTAAAAAATTATTACACTTTCACTGATTACAAAGCTAAATTTTCAACTGTCAAAGATGCCTATCACTCATCACTTAATGATTTTTTTGATGACAAATTTGAGCAGCTCGTAGAGCTCTTGGATAAAAATAAATTTTCTGAAGACCCAAATTTTAGTGCGCCAAAAAATGTTGATAGTGTTAATTACAAAGATTTGTGTGGTGTAAAAAATGTTAGTACTTATTGTGTTTCCATGGAGGCGCTTGATCTGTATATCGCCTATTTGAACACTTTAGAGAATATGAGGAATTACTTGCCCAAGGAGGAGCTTAAGGAGCTGCAGAAAAGTCATCCAAACGCTTCAGTAAAAGAATTACTGGCTCTAAACACAACTCGCAACCAACAAATTGATGCTGAAATCATTAGTATTAAACCGGTGCTAACTGCAACAATTGATGCTTATGATCAATTCCGATTGGCTTATCCAAGCCATAAGCGTTATCAAGCACTATTGAATGATTTAAATAAATATAAAATTGCCCTGAAGAAAGTCGGAGATCAAACTCTGAAATTTCCAGGCAAATTTATTGATTCAACCTCTTTGGAATGTAAATAAATATGAAAAAACTTTTCTCAATAATTATAGGGTTGGTGATTGGAATCGCAGCTAGCGGTGCTCTAATCTTAAACCAACAATCCCATGTTGCTTATGGGAATCTAAATGTTTGGGACAAGGCCGTTGCTTATGGTGATCTCTTTGATTGGAATACAGTATTCCGCACTAACACACCTAGTGATCTATATCAGCTCATTTATAATAATTTACTGGTTAAACCCCAAAATGATGCCTTAAAGCAGGTAGCGCAAAAGTATGGGCTGACCAGAGATGAGGCAGAAAAAGTAATTGGTGGCAGTATTGTTCCTCTGGTTAATAACCCTAATCAGCGTAATGCTCAGTTAACACAAGAGGATGCTTTGATTTTGGCCCAGAATGCCAAAAAAGATTTTGAATTCTTTTTAGAAGCTTACGGTTTGCAACAGGAGATTGATAGTTCCATTAAGGCTAATGAGATTTTTGCAAATGGTGATTTGTCTGATTCTGGATTTGATTTAATTGTTGATCTTGAGCAAATTGAGACAATCCTTTTTGAATCTATCGAAAAAAACTTAGTAGGACAGCCATTTGGCAATCAATTAACTTCCCCATTTTCTCCTGTAAATACTGATGCTAATAATAAGGATTATGTGCCTGGTGGTAATCCTGCAGCAATTTTGAAACTTGATTTTGGTTCTACTACAAGCGGGGGCGTTGTGAGAAATAGCGCTACAAAAACTCCTACTCTTCCTGAGGGAGATGCAACTTTGGATTTGGGTGATGGCCAAAAAATCCCTGTGGAGGTTTTGGCGGATGATGTTTGTGTCGTAGATGGTGTTAGCGGAGATGAGAGTTCTGGTGAGACAATTAATGAGGCTTTAAATAATTTTGCTAAACGAGGTGGGCTGGCCAGCAATCCTTCTGGTGGTGGTAGTGGTGGTGGAGGAGATGGTCCGGGAACTAAACCAAATTTTAATGCCAAAAAATCTAATAAAGAGGTAGGTGGACCTAAACCTAATGGTGAGATTGACCCCGCTAAGGCAGATGAATGGCTTAGCGACTGGTGTCCAAGCTTAACGAGCTCTAACTCTAATGAAAATAGTGCTGCTGGTAACACCTTTGGTAAGGCTGGCTTTAGTAGCCTATCTGGCACGGTAAATTCACTAATTAATCAATCGGCTGGCGCTGGTGCGGGAATTAATTCTGAAAACTTTAAGGCAATTGTCTCAATCTGTCTTTCAACTGAATTGATCACAACTACCTTAAATAGTTACCAACCTGGCCAGAGCTGCGTCCTTTGTGAGCTCAATAGGATTAATGACAACATGAAGAAGACTTTGAGCCATTCCTTAGTGCCAAATAAGGCTGCTGGTAATCTGATGGAAAGTGCAAAATGCAAGAGTGCTTATGATGTTTCTCTACTGGATATGAAGTTTGTGATGATTGCCTCACCTATTCCGGCCCCATCTAATGAGGGTGCTGTTTTTGGGCGTAATATTTTTGAGGAATGGAAGAAATTTGTTGACTCATACAAGCCGTTTGCCTTAGACAAGCTCAAAATTGATAAATTAGTAAAAAGGGAAACTGAAAGTGCCCCAGAAAATTTGACTCAAGCAGATCTTTTAAGCTCGATTGATAAAACATTATCAAAGTCTTCGGCTGAGGCTAAAGCGGAAATTGAAAAATTTCAAATTGTGAATCAGGGCCTCAATAGTGTGCTTTATGGGCAAACTGTATTAGGACAGCTAAGAGAGATGCGTGGTTCTTTTGAGGGTTATCTAGCCTTATATAAGAAAACCACTGAGGTTTGCAATGATATTGGTAATAAAAAATATGTAAAATAATTATGAAACTTAATCCCCTAAAATTTGCCCTAACCTCTTTGATTTTAATGGTGCTACTTGCACCTAATACTTCGGCTGCTGATCCTGCCGATAAGTTAAAGAGTGATAATCAAAAGGCCACTTTAGGACAAGGTTTGGGACCAGCAAAGTGTATTGCTAAGGGACGTGCAGATTTTACAACCTTCTTAAATGGCTTTATTTATTCTGATGGCTTAAGTGAGGGCGTGCTAGAGCCTTGGAAAGACATTACATCTCGCAACCAGTGTCAGGCTAATGATATTGTTTCTTTAGTTAAACAGCGGGATAAGATTAAGGATCAGATCCGCAAGGCTTACTTGAGTTGCAATACGCAGCAAGCTCCAAATCTAGCCAAAGCATTTTATCGTACCAATGCAGAAATCTATTATGTAAGGCATGTTGTTGATAGTACAATCATTGCAAACTTGCCATTCAATTTGCTAAGTACAAGAATGCTGCAGGATAAAGCGAGTCTTTTTTATTCTCCTGATAAATTGCGGTCCGAAATGAAGGAGCGATATATTGGAGCAGATAAGATGTCTGCCAGTGATTTTGATCTCTTTTATTCAAACTTAGAGACGAAATATAGCGATAAGAAGGACCAGTATATTATTTGTGATAATGGTTCATGGAAGGAAGTTGCTAAAAAATTTAAAGAATTTATAGATAACTGGGGAGGGACTAAAAAAGCCTTGAATGATGCCTCAAGAGGTCTTGGAGGTCGAGCAGAAAAGCTTGTGGAAGCAGCTACTGACCAAAGCTTTATCAACTATGCTAAGGGAGTTTTCCAAGCTAAGATTGGTAAATTAAGTGCTCCAGCGGGACTCAAGGATGTCGTTAAGCAGGTTAATGACAATAAACCAGGCACAGGCACTGCTACACAAAAAGAGGCCGCTCAGGGGGTTGCAGAGGATAGAAAAAACCTTGATTTGCAAGAGGAGCGTGAAGATCTGGCAGTACAGTTTGAGATTCTCTACAAGACGACTAGTGACGCCACAAATAAGCTCTTTATGGAAGAATTCGATCTCTTGCAAAAAGCTATTACAGGTAGTTACAAACCACTGGACGAGCTTTATAAATGTACAAAGACCCTTAATAACAAACAGTGTCCTTCAACAAAGTAGTAACCCAAAAGCAAAGACCCTCACATTGTAAGGGTCTAGGGCTTTTCTAGGGACTTCCGCCGAGGCGGTTGCTTTTAGCTCGTGGGCAACGAACTAAGGGGACATTGAAGGTTTTTAAATTTTAACTGTTAAATTGTTTATTTAGTGTGCACCAGGCTTAGCATCATTGATCTTACTTTGTCGGCTAACCTTGGTCTGTTTTCCACTACTCCATTCATTTCAAGTGTAATGTCGTTTATCTCGCAGAAACAATATGGGCAACTGTGAGAATGACTTGATACGGATTTACCGCATGATAGGCAGTGGATGATCATAACTATGGGATGTTAAATGATATAGTAATGATCCTCTCCTTCATCGTTATGTGTTGAATGTTCTGGTTTATTAGCTTTGGCTGCTTTCTGAGTTTTTTGCGTCGGCGCCTCTGGCGCCTCCTCTATCTTCTCTTTTTTTGGCTGCTTGCTGGGCTTTGTCATCTGGTTTTCCAGAAACTGCTCAACATGACTCTCTTTGATTCTATAAACTCTACCAAGCTTAATTCCTTGTAACTTTCCTTGTTTGATGAACTTAAGGATAGTAAAGGGATGTACTTGAAGGATATTGGCAACTTGCTCAGTCGTAAAAAATTTTTCTTTCATTAACTTTTCAGTGATCTAACAAACTTTATTAAACTTTATTAAAGCTTATCTAATTTTAGCACATTTTGCCATACTTTACAATATCCTCCCTGTTTTTAAGTATCATTACCTTACGAGATAAAATTAGCACATGCTTTTTAACTTTTCAATACTTTTTTAAACTTTATTTAAGATAGGGTGATTTGAGCGAATTTTATGTACATGCCAAGTGATTGTTGTGTATTTTATTCAATTTGATTAAACTTTATTAAACTTTACACAACTTTATACAATCTTAGGCAGTAAAAAACTCGTAAATAAAAAAGGCCCAGCAAGATTGCCAGGTCCTATTTTCTTGTATTAAGTATTTATTCCAAAATTTTCTTTAACCAAAATCCTGTAAGTGAGTCCTTTATTTTTATAATTTCCTCAGGTGTTCCTTGCCCTACTATGCGCCCCCCCTCGTCTCCACCAGTGGGACCAAGGTCAATTATATGGTCAACTGACTTGATAATGTCCAAATTGTGCTCAATTACGAGTACTGTGTTACCTGTGTCCACAAGCTTTTGTAGGACATCAAGTAGCTTTCTAACATCATCAAAGTGTAGACCAGTAGTTGGCTCATCTAATACATATAGAGTTTTACCAGTTGACCTCTTAGAAAGCTCTGTAGCAAGCTTTATTCTCTGAGCCTCTCCTCCAGAAAGGGTTGTAGCTGGCTGTCCAAGATGGATATAGCCTAAGCCAACTTCTACCAATGTTTTAAGCTTAGCTTTTACGTTTGGGATCGCGTTAAAGAATTCTAGTCCCTCTTCTACGGTCATATCTAAGACTTCATAGATATTTTTACCTCTATATCGAACTTCTAGAGCTTCTTGGTTATAACGCATCCCCTTACAAACTTCACACGGAACATAGATATCTGCTAAGAAGTGCATCTCTATTTTTTTTATACCATCCCCTCGGCAGGTTTCGCAGCGGCCACCTTTTACATTAAAACTAAAGCGACCAGCTTTGTAACCACGCAGCTTGGCTTCGGGGGTTTGGGCGAAAAGATCACGAATTTCGGTAAATACTCCAGTATAGGTAGCTGGATTTGAGCGCGGAGTTCTACCAATTGCCGATTGATCAATATTAATGATTTTATCAAGGTTTTCCAGGCCCTTAATCTCTTTGTGAGCACCAGGCATAGCCTTGGATCCATAAATATGTTTTGAGACTGATTTGACCAAAATGTCGTTAATCAGAGTAGATTTTCCTGAACCGGAAACTCCAGTTACTCCAATAAAGGTTCCTAATGGTAAATCTACAGAGACATCCTTTAGATTGTGCTCTTTAGCACCTATTATTGATAATTTTTTCTTATTCCCCTTACGGCGTTTTTTCGGCATAGGGATTGAACTCTCACCTGATAAATATTTACCAGTAACAGAATTTTTGTCTTTCATTATTTCAGCTGGAGTCCCTTGGGCAATAATTTCTCCACCATGTTTACCAGCACCAGGGCCAATATCTAGAATAAAATCAGCGGCAAGCATTGTATCTGTATCGTGCTCAACAACAATCACTGTGTTGCCTAGCTCTTTCAGATGTAGAAGCGTTTTAATAAGCTTGTCGTTATCGTTTTGGTGCAAACCTATACTTGGCTCATCTAAGACATAAATAACGCCTGAGAGCTTTGATCCTATCTGGGTTGCTAGACGAATACGCTGAGCCTCACCACCGGAAAGTGTATTGGCTGTACGATCTAATGTTAAATAGGAAAGCCCCACATTTGTGAGGAAATTTAGACGATTAGATATTTCTTCAATAATTTGCTTAGAAATTGCCATCTTCATCTCGCTGAGTTTGAGGTTTTGAAAGAAATCCAAAGCTTTTTGAACAGACAAGGCAGAAACGTCCATAATAGAGTTTTCTACAATTTTTACTGATAATATTTCTGGTTTAAGCCTCTTTCCTTTACATGCTGGACATCTAAGAATACGCATGAAAGCCCCAATTTTTTTACGTACATAGTCAGAATCCGTTTCTAAATAACGACGTTCTAAATTAGGAATTACGCCTTCAAATGTTGTCTCATACTCGGAGTCACCATTGGAATTAGCTTTGCTAAAGTTAACTTTATACTTTTTATTAGAATCACCATAAAGCACTATTTGCATTGCTGCCTCAGATAATTTGTAGACTGGATCATTCATTGAAAATTTATGAACCTTACCTACCTGAGTGAGTATTTTATTATACCAGCTGATGTGCGATGTTGTAGCTGACCAGGGCATAATTGCCCCCTCGGCTAAAGTAAGTTTTTGATTTGGAATCACAAGCTCAGGGTCCATTTCTAGCTTAGTTCCAAGCCCGTGGCACTCTTCACAGGCACCATGTGGGCTGTTGAATGAGAAACTACGTGGAGCGATCTCAGGAACGTTTACATCACACTTAGCACAGGCGAAATGCTCTGAATAAAGGTGATCTTTGCCTCCATCGTGTTCTGATATCACAAGTAGGCCTTCACCAAACTTAAGGGCTGTTTCGATGGAGTCGGCCAGTCTGGTGCGGTTAGGATTTGGCAGGTCTATAACCTGGCCGGATTTAAGCTTCTTACTCATTTTATGCATGTCTTTGACCACTAAACGGTCGACAACAATTTCGATTGTGTGTTTTTTATTCTCATCTAGTTCAGGAACATCCAAAACTGAATATACCTCTCCATCAACACGAACACGAACAAATCCTTCCTTCTTAATCTTGTCGAAAGCCTTGAAGTGCTGACCTTTGCGATCATTCACTAAAGGAGCAATAATTAAAATCTTAGTCCCCTCTTTCATATGAGCTACATCCTCTAAAATTTGTTGAATACTCTGTTTTTCGATTGGATCGCCACATTTTGGACAATGAGGAGTACCAACTTTAGCAAAAAGCAAGCGAAGGAAGTCAAAGATCTCGGTGACAGTTCCCACAGTGGAGCGAGGGTTTCTTGGGGCACTTTTTTGGTCAATTGAAATAGCTGGTGAAAGCCCCTCGATAGAATCTACTTCAGGTTTATCCATCATTTGGAGAAAATTTCTAGCATAAGTTGAAAGGCTCTCAACATAACGCCTCTGACCTTCAGCATAGATGGTATCAAAAGCCAAAGATGACTTTCCGGAACCGGAGAGTCCTGTAATAACAGTAAATTTGTTGCGAGGTATCTCTACATCTATATTTTTGAGATTGTGGAGACGAGCTCCCTTTACCTTAATTTTGTCGTGAATCAACTTTAAAATTTTACTAGATATGCAAGTGAGAAGCTTACCATCTATTTCTTAAGTGTTCAAGGACTAATCTTTGGAGAAAAGCTTGGCATATTTATGATTTTTGATGCCGTGGAATAGATGACCGTATTCTTTTTGATTCTCCTTCTTGTCAAAAAGATAATTAAGGCTCATATAGCCCATTACCAGGAACGGAACAATCATAAAGGTTAGATTCATCTCTAAGAAAATATTAAATAAAGCATGAAGCCCAACTGCAAATAGCATTCCTTCAAAGAGGTTTTCTTCGTGAAAAAGTGTGACTTTATTAAGATGAAAAACCTTGCTGAGCCAAACAATTCCCTTGTGCCTTTTGTCACTAATTTCTTTTTGAAGAATTGGCTTGGCAAAATGAGCTACCCCGTAATAATAACCAAGAATTCCTGAGAATATAAGGTGGGCCAGGGTGGAAAATGATGACCTAAAGAGAAATGGTAGGAGTAAATTGTATCCACCTTGAGTGATCCAAATGTTGTAGAAATAAAGAATATTTTCCACAAATGAAAACCCCAGTGCCGCGATAACAAAAAATTCGATGGAATCGTCGATACAAATAATTTCGTCGTCATCTACTGCCTTTACAGAGGCAAATTTCATTAATTCTTCAATAATTCCAACTATCATAAAAGTGATAATTACACTGAGAGGAAGAACAATAAAATTGGAAAATCCAATAAAATCCTCTTTATAAAAATCAGCAAGACGGAAAGCATTAATCCAAGGGAAAAATTGCCACATAAACTTATAAAAAAGAATCGGAATAACCGCTAATCCACCTATCACAAAAGTTATTGCGGTGACACTCCTTTTTTCGGGCTGTTTAGCATAAAAGATGTAGCCCCAGATAAGAGCTGGCACACATGCAAGCAGAATTGATCCTATAATTTGTACGATTTCTGGCATTATTTGTTTTTATTTCTCCCTTTCGTATATTATACCATATTCACTACAAATTGACAAATAGGATAGTTTGATTCTCTCCCTCTAATTCCTTGAAACTGTAGGCATTTGTTGTGGTAATTATTGTCTGACATCCTTTGATCACCTTAAGGAGGTGTTTTTGGCGTTCTTTGTCTAATTCTGAGAAGACATCGTCTAATAAAAGGACCGGATTTCTACCTGTTTTTGTTTTTAAATACTGGATTTCGGCCAATTTTATAGCCAATAAGAGAGTTCTAAATTCTCCCCTTGATGCTGATTCTGAAATTGATTGATTCTCAAGGCAAAATTCTAAGTCATCTAGATGTGGACCAACGGTTGTGCGCCCCTCTCTTAGTTCACGTTCACGTCTAAATTTAAGCTCATCAAGATAGTTCTCAGTTTTAGTGATATATTTGACGCTTAAGGTCTCTGTACCGTCGGAGATGCTTCTGTATACATTTTGAAGGTGTTGAGCTAGAAATTCCACTAAGCCGTGGCGCTCTTGGAGGACATAACTGCCAAACTGCACTATTTGTTGATCCCAGGCATCTAGGTCTTCCTCTAGAACCTGTGTTTCTAGGCGCTTAAAACGCTTTTCGCGAATAGCCTGCAAGAGGGCATTACGCTGCTTTAAAACTTTTTTATATTGAGAAAGACTGTAAAGGTATTTCTTATTAGATTGAGACAAAAGTATATCCAAATATTGGCGGCGATAAGAAGGGCTTAAGTAGAGCATATTAAGATCCTCTGGGTGAAAAAGGACCGTTAGGAGGTTGCCGATAAAGTCACTAATCTTAAGATTAACGTCATTCTTTTTAAAAACCCTTTTCTGGATTGGCAGCCTGGAATAAGAAGCCTCTAAGGTGGCATCCTCGCCGTCTAGCTCGACTTGAGAACGGCAGCGCATATAATCACTTTGCCAATTAACGAGACTGTCACGATTAAGAGTACGGAAAGAGCGCCCAAGTGACAGCATATAAATTGCCTCAAGAAAATTGGTTTTCCCTTTTCCATTCTCCCCCACCAGGACGATTAAATCCTTATTCTCTGGGAAATCAAAGGTATAAGTATCGTAATTACGAAAGTTTTCAAGTTGCAGTTTTTTGAGTTTCATTCTATTCTTTGGCAAGAAATTTAAGATATATTATGTCTAAAGATAAACAGAAAATCGATATAGATGCAATGAGGCATTCTTGTGCCCATGTTTTAGCTCAAGCGGTCTTGGAGATGTTTCCTGAGGCTAAGCTTGGAATCGGTCCTACTATAGAGGATGGTTTTTATTATGACTTTGAATTACCGCGCACCTTGATTCCAGAGGATTTGCCGCTTATAGAGAAGAAGATGAAACACATCGCTAAGCAAAATCAAACATTTGTGATGCAGACTGAGGATCCTGAAAAGTCCGTTGAATTTTTAAAAAAGACAGGGCAAAAATTTAAAGTTGAGCTGGCTGAGCAGTTTATTAGTGAAGGTTCTGAGCTGACTTTTTGTGAAAACATTAGGCCTCAGGATGGAAAGCTAATGTTTGTTGATCTTTGTCGTGGTGGTCATGTTGAGCACACTGGACAACTTGGACCATTTAAATTGATGAAAATTTCTGGCGCTTATTGGCGTGGAGATGAAAAGAATCCAATGCTCCAGAGAATTTATGGTACTTGCTGGCATACACAGGACGAATTAAACACTTACTTAAAACGTCTTGCAGAGGCCGCGAAACGCGATCACCGCAAACTTGGAGTGGCCTTAGATCTGTTTAGATTTCATGATATTTCTCCTGGTTCTGTTTTTTATCTACCAAAGGGAGCCTTCATTTATAATAAATTGATGGAATTCATGCGTAGTGAATATGTTAAACGTGGTTATAATGAGGTAAGAACTCCCCTAATTTATGATAAAGAGCTTTGGGAAACTAGTGGTCACTGGAAACACTACAAGGAAAATATGTTTTTAGTGGATATGGATGGGAAAGAATCCTCATTAAAGCCAATGAATTGCCCATCACATATGTTGATTTATAAGATGGATTTAAAGAGTTACCGTGATTTACCTCTAAGGATAGCGGATTTTGCGCCTCTACACCGTAATGAGCTTAAGGGAGCATTGAGTGGGATGACCCGCGTCCGTAAATTCTGTCAGGATGATGCCCATATCTTTGTTACTGAAGATCAGATCGAACAAGAGATTTTAGATTTTATGGAGTTTGTAAGGTACGTCTATACTGAAGTTTTTGACTTTGAATATGAGATAAAATTGGCAACTAAGCCGGAAAAGGCCATGGGTGAGGATCATTTGTGGGAGGTTGCTGAGAATGCTTTAAAGAGTTCACTGGAGAAGGCTGGGGTTGATTACGAGCTTAACGAAGGGGATGGTGCTTTTTATGGCCCAAAGATAGATTTTTATATTAAAGATGCCCTTGGACGCAAGTGGCAGTGTGGGACAATGCAGATTGATTTCCAAATGCCTCAGAGTTTTGAGTTAGAATACGAAGGTGCTGATGGTAAACCTCACCGCCCTATTGTTTTACATAGAGCTTTGTTTGGTTCCGTAGAAAGATTTTTTGCAATCCTGATTGAGCACTATGCTGGGACATTTCCTACTTGGTTATCTCCTATACAAGTGGCTATCTTGCCGGTTTCAGATAAATTTTGTGATTATGCGAATGACGTTTCTGAGCAGCTTAAAGGCTTAGGAGTACGAGTATCTATTGATGACTCAAATGAGAGCCTCGGCAAAAAAATCAGAAATGCTGAGATGAAAAGGACTCCATACATGCTGGTTGTAGGAGAAAAAGAAGTTGCTGAAAAAGGTGTAGCAGTCAGGAACTATGAGACAAAGGACCAAACTGAGATGAAGCTTGAGGAGTTTTTAGAAATGGCCACAAAGTTTAATGCTTTTTCCTAGCTTTTTCGGCATCTTCAAATCTAGTGCTAAGATTATCACCTAATAACCTCTCTCTAACTTCAACTAATTGCCTTGCTCTATATTCAGGATGGCTTGCTTCTTTGTCATTATCTTGTCTAGATTTTTTATCTACAAACTGCCACTCAACTGGAAAACTTACTCGACGACCATCTGACGTTGTGAATTGAAACTCACAAACTACATGAATAGCTTTGTATTTTTTAGAAGAACTTGTATTGTCATTTTCTGATCCATTGCCACTAGCAATTGTGGTTAATTCATCGTCATCTGTGGTATCAATACTCAATTTATCAACGATGCTCCTTGCCTTACGAGGATCTCTAAGAGCAGCTAAAATCGCCGCTTCATCAAGCATCAGCTGCTTACCATCCTTGATTCTAATAGTTAGCTTAGGCATGATCGCGGTATCTGGGCGGAAAAAAATATGGTAGATAACTTTTATAATATCCGCTCTACTATTGGTTTCAATTTTAAAACCGATGTGGTCTAGTATTTCTTGGGTGTCGTTACTAGGCTTGTGCAAAAGCTTGGTAATGATGGCTTCAAAAAGCTTAGTACGAAATTCTACACTATTTAGCTCTGCTATTGGCATTTCTCCAGGACGCCTTGTGGTAAGAATACGTTTTCCGGAGTTATCCATGGGGAAATAATCTTCTTTAATCTTTAAAAGAGCTTTTTCTGCTTCTGGCAGAAGTGCCAAAATCGGATCTCTTTTGATAAAGTCTATCGCAGCAGCTATTCTTAAAATTCCACAAGCTTGAGGAATTAAACTACGGTGGTTATGACCTGCCGCTGCCGTAAATATTGTATATACGTCTTCAAGTGAGTTAACGTTCCCTAAGTCTTTATGTAGTGGAGACCCGGATTTTTTGGTAACTATATGGGTATCATAGTATTCAATAGCAGTAGTTAATACCTCTATGAGGTAGGCAAGATCCTTTTTATCGTGGACATTAATACCATGAGTTGTAAGAAATTTATTAATTTCTTCTGGAGTGACAACTCCATGAGTGACCATATCAAGCATGGACATTAGCCTCTCATTTTTAGGTAGAATTTTAGAAATTTCAGCTTTTAAGATTTCTCTCAATGTTATTAAGCTCCCATCTCCCATTTCCGGGATACTGCCTCTTATTTTTGCAATAATACCGGCTGCAATATCTGCATGCTTGTCTTCAGGTGTAGCCACTTGGTCTAAAATCCCTACACCACGAGCCATATGGGAAAATGGCGAATTATGATTTGCATCATCACGAAATTCTTCAAACCTTTCTTGTTTAGCAGTTGCCATAGGTGGTAATTAATCAGCTTCTGATTCTACCATTTTATGACTAATTGTCAATAGCTAAATAGTTCCATGGCTTTTTTCTTTGAGGTGTTTTTGGCGATCTTTTTCTTCATCTGAAGTGTAAGGCATACCTGTTAAGTTTGAGCCGTCAATAATAGTCGTCATTGCTGCTCCTCCATCTTTTTTTACTACACGAGCAAATTCTTTACCAAATCTCTTGAAGGCAAAGTTGATCTTACCTTGTTTTTTTCGTTCGTCAGCTTCAGCAATGTCACCTGTTTCTTGCCTTAAGGTTTCCCACACCCGAGTGAGCTCTTCATCATTGTAGTGATAAATTACCCTTTCAACTGCCCTATTACATTCTGCAAAATAAGTTTTAGGAGGAATAGTGGGGCTACAGATTGTTCCGGAATTTAAAGTGGCATCGTCAAACCTTTGATATCCGTTGTCTCCTTTTTCAAAACGCTCCATCATTATCCCCTCAAAACGGACATAAGATTTGATGGCCTCCATTAATTTTGCGACGTTACCATTTTCTGCCAGCGATCTCATATACTGACTAAAGCCTGGAGCTCCATTGGCATAACCCTCTACGGTTAAGAATTTTTTACTACCACCCCCCATAGACTTACAAGAATCCGTTAAAATGTTTTCTGTGGCAGGAGGTAAGTAACCAAACATATCATCATGATCAAGGTTTTCACCATTACGAATGGCTTTATTGATACGGTTTTGCGTATCATCACTTGGTAAAATATATCTCCATAAAAAGTCATCCATGGATTTTCCGGGAGAGCAATTTTCGGGATTGCTAGGGTCACCATTGTCCCAAGATTTAACCCAGCTCTTATAATCATCGATTGTCCATCTGGCCTGCTTACCATTAGTACGAGTAGCCCTAGCACAGAGGTATTCTAAAAGTGGGAATTTAACAAGCAATTCAGAATTTATATGCGCCATACGCTCGAAACTCAAGATCGTACGACCATGCTGGTTTTCGGCAGCGACGCCTTCGATCATGTAATAGACCTTGGCGTGCATTGAAGATTTACCAAATTCTATAGCATGCATGATAAGTCCTTCATACTCATGAGGATCTACATAGCCACCTTCCTTGTGCTTTTTTAGTAACTGCCCTAATTTACGGCCGTGACCACCATCGAGACCTTCCAACTCTTTACCCTCCTCATAATAACTCTTGGTGTCTGAAGCATATTTGGATTTGTTTTGTTGGAACCAATCATTGTAGGTACCTTCACCCCAAAGTGAATCAACTGCAGCCTGGATAAATTCCGTACCACGACGCTGATCTTTTTCGCTGACGATTGTGGCTGGATCTCCATTGGTAGGTATAGGAATGTTATATGCCGAATTGGTAAAACCGTTAAGGTTACGCCAAAAATCAATATCATCCCAGCGCATTTGCCCTTTTTCACAGAGGGTAACAAGACAGGCCTTCATCATATCTTGGTTATCAGTTGTGTTGAGGAGTTCCTGAATATCAAGGATACTCATCTGATCAAGGGCCTCTTTAAACTGATTTACTTGTTCATTTTCGGAGGCCTGATTGATACGCTGCATTTCTGGAGACCAAAATGGTATATCCTTAGCTACATCTGAATATTTGGATTTCTGGCGGCGTTCCCAACGACGGACATAATATTCATAACCGGCTTTACCAAGCTCCCATAGGTCATCAACAGTCATAAATCTGGTATTGCTCCAAAGTGTACTGAGCATTCCTCTTTCAACTGTGGTCATGCCACCGACCTTATGTACGGTGTCGTAAGCAAGGGCTTCATCGTAAGTTTGACGCTGAAGTATTACTCCAGAAGAATCGTCTTCAGCTGAGCCCTCTTGCATTAAGTCATTTTCTGCAGATGCATTTTGAGCATCAAGTTTGGCCATTTCTTCTGGGGCTGGTTCTGCAATTGTGCCAGCTCCCTCTAACTCATTGCCATCAACCATTTTCATTAATTGGCGTTCACTAAGATCGTGCTCTACAATGCGAGGGTTGCCTTCATGGTATCGAGATTTTTTCCTTGATCCAGGTATTTGCATACTTGGATGGGCCTCATTGTCGGGAATGCGTGGGGCAAAAATTGGGCCAACTGCACCTACGTTTCTTTTTTCTTTGATTTTCCAACGCATCTTGCCATCTGAGCCTGTGTAAGCCTCAATTGTGGAATCTGACCAGCGTCCCATATTATTTTTCATGCGGCATTGCTCTTGGGCCCCAGGAGTGACCGGAATTACCGGAGCACTGCTTTTGGATTTTGCGGCTGCATTGATTGCTTTGATTCTTTCTTTGGACTTTTCAGTAGAGCCTTCCATAAAACTATCTATCTCATCAAATTGAGATTGGTAGACCTTTTGAGCAACTTGAGAAATTTCAGAGGTTTCAAGATTTCTTGAATATCCATTTTGTCTGACAAACTTAGCAAATTTACCAAAGCTTAAAGTGCTGCTTTTGTAATCACAATAACGGGGCACTTTTTGACGCGGGGTTGTGACGACTACGCGATCAAGAAAGATTTGGCCGTTTTCAATTTTCTCAATTGTGAATTCACGAGTTTCGTAAACGTTATTTTCGATATCAACTAAAACTTCTGTAGAATATGTCTGCCCTACTTGGACGCTTTCAAAACCAGCTTCTATTTGAATTTGGGCGTTTAATTCTTCAAGTGAATCGATCTCGGTGTAGGCATCAAGGCCGTTAATCATGTTTAAGAAATCGCGGGCACCGGTGGTTAAAGGTGTGCCATTTTCAGAAATGTAGTCGACAACTAGTGAGCCTGACTCAATTGAATCAACCTCTATTGTGGTGTCATTGATTTCATTGGTAAAACGAATTCCCTTAATCTGCATCACTCCATGTCTTTTGACTGCGTGACCAGTTTGCTCGTCCACGACAAGTCCAAGCTCGGAAGCTTTGTTTCCGCTGTTTTTAGCGGCAAAAAACCACGTTGTGAGCTTTGTGATATTATTAATATCCAGGCCAGCTCTTTTTGAAAAGCTGCGGATCGCACGGAATTGAGCCAACGATCTCTGAAGATATTTAACAGCCTCATTACGCAGACGTTCACCCTCTTCACCCATGCCATCAACTTGGAGGTCGATTGCTTCCAGTTTATTTTTGATAGCCTCAATCTCTGCAGCAGAGCTTTCTCCATTGGCCTGGTTGACCAATGATGCTCTTTCTTGATCTAGAGAATTAGCCTTAGTCCAGAGCTCCCCTTTTTTGATGTCAAAAGCATCCAAGGCCTCCATCACTCCTGCGGGAGCACTTTCTGGATGCCAATTTTTTGTGTCAATTTTAGTGGCATTGGCGATTTTATCTTTGGCACTGCTGATCTCTAGGTTTGGAATTATTGTGTTTACTGCTGATTTAACATCATTAGTTTGGGATTGTTCGAGTTGTGATTGGCGTGATTCTTCCAGATCTTGAAGTTTGGCCTTAAGTAATCTTTTGGAGATTGTGCCGTCCTTTTTGCGGAGAAATCTACCGACCTCTTTGCGCTCCTCTTCTGTGCCATCAAGGTATGTTAAATAATTGAGGGCGATTTCGCCATTGTCGGGAAATCTCCCCTCGGCGATGGCTTTAAGAAATTCTTTGTAGTTATCATCACTGCGTTTGTCTGGATCTTGTAAAATATCATCGGTAGCGTCTAAAACTTTGCCGCTGATTTTACCGTCTCGGTATTTTTCAACTAATGACTGAGCCACTGGTTTGGCCTTTTTGGCCTCCTCTGTCTTGGCTTGTTTTTTTTCTTCCTCGGCATACTGAAGCATGCGGGCACAACGAGTCTCCCGATCAAGATCTTTTTCTCTCTCGATTGGGCCACCATTGGATTGGCCCGCAAAGAAAACTAAGTACTTTTCTTTGAATGGACTCTGGTTGTGGTTAAATAGTTTTTTCATTTATTTTTATGGTGTTTTAGCTGGAGGAGTTACGGCGGCGGCTCCTGGTGCTGCTCCGGCTATTGGTGGTTGGGCTGCTGCTGCAGGTGCAGGCGCGCCATGTCCTAGCGCTGTATTTAGTTTATCTTCACCACCATATAGGTCAACTAACTTTTTGTGATCATCAGCTCCGATGAATCCTTTTAATTCTGCTGAAGTTGGTAGTTTATTTTTAAATTCTAATTTATCCTTTAGTTCTTGAGTTATTGTCGCTTGGGCCTTGGCCTTGTTTGGCTCTGCTGCTACGGCGCCAATTAATGTTTTAAGATCTTTGACCCCGCCGTCAAAGGCCTTTGCTTTTGCCTTATCTCCAATCTCTTGACCGCCAATTTTTGATGCCTCTGTCACTGCTGCTGCGGCTGGAGCTGTAGGCTTAGCTGGGTCTTTTTTATTGGGGTCTTTTTTGGTTTCTGCCGTCGCAGTTCTAACAGCTGATAAATCAGCAAGCTGTTTCATTAATGGTTTCTGATCATCAAACTTAGTGCTAGTTGCAATCTCCTTAATTTTATCTGCGACCTTCTCACTCTCCCCTCCTTCAGCCTTCATCTTTGTCCAAGCACCATTAGGCCCTCTTTGATGTTTATAGAATTCTTGAACTGACTTAACAGAATCTTTGGTCGGGTTCGTTAATTTATCACGGTTGCTATTTAAAAGCCTTAGGGCATCGTCCTTGTTTGATGTATTTCTGAGAGTATCAATTGGCTTATGGTTGTCTCTACCAAATAACATGTTTGCGTATTTGTTTTCCTTAACAGTATCAGGCCTGAAGGCCTCCTTGGCAACGGCAAGACCTTGTCCCATATTCATACCCTCAACCTTACCTTTTCCAGGTACATAGATTGGAGGCAGTGGAGTATGACGGAGAGGTTGAGTACCAACCCATTTACCAGCAGCTTGTAGACGTTCCTTCATAAAGTCTGTGACAGGTGCAGCGATTGAGTTGCTGGCTGCGGTAAAGACTCCCATCCAAACAACAGCGACTGTGCCAAGGGCCACAATCAAATCTTGGAGGGTATTTAAGCCCACTACAGGGATACCTTGGATGCAAGCGTA
>FLOH01001442.1_pt1 | contig 37265 bp, 42 predicted proteins | sample 756751 | NCBI WGS metagenome assembly FLOH01 (sample SAMEA4026879, study PRJEB14308) | marine metagenome | biome: coastal water; material: water | depth 74 m
CAAGTGACTATCGCGGTGGTGTTTAAAAATCCTCAAGATTATGTAGATCATTTTGTTTCTGATTTCCAAGCGAATTTGAGTCATTTGGAAAATAGCGGCACTGATCAAGCTAGTATTGATGCAGCAAAAAAATATCTGGATCATCAAATCTATCGTGCGGAAAACTCCCGTGGTTCTTTTGGAGGAGGCCGAACTTTTTCTGATACTCGGCTGAGTGGAAAAGTTATGCTCGTCAATGGTTGGAGAGATAATACTAGGACTAAAACTATCCCCCATGAACTTCAGCATCGCCGCTTCGAAGATTTTTATGATGCTGAATTGTACAAGGAGATAGATCATCAAATGAAGATGATTAGAAATATTCATGACCAGAGCATAGTAAGTCCTGAGCGTTTGGCGGTCCTTGACCAGATGGGGATGCTGAAAGATGTACCAAAAGACCAGCGAAAGTCCAAGGCTTTAGAATTACTGCAGGACAGTGCTATTTTTGATAAAGTGCGTGAAGGAGTGTTAGAAAATGCAGGATTATTGGTCGATGCTGATGGCAATCCTCTAACAGACAAACATGAAAGAGAGAAGATGACAGTTGATCTGGTAAAGGTCTCTGAGGTTTGCAAAAATATGTTTGATGAGACTTTGGCTTATTTGAAAGGAGGCGACTATCACACGAAAGAGATTGGTTTATTCTATGAACATGCTGTAGGAGATCTCGGTCTGATATTGCCGGAAAATAAACAGCGCGTGCAAAGATATCTGACGTTTTTGACAAGAGAAATAAAGAGACTGAGGGACCAAGATATACCACCTCAAGTCGTATATGATGCGGTAAAGTCATCAGGATCGATCGCAGGTTTAATTCAAAATTTGCGCCGAGTAGGACTAGGACCTGAGACGACGAAGGAGCGCTATGATAAAGTCTATAGCCAATGTACAGCAGAGGACGTTAGAATGCTGAGACTGAAAGGGACTTTAGATCCTATAGATCATTTTACCGGTTTACCGGTGCCTTTAGAAATGAGAGTAGCGAATATGGTCGAGGTTATAGTGGACCGAAAAAACCACATGGATAATTTCAGGAAGCTTGGCGATCAGTTGAATGCATTTAATCCAGCTTTGACCAGAGAGATTGAGCATACTGTGTTTGATACAGAAGGAGAGGTGATGACTTGGGAGAGAAAACTGCTCTTGGCTAAGGGCTACATTGATTTCCTTAAGGAAGTAGAGAGTACTGGTAACACAGCATTGTCTAGGAATATATCCATATTGATGAATGGGACAGTTGACTATGAAACTAATGAAAGATTTAATGCTTTCACAAAATTCAATGCGATGAAGATGGAGTATATTGAATACCTTGGGACGCCAAAACCTGTAGCTGAGATTCCTAATGATGGTGGTCGGAGGGAGGCGGTGAGGACGCAATTTGATCCGGGAGCAACAATGCGAGGGGTTTACATTCCGGAGGTCTTTTCAGCCGAATTAAAAGCTAAGCCTTCTCAGCAAACAGAAAATCCTGGTGTGCTTCGAAAATTCTGGGATAGACTGTCCGGTAAGGCTAAGTGGGAGAAAGCACAAAAAGAAGCAGCGGTAGCAGAACATATCCTGGAAGTTAAAAGAGAAGAGCAGCAAAGGGAAATAAACATTGATAAATCGACACTTTCTGACCTACTAGATCAGCATGGACCAGAGAAAGTTGTAGAGATGTTTAAGAGTGTGCTGACTGGAGAACCTTCAAGTTCAGAACGGAGTGAAGTAGCCCAAATATTAGATAGACTGAAAGGGAGAGATCCTGAATCATATGAACTCTTACAGAGGAACGATCTAGAAAAACTGGAAAGGACTGGCGTTCTTTTCAATATTATAGCGGGGAAACGGATTGTGTTTACTAATCAGGATGGGGCAGAAATTACAGCGTATAAGGGCAAATATATAAATAAGGGCAAATTTGGACTTGTATCACAAATAGCATTTACTAATGGTACCGATGGGAAATTATCTTACGGTGCTGTGAAGCAACCTGTAGATACTCCAAACGGAAAAAAATTATTTATTAAGGAAGTTGAAAAACAGAAACTGGTACTTCAACTCAATCAGCCTCATTCTATTCGACCACTGCAAATAAATGAAAAATTAATCATATACGAAAGCTCCGAAGGAGCTATGAATATGTTCAGAGCCTATGAAAAAATTCCTGCTCAAGATTACTTTGATGCTCTTCAACAAACAATGTTAGGAGTTATAGACCTTCATAATGCTGGATATTTCCATGGTGATCTAAAAGGACAGAATTTACTAATTCTTCAAACAGGTGGAGCTAAAACAGTTGCTAAGGTAATTGATTTAAGTCCTCATAAATTTGCTGATTTTCTTGCTTTCAAGTTTCCTCACACTGAGATATATGGATATAAGAGAGAAAAACTGGACGAAACGGTAAGTGAGATGGCGTCTGAACACATATCTAAGATTAAAATCGGAGTAACAATGGCAAGGGCTTATGACACTATGTCGATGGCTAAAATTGCCGACAGAACAATTAAAGCCTATAATTTGGACCCTGTTTATTCACAAGGGTTGTCTACCTTAATATCTAGAATTTATGAATCTCCTAGATTTGCTGGTGACCCTGCGACATTAAGAACATTACGAGATCAGATGGGCCAACTTTCAAAACAGTTGGCATCGCAAGGATCATAATTATATGATAAATTTTAATAAATAAAAATTATGGAAAATATGAGACGAGATGAAAATTCAAGAAATGTTATAGAATCTTTTTTGGATGCTGATGATTCTTCTGTAACGGGAGTAGAATATGATCTTTATAAGCAGGCTTGTGAAGATTTAACCTATGATGTAGGAGTACTAAGTGACAAACAAATTGATGACATAGTTGAAAGCTTGAACGAAGAAAGCGAAATTTTGGCTTACTTCCCTCCAGGATATAGATGTTGCCCAGCTGCACTCCCTTTTGACAACTTTGGTAGACCTTTATCTGATGACCAAATAGTTGATGGTGAGCATATTCATATTCTCTTAATAAATAATATTACTGGTGAAACTTTATTAGGCTTCACCGGTGATAAATCTTGGGTTTTTAATGCATTGCCAGAGGAAATTAAAAAATTGGCATTTGTAATCCCTCAATATACAGCTGAAAACAGAGAATCTTTTATAGAGCTTCTCAAGGGCTCCTTGAAGAATTTACAATCTACCCTAACTCCACCCTCTCCGGCATCTTAATCTTCATGCCAAAGTGTTTTTCGACGAAGGATTTGAAAGTGTGGGGATTGTCGGTGGTGAGGAAGGTGCGGGTGCCTTGGGTGGTCAGTTTTGAGGCGATTTCGGGGTGATTAGTCAGGTATGTTTTGAGGCTTTCTGCTGCGACTTCGCCGGACTTCAGCGTGTGTACCCGACTACCCATGATACGCTGGAAGTGATTAGCCATTAAGGGGTAGTGGGTGCAGCCCAAAATGAGGGTGTCGATGTTGGCGGACTTGAGGGGGCGGAGGTATTTTTTGAGAATAGATGTTGCTTCCGGTTTGTGATGCCAGTCTTCTTCGATGAAAGGTACAAGCAGAGGACAAGCCTTGCCAAATACGCGTAGATTGGGATTTATTTTGTGGATTTCTTTTTCGTAAACTTTGGAGTTGATTGTGGCGCGGGTACCGACGACGCCGATGTGGCCGGACTTGGAAAGTTCTGCCGCTTTTTCAGCAACGGGGATCAAGACTCCAAGGATCTTGCGTTCCTGCTCCTCTGAGCCCTTTAAATACTTTTCCTGAACATGTCTGAGGGCTACAGCACTAGCGGTGTTACAAGCGAAAATAATTAGCTTCACTCCCCTACTAAACAAATACTCCACCGCTTGTTCGGAAAACTTCTTGATATTCTCCTCGCCGTGGTTGCCGTAAGGCACGCGGGCGTTGTCTCCGAGATAAACGTAATCGTATTCCGGTAGGAGTTCCAGCAATGGTTTCAGCACAGTAAGGCCGCCGTAGCCTGAATCAAATAATCCAATCATGACAGTAATCTAGCAGTTAGGATTGAAGTTTGGAAGCTAGATATTGTAGTATGTCGCTATGCGCAGTAAGTTTGAAATCACATTGTTGTTTGTAGGGCTGACTACCGGCCTGCTTTTGACCTGGCAATTCTTAACGAAAGTGCCGATAGAAAGCAGTTTTCCCGTTGATGAAGTGACAGCGCGCGAGGAATTACTAAAGAGTTATCTCAACGAGCAATCATATCTGCAAAGTAGAATCGTTTCTTTGCGCAGCGAAATTGACGAGAAACAAAAGTCTTTAGACCAAGAAATTGAGAAGTCGAATTTACAAATTGTAGATAATCTAAAGAGGGCGGTTGGTTTGATTGAAGCCGTCGGTCCCGGTTTAGAGATTGTTTTGGATGACAGTCCCCTATCTCTGAAAGAACCTTTGGAAGTGAAGTATCGGATACAGGCTTCTGATTTGCGCGATTTAGTGAATATTTTGAATGCGGCAAGTGCGGACGCAATTTCGATCAATGGTCAAAGAGTGATCGCAAACTCGCCTATTTCCGCGGTTGGAAGTACTATTTTAATCAATAATTCTCATGTTTCTTCACCGTTTACTATTTCTGCCGTCGGTGATAGTGAGCTAATGTTGGAGCGTATTTTGACAAAAAATCTGCTGCCAAATATTTATGAAAAGCATGAAAAGAGTGGAATAAAATTTGAAATTTTAAAAAAGAATCGCATTGCAGTGCCGATTTATAATAGTGATTTGAAAGTTAATTACTTAAACCTAGTGGAATGAAAAGGGATGATAAAAGAATAGTTTGGTTTTCAGCGGCGATTATCGCTAGCTTTTTCCTTGTTGTGCAGGTTAAATCTTTTGACAAGGCCACTCCCCTATTCCGCGATCAAAAAAGTAATGTCTTTCAGGAAATTCAAATTCTAAAAACAACGAATGAAAATCTTCGATCAGAAGTTGATGAATTGTCGAAGAGGTTGGATCAGCTTTCAGACCAAGGATCAGCCTTGGATGCGCTTGAAGAGGAGGCCCAGAAGTATAAAAAATTGACCGGAAATGAGAAGGTTTATGGCACAGGAGTATCAATAAAACTATTTGGAGAAATAACTACGCCCTGGATGATTGACTTAGTGAACGAATTTTTCAACAATGGCGCCCAAGCGGTAGCCGTGAATGGGATCCGCTTAACAAACACTTCGGTTGGCTTTGACACGCTTCCACAAGGTCAAATTTTGTTAAATGGTAGCATCCTATCTGCACCCTATGTTTTTGACGTCATCGGTGAATCTAAAGTTTTAGTGGATAGTTTTGAATTAGCCGGAGGAATATTTGATCGTTTGCAGGCAAATTTCCCGGCACTAAGAATCGATGCTCAAACCAAAGAGATTATCCAAATCGATTGATAATCAGTAACCAGAGAGGTTGGAGGGCGAGGAGGATTAGAAAAAGAATCAACAATATACGGCGATTGAAGTTGAGTGCCTTCATCTTTATCGAGATATTTTTGATCAAATCATTTTGACTATACAATTGACTAGTCAAACGCTGTTCTTTGGCTTTAACTTCAGCTTCCTTGCGATGCAGTTCTATCATCGGAAGACTGTTTCTGACCTGTGCTTCGAGCTGACCTACGCGATAGTTGGCTATTTCAAGCCGTTCCTGTTTCTCTTTCAGCTCATCGCGCAGTTGATCATAGAGTTTTTGGTAGGTAGATATCGCTCGCTCGCGTCCAGACTTATTGTTATTTGAAATGATTTTCACGTCGTGGTCAAGAGTAGACAATATGGACACCGGAGTGTCTACTCTGTCTACTGTTTTGTCTACTCTGTCCACCCTGTCTACATTGTCTACTCTGTCTACTCTGTCTACTCTACCAAAGTTACGTATTTCCTCTTTATAGAGCCATATACTTCCGCTTTCATGCACAGTAGACAACTTTTTTGACTTAATATACCTGTCTACTGTCCTAATGGACACTTTTAACAGTTTGGAAGCCTCTTTTCGCGATATTTTAGGGTGGACATCGGCCATGTCTATTGTGTCTACATTGTCTACTCATATTTTGTCCACTAGAGTAGACAAAATATGGTCAAAGTGTAGACAAGTTTGTCTATGTTGTCTACTTCATTGTCTACGATGAATCCCCCTCAGAGCTTGAAGCTTTTATTATTGATGAGGTCAAGGCGTGGTCTGATGACAGCTTTACTTTGGATGGAAATTGAGAGCATAATGGACTTACCTTTTTACATGAAAAAAATCAAAAAAAATTCCGGCCTGTTTTTGCTAGTTCTGTTGGCTTTATCAATATTACCAACTAGAACACTTTTTGCTGGAAAGCTGATATATGAGGCTCATATTGGACAGGAAAGCTCGAAGCTGCAATTTGAGGGAGGGTTCCCCGGCGGACAATTGGGGAGTGCGCTGATTGCGGGAGACTTTAACCATGATGGATTCGATGATCTGGTGATGTCTAGTCCTTTGGCTTCAAGTAGTGGCAAAATCTGGAATGGTGCGGTGACTGTCCAGTTTGGGGGACAAGCGGGGACGATTGGGATTTTTGGGAGAGATTCAAATGAACAACTGGGAAGAGCTTTGACAGTAGGGGACTACAACCTGGATGGAATTGATGATTTAGCAATTGGTGCCCATCAAGCGACCAGTAATAAGGAGAAAAAAGGGCGAGTATATATAGTATATGGAAATGTGGATTTGGCGGAGAAGAATATTGATTTGGAGGTGGAGAAGGCCGGAATGGAGATTGGAGGTAAAAACACTGATGCGGGATTTGGGCTGACCTTATACAATGATGACATAAATAAAGATGGATTTGATGATTTATTGATTGGAGCTCCTTTTAATAGCTCAGGGGGCAATACCGGTATGCTGTACGGCTATTATGGCAGCAAGAACGGTTTAAGTGCCAAAAATGAACTGACTATTTATGGCGAACAACAAAATGAACGATTTTCCTCGGCAATCAGTAGTGGGGACTTGAATGGTGATGGAATAACTGATCTAATTGTCGGGGCATATAGAGCAGATACGAGTGGTCTCACCCAGGCGGGAAAGGTTTACATATATTGGGGTAGAAATAACCAATCAAATATTCTTTCTGAAGCGGATTTAGAGCTTCAGGGGGTAGCGGACGGTGGTTGGTTCGGTTATTCGATAGACAGCGGTGATATCGACAATGACGGCGTGGATGATTTGGCAATTAGTCAATTTCCTTTTTGGAGTGATCGCGGTAATGCAAAGGTGGCGATTATTAAAGGTTCAGCTGCATTATCTGAAAAGAAAGTAATTGTGACTGATGATCGCTATGACAACATCAGTATAAAGGCTGCTCCTCAAGGTCTAGTACTAGCGAGTAAATTGCATTTAGAGGACTTTGATAATGATGGTAACTTGGATATATTGCTTGGCGCGCCGGGGGCGGAGGTGGATAAAAGCGATCAGGAAGGTGATTTTTACCTGATTAAAAATAATGGGCTGTTAAAGGAAAATTATTATCTGGATCAAGGAGATTTTGAAACTGTGATTCATGGTGAAAATCGTGATGATTGGTTTGGGGATGAATTTACGACTCTGGATTACAATGGCGATGGCTATAAAGATTTGGCGGTGGCGGCGATTTATGCCGATAGTGAAAAAGGTGTGGACAATGGCAAGGTTTATTTGATTCCCGGGAATGGAGCAAAAATTGGGAAGCAAAAAGAACTGATAGAAAATGGTAATGGGGTTTCACGGGGGGCAGTGGTCAAGAGGATTGTAGAATACTTTGATTTGGAAAATTCGCGTAAAAGTGAATTGGATAATTGTCGTGAATATAGTGAATTCTGTCTGTTTAATTTTATTGCCTCTTCATCTTTTAATGACATTGTTGTTGGTGATAATTTGATTTTGTACCCTGATGTTTCACCGCAAGGGGAGTACTATCAGGCGATAAATATTGCGACGATGCTGGGCTTTGTAAATGGATTTGCCAATGAAACCGATAGTCCTTTTCGACCGGAGTTGGCGGTTACGAGGATTCAAGCTTTGAAAATGGTACTCAGTGCGGAAAACTTGGTCGCAGCTAAATATCGTTTTGAGCTGATTGGTGAATTGGGCTCATACGAGGCCTTGGCGGCGCAAAAAACTGCTTTTACGGATATCGATGCCGGACTGGATCATATGTGGTGGTATCCGCGTTATGTCAATTTTGCATTGGATAATGACTTGATTGATGGCGGAGATTTGTTTCGACCGGATGAATATATTACTGGTGCGGAGTTAGATAATTTGCTAGAAAGAGTGCATGAAAAAATTAAGTCATGAAGAGATTTCCGGGCGTAAGCCGGAGGTGAATGAAGTGAAAGCAAAAAAGCGCAATCCAATCTATGTTTTGTTGGATAATGTGCGGAGCCTGCATAATGTTGGAGCGATTTTTCGCAGTGCTGATGCGGTGCTAGTAGAGAAAATTTACCTATGTGGGATCACCGGTTGTCCACCGCGGAAGGAGATTAGTAAGACCGCTTTGGGGGCGGAAGAGATCGTGCCGTGGGAGTATTTTGATGAGGCAGAGGAGGCGATCTTGGCTTTGAAGGAGCAGGGAGTGAAGATTGTGGCAGTGGAGCTGGCGGAGGGATCGGTGAGTTATTTTGAGGCGGAGTATGATTTTCCGGTTTGTTTTGTTTTTGGTCATGAGGTGGAGGGGATTTCCGATGAAATAATGGAATTGGTGGATATGGCCGTGGACTTGCCGATGCTGGGACGGGCGAATTCTTTAAATGTGGCGACATGTTTTGGGGTAATAGTGTATGATGCGCTTGTGAAAATAATGAAGAAAGATGAAAAATAAAAAATTTAAAAAGCGCTTGGCGGTATTGGGCTTTGCCCTAATGGGAGCTCTGGGGCTGATTTGGTATTTTGTGATCGGGATTAGTGCCAATGAGCCGGGGGCTTTTTACAATAAAGGACATAATGCAATTTGGCTGGAGCATAAATGGGTGGGGGAGGCGCATAGTAGAGAGGAAATCGGGCAGTTGGTTAGTCGGCTTGAGCAGGCGGAAATTGATACGGCTTTTGTGCATGCCGGACCATTGGGAGCGGATGGGACTGTGGATCCATTATTGTATTCGTTTGCCCCGGCTTTTTTGGAGGTGGCAAGGGAGTTTGATCCGGAGATTCATTATCAGGCTTGGTTAGGCCAGAAAAGAGAGGTGATCAACCTCGATGATCCGGAGGTGCGACACAATGTCGCAAAGGCGGCGATGATTATGAGTCAATTGGTGGATTTTGATGGAGTGCATTTTGACATCGAACCGGTCTGGGATGAGGATTTGGCTTTTATTGAAACTTTGGCAGAGGCGCGGGAATTGATGCCCGAAGGAAAGGTGATTTCCGTCGCTCTGGCAGAGTTTATTCCCCAATCGGTAGTCTGGCTGACAAAGGAGACGAAAGACTTCCAAAACTACAATACCGAGGTGAATTATATGAATGTTTCCAAATATGCCGATCAAGTGGTGGCGATGATTTATGATACGGGGATTCAGAAGCCTTGGATTTATCGCAAGCTGGTGAGTGAGGAGACGATTTGGCTTAGTCGGCTTTTGCCGGAGGTGGAGCTTTTTGTCGGAATACCAAGCTATGAATCTTCGGAGGCGGAAACGATTGAGAATGGGGTGCTGGGAGTGGTCGATGGTTTGAATGATATTCGCAGCAAGGAGCAAAAATTTGCCGGTGTGGCGATTTATGCTTACTGGGAAACTGATGAGGCGGAGTGGCAGCAATATGAAGAAAACTGGCTAAAATAATATGTTGAAACTGGATTTTACCAATGAGGTGGGGGTGGATGTCGAGGAAGGGCTTTTTGTTGATTTAGTAGCGCGATTTGAAGAGGTGATGGGGGAGCGGGAGGGTCTGCTGGATTCTCGCTTCGCTCGATACTCTTCTTTATTGACCGCAACTGCCCACGGTCTGCTGGAGTTAATCTTGGTTGATGATGAGAAGATTGCGCAAATAAATGGCGATTATCGCGGGAAGGAAGGTCCGACGGACGTGATTTCTTTTGCTTATCTCGAGGCGGGGGAAGGGGAGATTGTGGGAGACATTTTTATTTCGGTCGATACGGCAAAGCGGCAGGCGGAGGAAAAAGGGCACTCGCTTGAGCGGGAACTGGCGATTTTGTTTGTGCACGGTTTATTGCACTGTTTTGGTTTTGATCACAACAATGATGAAGAAGAGGCGGAGATGGAGGGGTGGGCGGAGAAGGTTTTAGACTGATCCTGTCTGGAGCCAGACCATGGCACTTTTAAATGCTTCTTGGGGAAGGGTGCTGATTAGCTTGCCGTCACGGTAAAGTTCCAGGCTTGGACCCTCCTGGGGAAGGGTGCCAAAAGTTCCTGCAATGGATATTCGATGTTGTCCGGTCCACGGGCAATGACTACTGTAGAGCAAGAATAAGTAAGTTCCTTAAATTCTGGCTCTGTGTTTGCAGTGGGGATTGTCTGCTCTGCACTTAACTGCCTCAGGAATCTTTCAAGCCTTTCAAGCCCTAATTTGGAGTTAGAATCTTCATGTTTGTGAATATATGGGATGCCAGCACGGGATAATGATTCCCTTAACTCTCTGCTAATAAAATTGGCGAATAATACGACGTCGGATACTCCTGACCTGCGGGCCACCAAAAGGCTTTTTGCCGTTGTATCGTCAACTTCACAGCTTTGGCTACCGATGATGAGCAAGGTAGTATCATCATCACTGGAAGCTGTGACTAGGTCGGTGCTTATTTTATCATCGGCCAATCCGAGAACTTCTCTTACTAATTGAGCAATTTGATCACGATACACCCTTTCATCCTCGATGAGGTAAACACGTTCAATAGATCTTTCCATAGTTACTAAAAAATAGCCTTATCTATATCATAACTAGGCTATTTATCAATAGTATTGGCAGCCTTCCAGCGGAGTTTGGATGGAAAATTTCATGGTGAAAAGCGGCAAAACCCCCGACTTCCCAGGAAGCCTGCCCCCTGCTACACTGCAGGCATGAAAATTGGTATTGATTGCAGGATGTTTAGTACGAAGTTCACGGGGATTGGGCGTTATACCCATGAACTGGTGGAGCATATTTTGCAAATGAATCACAAATTGAAAGAGCCGCACCAGATCGTGCTATTTTTCAATCAGCCGGAATATGGGCTGTTTCGCAGTCTTTTTCCGATCAAAAAAGTACTGGTGGGGGCGAAGCATTATTCTTGGCGTGAGCAAACAAAGTTTTTGCGACTATTAAATAAAGAGCGCTGTGACGTGGTGCATTTCACCCATTTTAATGTGCCGCTCTTTTATCGCGGGGAATATACGGTCACTATTCATGACCTAATTTTATCACTGTTTCCGGGCAAGAAAATGACAAAATGGTACCATCGACTAGCCTATAACTGGACGATCAAAAATGCGGTGAAGAAGGCAAAAAAGGTGGTTGCAGTGTCGAAGCATACGAAAAAAGATATTATCGAACACTTTAAAATCCCCGAGGAAAAAATTGAGGTAATTTATAATGGGGTGAATCCGGAATTCAAAATGATTCAGGAGGTGGGGAAATTTGAGCATACCTTGAAAAAATATGGGATTCAATTGCCGTTTTTGCTTTATACCGGCGTATGGCGCAATCATAAAAATTTGCCGCGGATGATTCAGGCTGTGAAACTGGTGAGGGAGAGGGGGATTGATTTGCAATTGGTGATTACTGGGCGGCCGGATCCTCATTATCCCGAAGTGCAAGAGACGGTGGCGGAATGCGGTCTGGAGGAGGCGGTGATTTTTCCGGGACTAGTGAGCGAGAAGGAATTGATTTATCTATATAATGCGGCGATGATTTTTGTTTTTCCTTCCTTGTACGAAGGGTTTGGTTTGCCGCCGCTGGAAGCGATGAAGTGCGGGACGCCGGTAGTGGCCAGCAATGCCAGCTGTATTCCGGAAATTTGTGGGGAGTCGAATGCCTTGTTTTTTGATCCTTATCGGGAAGATGAGATGGCGGAGCAGATTATAAAATTATATGAAAATGTCGATTTGCAGGTGGAATTGGTGAAGAATGGAGTGGAGAGAGCGGGCGAATTTAGTTGGAAAAAAATGGCTGAGGAAACTTTTAAATTGATCTGCAATGTTTGAACCGTTCCAACATTTAGTAAAAAGAGCGGCTGGTCATTTTGGGGTATCCAAAGAAGTGGAGGCGGCACAGGTCTGCGAAATTTGTCGAAAAGTATTGCGGGAAATGATGGGCGAACATGAAAATTTAGTCAGCTTTATCTGGCCGGCCTACTTTCGTGATGGGGTTTTGATGGTCAATGTCAGTGATGCCACTTGGTCGCAAGAAGTGTTGATGCGCAGAGAAAAAATCGTGGCTGAAATCAACAAGCGCTATGAGAAAGAGATAGTGAAAACAATGCAAATGCAGATGGGCAGAAGGGAGTATTGAGAGGTTGATGCATTTTTTCTTGACAATGAAAGCTTATGGACTACAATAGCTCAGCATTTAGCATTTAAACCTAAGAACATTGCTGAAAATCAGATTAAGCCGTAGAGGTAAGAAAAGCCAACCAAGTTATAGCGTGGTTGTGCAGGAACATTCTGCTCCTGTAAAGAAAAAGTTTATCGAGGAGTTGGGGCACTATATGCCGGCAACTGCAGAAAAAACATTTACTGTTAATATTGACCGTGTAAATCACTGGTTATCTGTTGGGGCACAGCCTAGCGACGCCGTGGCAGTTCAATTGAGGAAAGCGGGACTTGATGGAATGGATAAATTTATCGCTCCAAGAAACAAACAACGTCGACCAACTAAAGAACCCGCTCCAGTAGAGGCAAAAGCGCCAGAGGCGCCGGTAGCTGCAGCTCCTGTGGTTGCGGAAGCTCCAGTTGAAGCGCCTGTTGAGGAAGTGAAAGAGGAAGTTGCGGAGGCTCCGGTGGAAGCTCCAGTGGAAGCTCCGGTGGAAGCTCCGGTGGAAGCGCCTGTCGAGGAAGCGAAAGAATAAACCTTTTTCATGCAGTACAACTGCATTCTCATTCCTACATTCCTAACCAAACAGTCATGACTGACGAAGTTAATCCAAATATTGATCGCGATTTTGTATTATATGTTGTAAGACAGATTGTTGATCATCCGGAAGAAGTGGAAGTTGAACGGACCTTGGACGAGATGGGTGTCCTGTTAACTCTAAAAGTTGCAAAGGAAGATATGGGCAAGATTATTGGTAAAAGTGGGCAAACTGCCAAGGCTTTACGGATATTGCTTCGTATTGTTGGCTCAAAAAATAATGCTCGTGTCAACTTGAAGATAGTTGAGCCGGGAGAAGATGAGTAGTATAAATAGATCGATAAATAAATAAAAATTTCACCATGGCGGGACTCAATGGTAGCGGAGGCAGTCAATCGATTGTCGAAGCGGCACAAAATTATCAGATATTGGAAATTATCAATCGTGGGTTGGCTTATGCCATTATCATCGCCGGTTTCTTATCGGTAGTTTTTATCTTTGTTGGTGGTATTTCTTTCATCCTTTCCGGTGGTCAGGAGGACAAAATTAAGTCGGCGGTCAGTACAATTCGTTACTCAATTATCGGATTGATTATTACGATTTTGGCGACGGTTATCATTGGCACGGTCGGTAAGGCAATGGGACTGGATATTATTCGCTACATCAACTTTGGGGATATCATTGATACTATTACCCAAATTACTCAGGAAGCGGATAGTGGAAATTCTCGGAGCTTGAATTAAGGCCTAGTCTTTACTAATCGATGAGAGGCCTTGGCGGATGATGTTTTTCCAGTCGTAGGGAAATTTGAAGGTTTCGGTTGCGCGGACAATTGAGGCGAAAATTGACCAAGGTTCGAGGGCTGAATAGATAAAACTGTTGCCCTGTTCGCTGTTGGGGTCGTAGTTTTGAACGTTGGACCTTTGGGAGCTGATTGGGATAGTGCCGTGCATAAGCAGCTCTTCGATGTCAGAGAAATTGAAGGTGAGAGCCATGTCGGCGGCCTCGATTGCTTTGCGGCGATTTTTTTCGCTGTAAGGGAGCTCGATGATATTGGCGGAGCGCTTTTTGGTCGTGTGACTGTCTGTGAGTAGGACGATTTGGAGGGTGTCGAGAGACTGGCAGCCTTTGAGCAGAGTATCGAGGGTTTTTTGTTCTTTGGCGTTTAATTCATCATCTAAAATCAAGGTGATGAGTGGAAGTTTGGAGTTGAAATGTAGAGCTTCGGTGAAGCTTTTTTTGGTTTCCTTTTTTGTGCGGATAAATTCCAGTAGGTCGTCTGGCATTTTTTTGTTTTTAGTTCTAGGCATTATACCCTATTATTCTTCTGAAGTCGACGCTGTAGAGCTTGACGATGTGTAGGATTATTCTCTAATTATATATGATGAAAAAGTTGATGCTAATAGATGGGAATGCGATTTTGCACAAAGCTTTTCATGCGATGCCGCCGTTTAAGACGCGGGAAGGGGAATTGGTCAATGCTGTTTATGGCTTTTCTTCTATGATTTTGGGCTTACTGAATCAACAACAGCCGGATTATATTGTGGCGACTTTTGATGTGAAGGGCGGGACTTTTCGTCATGTGGAATATGCAGAATACAAGGCTGGAAGAGCGAAAGCGCCGGAGGGATTGCATGAACAATTGCCGCGGATAAAGGAGGTTTTGGGCGCTTTTCGGATTCCGATATATGAAAAACAGGGCTTTGAGGCGGATGATTTGTTGGGGACTTTGACGCGGCAAGCGGAGAAGGAGGGCGATGTGATGACCTATATTGTCACCGGGGATCTGGATACTTTGCAGCTGGTGGGGGATAGGGTGCGGGTTTTGGCGATGCATCAGGGTTTTAGTCGACCGATTATTTTTGATCGGGCAGCGGTGTATGAGCGCTATGGGCTGTGGCCGGAGCAGATCGTCGATATGAAGGCTTTGCAGGGGGATAATTCCGATAATATCAAGGGGGTGCCGGGGATTGGGAAGAAAACGGCCTGTGAATTATTGCAAAAATATGAGCATTTGGAGGGGATTTATGAGCATTTGGAGGAACTGAAGGGCGCAGTACTGAGAAAGATGACAGAGGGGAAGGAGGACGCTTATTTGAGCCGAATGTTGGCGACGATTGTCTGTGATGTCGAGGGGATTGAGTTGGATTTGGAGGAATCGGTGGTGCATGACTATGATGAGGAGACTTTGGTGCGGATTTTTGAGGAATTGGAATTTCGGACTTTGTTGGGAAAGTTGGGGCGGTTTAACAAGGATTCGGCGGTGCGCAGGAGGGAAGGGGATGTGGCGCAGCAGAGTTTGTTTTGACAAAATTGATTTATTGTGTTTTAATAAGGTCTATTAAATATGCTTATGAATAAATTGGCGACAGCTGGATTGGTGATGGTCTTGAGTGGGGCGGGGTGTGGGGCGGTACAAAAAAGCACTGCGGAAGAACAGGCTTGTCGAGCGGCGGTGACAGCTTGTGACATTGCTACTGAGGATAAGAGCGGCGTGGACGTCAGAGAGTGGGATCATCGCTGTATTCAGGCACCGGATTCGCAAAAAGTAGCCGTAGTGATGATTGCGGAAGAATTTAGCCTAAGTTGTATTGCAGCACTTAGACCCTGTGGTGACGAGGCTATTTGTGCGAAGGCTGAGTAAAGTGGGCTGGAAAAATTCTGACACATTTTTTTGTTTGGGGCGTTATTAGTATTGTATGAAAAAACTTCTAGCAATATTGATGATGGTTTTTGTGGCGTCGCAGGGGGCGTTTGCGGCGGTTTTGAGCGATATTTCGGGTGACAGCCATGAGGAGGCAATCAATTATCTCTATCAACAGGGGATTATTTCGGGCTATCCCGATGGGAGTTTTCAGCCTTTGAAACCGGTGAATCGGGCAGAGTTGTTGAAGATTTTGGTGGGAGCGGCGGGGAAAAAACAGGTTAGTGGGAAGAATTGTTTTCCCGATGTGCGTGAGGAATGGTTTGCGCCTTATGTCTGTTATGCAAAGAGCCAGGGCTGGATTGCGGGCTATCCTGATGGCAGCTTTCAGCCGGGAAAGACGGTGAACAAAGCGGAGACGATGAAGATGGTGGTGAATATTTTGGACTTGGATTTGGCTAGTGGTCGAAGTGCTTATAGTGACGTGGAAGCGGGTTCTTGGTATGAGGGCTTTGTGAAATCGGCGGAGAATTTGAGAATTTTGGAAGAACCCGGGCCGCATTTTTATCCGGCTCTTTTGATGACGAGGGGGGCAATTAGTGGAATAATTTCAAATGCTATTCATTTGGATAAGGTTGCGAGCATTCCATCTCAAAGTGGTGGTGACGATGGCGGTGGTAGCAGTGGTTCGACTGGGCCTGCGGAAACCACTCCTGCGCAGACTGCGCCTAATGAAACTTTGGCGAGTAGTGATTTGGTGATTTGGGCAGAGGAAGGTGGCGAGAAGGTGACGCAGGATGAGTTGAGAGGTGGGGACAGCAATACGGTGTGGGACGGCGAGAAGGTGCGGATTTTTGGGGCGAAAAATGAGGTGGTAAATTTTAACCTGGTGTTGGAATCCCCGGGGACGAAAACTAGTAATATCAGTGTGGAATTTGCGCAGCTGAATGGGCCGGGAGGGGCTTCCATTGCGACGACGGGCAGTGATTTGTTTGACTGGACCAATCGCAACATTGAATTATTTTACATCAAATATTTGCAAATAAAGGGGGTGAGCGCTTTTCTCGGTGGGCAGTATGATCAGAGGCATTTGCCGGCGAAGATGCAGGCGGCGCATGATGCGATTGGGATTGCGACGGGAGACTGGGATAGCCGGGCGAATCATGACAAATATTATCCGGAGATTGCCGTACCTTTGGAATTGGAACAGGGCTTTGATATTCAAAAAAACCAGAATCAGAGTATCTGGGCGGATATCTATATTCCAAAAAACACGGTGGCGGGGATTTATAATGGGACGGTGTGGGTGAAAGAAAGCGGGGTGGCGGTGGCGGCGATAGCGGTGGAGCTGGAGGTTTATGATTTTACCCTGCCCGATGAGCCAAACTCCAAGTCGATGGTGGTGATCGGTGAGGCGAATATCAATGCGCGCTATCTGGGGATAGACTATCCGATTGAAGCGGCGCTGGTGACAAGAGAGGCGGAGATTCGGGATAATCATTTTCTCTTGGCTCATAGGCATAAGATTTCGCTGATTGATCCGTTTATGAATAAGGCGGAGGATCGTCCGACGGATAACTGGATTCCGCGTTTGACCGGGGCTTTGTTTACGGCAGCACATGGCTATGCTGGGCCGGGAGCGGGGATTGGGAATAATGTTTATGCGATTGGCTTGTATGGCAGCTGGTATTGGAAAGATCAGGGCGAGGCGGGGATGCAGGAGAATGCTGATAATTGGGAGAGTTGGTTTAGGGCGAATGCGCCGAGTGTGGAGCGCTTTGTTTATTTGATTGATGAGAGTAATGATTACGCGCAAATAGAAACCTGGGCTAGTTGGATTGAAAACAGTGCCGGGGTAGGGAAGGATCTTTTGTCTTTTGCAACCACTTGGTTTGGGACGGCAAAGGACCAGATTCCGAGCTTGGATATCGCGGCTTCGACCGGCTCGGTGGCGGTGACTAGTACGGCGCAGGCGGCGGCGGATTATTATAGTGGCAGGGCAGATAAGAGGTTATATATGTACAATGGCGGTAGGCCGGGGCAGGGCTCTTTTATGACTGATGATGATGGCGTGGCGTTGAGAGAATTAGCTTGGGGGCAGTACAAAAAAGCTGTGGATCGTTGGTTTTATTGGGAATCGACTTATTACAACAACTATCAGGCGGGATTGGGCAATACTAATGTCTTTAGGACGGCCCATACTTTTGGTGGGGATGACAGCTTTGATGCGGTGGATGGGCGTACGGGCTGGAATTATAGCAATGGCGATGGGGTGCTCTTTTATCCCGGGACAGATATGGTTTTTCCGCAAGAGTCTTATGGTTTGGAGGGGCCGATTGCCAGTTTGCGTTTGAAATATTGGCGTCGGGGGATTGAGGATGTGGATTACTTGGTAATGGCGGCGAAGAAAAATCCGGCAGCGGTGGCGGCAATTGTGGCGCGGATTGTACCGAAAGTTTTGTGGGAATATGGGGTGAGTGATGTCAATGATCCGACTTGGATTCGAACAGAAATTAGTTGGTCGGATGACCCGGATGTGTGGGAAGAGGCGAGGCGGGAGTTGGCGGAGATTATTGTGGGGGGTTAGAAGTTTTAATAAGATATCGTTGACATTTTTAAGAGGCTATGGTTTACTAGCCCCTCGCTTTTGTTAGCCCTTTCTGACCGAATAATAAATTTGAACAGCTGGGGTGAAATTTGCGGGATTTATAGAAATGCGATTGTAAGTCAAATTGTTTTCTAGTAATATCCCAAACACAACGAACAAATGCTTATGGCTAGATCAAAAGTTGTTGCCAGTATCGATATTGGTAACTCACGTATCAGGACTGTAGTGGGCCTACAAGAAGAGGGGTCTACGGTGGTAAACATCATTGGTGTGGGCATTGCGCCTTCTACCGGCCTTCGAAAAGGGGCGGTAATTGACGTGGAAGAAACAATCAATAGTCTTTCCAGTTCACTGGAAGACGCAGAGCGAATGGCGGGCGAACCGATCAACCATGTTTTTGTTGGTATTGGTGGAAATCACCTCACTTCGATCAACAGTAAAGGAGTGATTGCGATTTCGCATGGTTCAAATGAAATCTCGGAGGAAGACGTCGATCGAGTATTGGAAGCGGCGCAAGCGGTTACCTTGCCAAACAACAGTAGAATGCTGCGGATTATTCCAAAAACATTCACAGTTGATGAGCAGAAAGGCATCAAGTATCCGGTAGGAATGACCGGAATCCGAATGGAAGTGGAAACGCATATTGTGATTGGATTTGAGCCGATTATTAAAAATTTGGAAAAATGTGTTTTACAGTCCGGCGTAGATATTGACGATATTATTCCAACTTGTCTGGCTTCTCCGGAAGCGGTTTTATCCAAAAGACAAAAGGAGCTTGGAGTGGTGGTAGTAGATATCGGCTGTGGCGGTACGGCGGTTTCCGTCTATGAAGATGGCGCGACTCTGCATACGGCAATCGTTCCGGTTGGTGGCGAAAATGTTACTAACGACCTAGCAATTGGATTACGAACTTCGATTGATACAGCGGAAAAAATTAAGATTGAATACGGAACAATTATTCCGGAAGATGTGAATGATCGAGAAACTATCGATCTTTCTTTATTGAGCAAGGTAGATACGCACTTGGTTTCAAAGAAACAGGTAGCGGAAATTATTCAAGCGCGCTATCATGAAATATTTGTGATGGTGAAAGAAGAATTGGCAAGAATTCACCGTGACGGCATGTTGCCGGCGGGAGTGGTATTGACCGGAGCAGGATCAAAAATGCCTGGAACAGTGGAATTGGCGCGAGAGACTTTGAACTTACCGGCGCAGATTGGATTTCCGCAAAATTATGAAGGTGTAGTGGATAAAATTGACGATCCGGCATATGCCACAGCGATCGGACTATTACTTTGGGGATCAAGATTTGAAGGTCGCTCACATATGGGATTAAAGAATTTCAGTTGGAAGAAAAACTTTGATGGCGTGAAGAAATGGCTTAAAAACCTCGTTCCTTGAGGATGACAATTTCGAATTATCTTTCATATTGACAATCTGTCAACAAAGAGGTAATAATGACAACCTAATTTACAAACAATCCATCTAATACCAACGACTCATGAGTAAGCATGACGACACAGATCTTAGAAACCTATTTTCTGCACAACCAAGAAAAGATTTAAATAAAATCATTCCAAAACCAAGAACTATGGAAATCACGCCTGATGTGACTCCGGTTGCAAACATCAAAGTAATTGGTGTTGGTGGGGGTGGCGGAAACGCCGTAAACAGAATGATCAAGGCCGGTTTGAAAGGAATTGAGTTTATTGCAGTGAATACTGATGCTCAGGCTCTTTATCATAACGAGGCGGCGACAAAGATCAATATCGGTAAGGCAACTACTCGTGGTCTGGGAGCCGGTTCTGATCCAAATATTGGAAAACAGGCGGCGGAAGAGAGTTATGAAGATATTCGTGAAGCTTTAGATGGAAGTGATATGGTTTTTATTACTTGTGGTCTTGGTGGTGGTACCGGTACAGGTGCGGCGCCAGTGATTGCAAATGTTGCGAAAGAATTGGGAATTTTGACTGTGGCGGTAGTTACCCGTCCATTTGCATTTGAAGGACAAAGAAGAAAGAGTCAGGCCAGCGAAGGTCTGGAAAATTTGAAGAATAAGGTTGATACCTTGATTACAATTCCAAATGATAAGATCTTAGCGATTATCGACAAGAAAACTCCGCTGAACGATGCTTTTGCGGTTGTTGATGATGTTCTAAGACAAGGTGTCCAAGGAATTGCCGATCTGATCACAGTACACGGAATGATTAATGTGGATTTTGCGGATGTGAAAGCGGTGATGGAAAATGCCGGTTCTGCTTTGATGGGTATCGGTTACGGAACAGGTGAAAACAGAGCTTCCGAGGCGGCTAAGGCGGCAATCGAGAGCCCACTACTTGAACTATCGATCGATGGTGCGAAGGGTGTTCTATTCAATATTACTGGTGGTAACGACTTGAGTATGTTTGAAGTGGATGAGGCGGCTAAGGTGATTACCGAGGCAGCTGATCCGGAAGCAAATATTATCTTTGGTGCGGTTATCAACGATTCTTATACCGGTGAAATCAAGATCACGGTTGTGGCAACAGGATTCGATTATGCTCAGGGTGATAGCGGCTTGGTTCGTCCTCGTTCAGCCTTCAACCCAATCAGCAGCATGAATTCAATGAACTCAATGGGTTCATCAAGTTCTAATGATTCAATGCCGATCAAGCAAACTGATAATGAACTGGATATTCCGGCGTTCATTAGACAGAAGATGAACTAGATTTTGGAGTTGAGAAGAATGAAAAATTATACCGATCAATTAGGTAACAAACCTCTTACTCCGATTGAGCCACCGTCAGTTGAAGGGCGGATTGAATTGGCGGAAGCGGCGGTGGAGTTTTTGTATGAACTGGGACTTTGTGGCTGTCCGAATTATGAAGGGCTCACTCTTTATCTGGGGGCGGCGGTGAATGAATTGAACGTGGTGGAATTTCGAAATTTGTATATTGATCCTTTGGTCAAATTGGGTGTGATGGGAAGCGGTAGGATTTCCGACCAAATGGGCTTGCTGTTGCTGATTACGAAGCTGGCAAATGAGCCGGCCGGTTTACCACGGATTATAAACGTGGGGGCCTCGGTGGCAAGAGCGAAGGTCAGTGAATTTATGAGAAAAGGAAGTGAAAAAACTCTGAAGCCTAATACTGACGAGGTAGGGGAAACAGCGGTGCGTTCGCGTCTATTAATCCAGAAGGCGGCTGTTGTAGAAAAACCTAAAACAATGGTTTCTTATGATGTCTTGCAAAGATTTATCAATGAGGAGAATATTGATTTGACAGGATCGGGGTTATTGAAAAGTTGGTTCAGGACTTATCAAAATTTTTACAAGGACTATGGAGATGCAGAGCGCTGGTTTCCGAGTGAGGATAGCTTTCATTTTGCTGGTGATTTGGATGATTTGAGGGCGGCGGCAGCGTTTGGGCCGATGACACCGCTCTTTGTGGCTAGCCCTTATGGACTGAGCTTTAATGAGCAATTGTGTAACGCTTTGCATATTTTTGGCAATAAGGAGGTGCTTTTGGGTATCGATTCAAAACATATGTGGAAAGTGCCGGCATCTCAATCCTATCCCGGGGATTTCAGTGAAATAGTAGCACCAAAAATGGACAAAACGATGCCTAATTTTCGTATTTGTTTTATGCCCGCAAATTGCTTGTCTAGAACAGAAAATATAGGCCGAACAATGAATTTACAGGAATACTTGACCTTCATGGCTTATAACCTGATACAGAAGGGTCAGTATGTCGATGAAAACCTAAGAATATATCTTGCCGAGAAGACGCACAAGGGTGAAACTGTAAGTGTATTAAATAAAGGATCAGGGTCGCTTCTGCAAATAATGAGTATGCCGGATACTGCAAATATTATGAAATTATCGCGTAGTATTATCTAAAGCTTGTGAAGCAGGGATCACTATATTATCGCTTGGGGCTGGCACTTCTCTGGTTACGACGTTGCCAACATCGATCTCTTTCAAGACGGATTGGACAAAATCGCCAACGACGGGGACGAGTTGGATTTTGCTGAGAATGAAAACTAGGATTCCGACTAAAAGACTGGCGCCGAGGACGGTACCGAGTCCGAGCATTAGACCTTTGAGCAGAGAAAACCACATGAATTTCCAGGGGTTTTTGAAGACCTCCAGAAGCTCGGAGTTGCGGAGGCGCTGGACTTGTTTGGTGAGGATGGAGAGCTCGGAGATGAGGGTTTTTTCGACATGCGCCGGGACTGTTGTAGCTAGGGCTTTTTTAGTCTGAGGCTTTTTTGCGGCGGTTTTTTTCTTTTTTGTTTCTGCCATATTTGAGTTTATGATGGAGTACGTGAAAAATATTACCACAAAAACGGGCGATAAGGGAATGACCGGTTTGTATGCCGGGGGGAGGGTGCGGAAAGATGATGCTTTGATTGAGCTGTTGGGGGAGCTGGATGAGTTGCAGGCTTTTGTGGCTTGGGCAGGGCTGGGGGCTGATGGAGAGATTTTGACGCGGGTGGTGGATGATATTTATCGCTTGATGTCGGTGGTGGGGTTTCGGGGGGAGATTCCGGAGGGGATTAGGGATATTGGGGAGGAGGATTTGGCTTGGATGGAGGGGGAAATGGAGAAATTTAGTGAGAAAGTGGGGGATTTGCGGGAGTTTATCCGGCCGGGTGGAAGCGAACAGGCGGCGCGGCTGAATCTGGCGCGGACAGTTTGTCGGCGGGTGGAAAGGCGGTTTTTGATTGTCGATCATCAATGGGGCTTGAAGTATCTCAATCGGCTGTCGGATTTGTTGTTTGTGCTGGGGTATATTGAGGTTATTTAGTTGCAATAAATGGCGAGGGATGTTATAATTTAGGGATTACTTTAGTTTTAACCATAAAAAAATGTTTAGCGAAAGATTTATAATATTCCGAACTGAAAAACCCTATACTGGCACAGTATTGACAGGAGTGCAACAAAGAGTGGAAGCGGCAGTTAAGACGGCTGAGGCAGACATAAAAGCTGCTGATCCGGGACCATCGCTTACAGCACCAATGAGCGCTGAGGAACGGACAGAAAACAGATACCAGACTATTGAATTACTATTGAGAAAGGGAGGTCTAAAGCCAGGGAAAATATATGCTGATAATAAATTTCAACAGGAGATAGCAACTTTAGTTGGTGAGAAGGATAATAGCAATAATTGGAAAGAGAGGGCGGTTGCGTTGGTTGGTAAGATTAAAGAAAATTTTGTGCTTGATCCTCAATTGGTGGAGATTAAAGGGGAAGTGGCTAATTTGGAAAAAATGGCGGTGGGATTGAGGGAAGGGAGCTTCGTGGACTCTTTGGTTGGCAGTAGTCAGTTGAATTTTGTGAGTGAAGGTCTGAAAATTCTTGAGAAGCTGAATGGTGTAAATGAAACGACACTAAACAATGAGTTTTCAAGAAATGAACGTTCCAAGATGATGACAAATGTTAACGGGATGATGCATAGTCTTCAACTAGCGTCTATTTGGGAGGAAGCCGGTAAAAATGTAACTTCGGTGGAGGGATGGAAGGATATGATGGCATGTATGAAGTCTTATACTGAGGGAGTGGCGAAAGGTACTCTGTCAATGATTGATCCACGGACATATATAGCATTGGTGCAACTGGTCGGGATTGGTGTGGCGAAACTTTATTTAGGAGAAGATACTTGGGGTCAATTAAAGGAGAAAATCGAAGATGAGGGGGATAGATGGACTAGCTCAAATCCAACTCAGAAAGCCGAAATGCTTGGTACTTTTATGGGGGCAATAGTGGGAACTAAAGGTATATCGGTCGGAGTTTCTTCAGTGAAAGCTGCTGCAGGGGCCGAAGCTGGGGCGAGAATTGCCGCTGCTAAAGCTGCTGCAATGCAAGGAATCGGTATTGGAAGAGGCGCTGCAAGTGAGGTGGCAACGACAGCTAAGACAGTAGCGGAAGAAGTGACAGAGGCTGGTAAAAGATCCGCGGAAGAAGCCGGGAAGGTTGGTAGAAAAGCGGCGAAAAAAGCCGGGAAGGTTGGCGAAGAATCTGCATATAAGGCGCCTGAAGTAGTAATCACTCTAGATCTATTAAAGAAACAAAGTGCAGAACTGCTTGGGGTGACTGAAGGTGCCACTGAGGCTGAAATTAAATCTGCATTCAAGCGTTTGTCAAGACAATGGCATCCAGATATGCCTACCGGAGACCAGGTTGTGTTTCAAGAGCTGCAACGAGCTCGGGATATTTTACTTAATAGAGGCAAACCAGGGATAGAAAGCGCAATCGATAAAGCCGTACTGGCAAAAGTTCGTGCTGGGGCGGGGCCAGGAGTGACTGACGCGGCCACTGGAACGGCAGAAGCTGCTCAAAAGGTGAAAGGGGCGGGGGCTGAACCTTTAGCATTGGCGTTGGAGGCCGACACGAACGCAGCGGCAATTGCACTGAGTGATGGAACACTAAGTGAAGTGGCTGCAGAAGCTAGAGTGGCACTGCCTAAACCTTTGGGATTGATGTCGGATGCAAGAGAAGCGGCGGCTGCTTTAGGGTCGGATGCAGAAAAGGCACTTTTGGCTTTACCGGGTCCAGCGCAGGCGGAAGTCGCAGCTTTGGTCGAAAACCTAGCAAAAGTCTTAAGTTTACCAGGGGCTGATGCCGTACTTGCCCTAGAGGGTGCTGTTGCAAAATTGCCTACTAGTTTTCCATGGGGAAGGGCTTTGGCGGCCAGTGTGCTGCTGGGACTTGTGGCTAAGAAAATCGATGAAAACGCTGAACTTACAGGGGAACAAAAAACAGAATTAAAAGAAAAAATTGCAAAAATTGATCCGAAGAAGGGAGAGGCGGCGCCCTCTAAAGTAAGGCCTGTGCAAACTGAGATAGTAAATGGGGGAGTGATTAATGGAGTATTTAATAGTAAAAATTTCACACATTTAACTAGTGATGTGAATGCCCATCTTTCAGATCTCACAAAACTATCAGCCTTATTGAAAGACAAAGCCGTGACCGTTGCGACCAGAAGTGGCTCATTGTTAATGAGAAATGAGCATGGTGTCATAACTAATAATAAGGTTAGTAAAGGTACCGCGCTGACTTTGACCGGCAAGGTGTTGAAATTTAATTTAAAACAAGGCGCAGATAACGTCGAGATGTTGTATTTTGAATCTACAGACACTGCAGGTAATAAAGGTTATCTTGCAGGTGGATATTTGCAAGCTGGTGACGCATTACAAGCGGCCTTAACCCCTCCTACAAGTACTGTGGTGGCAGCTGGCTGATAGTGGAGCGGCGGTTTTTGATTGTGGAGCATGAATGGGGCTTGAAATACCTAAATAGGCTGTCGGATTTGTTGTTTGTGCTGGCATACTGTGCAAAAATGACGAAAAAGTACGAAAATCCGCTAAAGAAAGCTAAGTAGGATTTGTGCACTCTTAAGAGTGATAAATAAAACAAATTTCAAATATTGCAATATTAGGAGGGGAATAGCGAAAAGGTTTGCGAGACGGGTGGGACCTGTTAAAATCAGGCCATGGCGAAGATCAAAATCATTTACGGGTCCGGCGGGGGTAATACCGAGGTCGTTTGCGAAAAGGTGGAGCAAGTGCTGCGGGATTTGGGGCATGAGGTGAGTTTGTTGAAGGCGAAGGTGACGGAGCCGGAGGATATTGGTGAATCGGATTTATTGGTGTTTGCCAGCCCGACTTATGGGCATGGCTTGTTGGAGCAGTATATGGGGAAATTTATGGAAAAAATGAAGGATTTTGATTTGAAAGGGCGCCGGTGTGGGATTATTGGCTTGGGCGATCCGAAATATGATCAAGATTATCACATTGAATCGATAAAGATTCTGCATGATTTTTTGACGGAAAAAGGAGCGGAGATTTTTTATATGCCGCTGCGGATTTCGCGTTCGCCTTACCCTTTGCTAAACACCCATGCGGCACGTTGGGCGGAAAAGATTGATGAAAAGTTGAAATAGTTGTCCCCGGGGACGTTTTTGTTCACATAAGAACACCATTATGAAAAGATTTTGTTTGAAAATTACAGGAGAAAGTGGGGCGGGATTGCTGACGACCGGTGAGATTATTACCGAGGGCTTGCAGGCGATGGGCTACTATGTGGTGGCGGATCGGGAATATCCATCCTTGATTAAGGGCGGAGCCTCTTGTTTTATGATTAATGTCGATGATGAGCCGATTTTTGGTCTATGTCGGAATGTTGACGTGATGTTGTCGATTGATAAGCAAAGTATGGAGATTTATCATGGCGATTTGAAAGATGAGGGGGTGATGGTTTATGGCTATGAAAGGCCGTTGGGAGTGAAGGAGATTGTGACTTCTTTGGAGGCGCGGAAGGCGAAGGTGGTGCATCTGATGACGCGGCATATTGCGGAGGAAATGGGCGGCAATGTGTTGATGACGAATGTGGTGCTGGTGGGGATGTTGTGGAAGACTTTGGGGCTGCCTTATGCGGCGGTTGAAGCGGAAGTGAAGAAAAAATTTGCCAGTAAACCAAAACTTTTGGCACTGGATTTGAAATGTTTAAAAGCGGGATATGATGGCGTGGAGCCCTTGGTGGAAATGGCGAAGGTAACGGCGCATAAGAAGCGGAAATTGCTGGTCAATGGGCATCATGGGCTGGCTTTGGGAGCGATTCACTGTGGAGTGCGGGCTTATTATGCCTATCCGATGAGTCCGTCGAGTAATATTTTGACTTATATGGCGGAATGGGCTGATCAGACCGGGATGCTGGTAAAGCAAGTGGAGGATGAAATATCGGTGGCGAATATGGCTTTGGGGTCGATGTATATGGGGACACGGGCCCTGGCGGCGACTGCCGGTGGGGGGTTTGATTTGATGACGGAGACGTTTTCTTTGGCGGCGATCACGGAGACGCCCTTGGTAATAGTGGTGGCGCAGCGGCCGGGACCGGCGACGGGGCTACCGACTTGGACCGGGCAGGGGGATTTGAATTTGGCGGTGCATGCGGCACATGGGGAGTTTACGCGGCTAGTGGTAGCGATTTCCGATCCGAGTGATGCTTTTGAATTAGTACAGCATGCTTTTAATTATGCCGAGGAATTTCAGATTCCGGTGGTGATTTTGAGTGAAAAACAAGTGGGAGAAACTATTTGGACGACGGATGAATTTGAGCAGGGGAAGGTGCCGATCAGGCGTGGATTGGTGGAAAAGGCCGAGGGCTTGAAGCCAGAGGACCGTTATGAGATTACCGAAAGTGGAATTTCGCGGAGATGGCGGCCAGGATTGAGTGCTGATGCATATTATTGTGCCAATGGCGATGAGCACTGGCTGGATGGGACGGTGACCGAGGATGGCGAGCAGGCGAAGGCGATGTATGAGAAGCGGATACGGAAGGGGGTGGCCTTGGAGGCTGCTTTGCCGGAGCCGGAGGTGTTTGGGGCTAGTGAAGGGGCGCAGATTAGCTTTGTTGGTTGGGGATCGAGTAAGAGCGTGACGCTGGATGTTTTGAAAGAGTTGGAAGAGGCGGGAGTGAAGGCTAATTATCTGCATTATGCCTATGTTTGGCCCTTGAAAAAGGGGCGATTGATAGAGTTTATGAGTGCGAATGACAACGTGCATTTGATTGAAGGAAATCATAATGGGCAGTTGGGGAAATTGTTGGGGGTGTCCTTTCAGGGCCGGCTGTTGAAATGGGATGGACGGCAGTTTTATGTTGAGGAAGTGGTGGAGTATGCTAACAACAATTTATAATGGATAAAAAACTAGCCGATCAATTAGTAGAACACGCTGAGACGCTTCAAGAGTGGGAAACCGACCAGAAGATCACCTGGTGCTCGAATTGCGGTAATTACGGCATTCAGAATGCGCTGACGCGGGCGCTGGTGCTGGAAGGCTTTGCGCGGGAAGACTTTGTGATGGTTTTTGATGTTGGTTGTAACGGGAATGGGGCAGATAAGATTGATGCCTATACGATTCATGGCTTGCATGGGCGGGCGATTCCGCTGGCGGCGGGGGCTTGTTTGGCGAATAGTGGCGTAAAGGTGATCGCTTCCGGTGGTGATGGGGCGACAATGAGTGAAGGTGTGAACCATTTTGTGCATGGGATTCGCAATAATTTTCCGATGGTTTTTATTTGTCATAATAACGAGAATTATGGCCTTACTACCGGTCAGGCTTCAGCTTTGACGCGCTGTGGGGTGAAGATGAATGGGACGCCGGATGGGGTGGCAGTGCCGCCGATAAATATTTGTGATTTTGCTTTGAGCTTGTCGCCATCGTTTGTGGCGCGGGCATATAGTGGGGAGGTGGACCATATGACGGAGATTTTTCGCAAGGCTTTGCGGCATGATGGATTTGCTTTTGTGGAGGTGTTTCAGGCTTGTCCGACCTATAATCGAGCGACGCCGGATGATTGGTATCAGGAGCGGGTGAAATTTGTGGAGGATCTTCCGGATTACAACGCGCGGGATCTGTGGGCGGCGCGGAAGCTGGTGCAGGATCTGGACGAAGATATTTATGTTGGTTTGATATACGAAAATCCGGAGAGGAAGAGCTTTGTGGAGACCTTGAAGAGCCGGGAAGGCAAGAAGACGGTACTGGTAGATGAGGTGGGGTATGTGGATGTGAGCGGATTGATTTGACGTTTTTTTGATTTTGTTTTATAGTGTAGTCTCTTTATTGTGTAAAACATATGAGATTAGCTTTAAAAGATAGGCATGTTGACGACCCGAGAGTATTGGCGAAGAAGGGTAAGTGGTCGGGGGAGATGAAAGGATTGGTGGCTAAGGTTGCAAAACCGGATTGGCCGGCGGGGCTTTTTTCAAAGCTGTTAAACCAACTAGAACTGCAAGGTCAGAGAGATGAGATACGGGAATTGGTAAAAGCGGTATTATTGCGGGCGCTGGCGGAACTGAAGGGGCGAGAAGATTATCCAAATTGTATTCAAGGAGGAAAGAACTCGGAGATCATAAGCGCGGCGATTTTTGGGGCGCGGACTATTGAAGAAATCAATCCTGGAGATCAAGATTTGAGGACTGTTCTGGCGGAAATGAGTTTATTGGATTTATTTGTATTACGTGATGTGAGTGCGGAAAAAAACTATTTGAAATATTTAAAAATTGGTTTAGCGCTTGCTGATCAAGCTTTACCCTATAGCAAAGGGGCGGCGGGGAGGGAAAAAGAGCCATCTGGCTTGAAAAAAGAAGAGATCGCATTGGCTTTGCTGGATGATGTTTTGAAGCATATACGGGATGGAAGGATTGCAGTGAAGCCTCCTATGAAACTTGATGATGACGAAGCGGCATGGGATGAATATCGGGCAGGGGTTGATTTATCGGGGGTGGATGTTGCGGCGTTTTTGAGGGTTTTGAATCACTGTTCAAAGGAATTGATTGAGATAGTATTAAAAGCAGTGAAAGAGCATGATTTTTTGATGTTTTCGGATATTTTGGAGGAACTAACAGTGGGTGGTGGTGGACAATTTAGGCGAATATTGGCTACTAAATATGCGAAGCGATATTTTAGGCCTTTGCAGCCTAGTGTTGCTGAAACTAGAGTATTGGCAGAGATGGGACTGTTATTTTGATTATTGGAGGGGTTTGTGGTATAATGTGAGGAAATTTTAACAAAAATAAAAATGAAAACTTATATTTGGAAGGTTGCCTTGGCTGTGGTGCTTATTGGTGGTGTTGGTTATGCTTTGACGATGGGTGGTGGTGAGAGTGGGCAGGGGATGATTTTTAAAAAGAGTAATATGGTGAAGACCGTTAATATTGCTAGACCGGTAGTTACTAATCCGGTGGTGCCGGGGGTTAGTATGCAAACGATGGAAGCGGAAAGGGCAAGATTGGCGGGTCAGATGTGGATGGATACATCGGGATGTGACGGAAAGATTAGTGCGAAAATGGCAAATCTTCAAAACATTGAGCATGCATATAGTCAAATTTCCGCAATTATTTATCCAGGACGGGGAATGACAATGAATGATATGACTTTGGACAGCGCATATACTCTAAGAGATGCTGTAGATACAATCCGTTTAAATTACAGCCAAATGGATATGGCCGGAACTCATGACGGCTGGTGTGTAGGTTCACACGCTCTAATGGCCGGAATGATTGTACCAGCGATGAACGAAGGCCAACTGGATGAGGCATACCTTGACAGCCTTGTCACTTTTGCAAACCATCTAATCGAGTACCTACGCTAAATCTCAGTAAACAACTCACTTTTGGGGAATCGCACCTTCGGGCGTTGCGGTTCCTCTTTTCGTTTACCTAGGGAAAGCGTGACGACACTATGTATATGGGGCGGTAGGTTGAGGATCTCGTCAAATGCGACGGACTGAAAGCCTTCCATCGGGCAGGCGTCGATTTCGAGCTCGGCACAGGCAGCAAGGGCAAATCCAAGAGCGATGTAGGCTTGGCGGGCGGCCCAATCGAGTTTCTTTTCGTCATCCATTGATTCGGCGGCTTGGCGCATCATAGAGGTATATCCTTCCATTTTATCCATTGCCTCTTTGCTGCCGTTTGTTGCGACATTTATGTACTGATCGATGCGTTCATTGACGTCGGTGCGGGCGGCAAAGACCATAATATGTGACGCGTCTCCGTACTGGGCTTGATGCCAGCCGGCTTCTTTGAGCTTGGCTTTTGTTGCAGCGTCGCTGACAACGTATACGTGATATGGCTGAAGGCCGAAAGAGCTAGGGGCGAGACGGGTTGCTTCAAGGACTTTATCTAGTTTTTCAGGAGGGAGCTTATATGCGGGGTCAAAGTTCTTTTCCGCATGGCGCCAGCTGAGATGATCAATGAATGTCATAGTGATGGTGGTTAGGGGATATGGTTTATTGTATGCTTTTATAGGACTGTTGTTTAGATGATAGGGCTTGCGTGATTTTAAATTTGTTTTCTCCGTCGTTCCCGGGAAGAGAACCTTCTATTTTGTTTTTGGAAAGCCTAAAATTGCGATTTATTTACCATCGACACTGATTATTTTGAGGTTGCGAGTGAGGCCGCTGTTTTTGGCGCGCATAAGGGGTGAACCGGCGAAGGTTTGGAGGAATTGCTGGTCGGTTTTATTGATGGGGGCAGGGAGCTGGTCGCCGGCGATTTTTGGTGTCGAGAGCTCTTCATGGTGGTGCTGTTCTTGGCGGGCCATATTATGAGGGCAGACTTCCTGACAAATGTCGCATCCATAGATGCGTTTGGTTTCAGCGATTTTTTCGGCGAGGTGGGGAGGGATGCTGCCTTTGTTTTCGATCGTGAGGTAGGAGATACACAGGCGGGAGTCGATGACGCCGGGGGCGATTATGGCGCCGGTGGGGCAGGCGTCGATGCATTTGGTGCAGTTGCCGCAGACTTTGGCGGGGTTTTCGTGGTCTATGTTCCAGCGGTCATGCTTTGGCATGCTGTGGAGTGAGAGGGTGGTGATGATTTCGGCGAGGAAGACCCAGGATCCGTGGTCGCGGGTGATCAGGCAGGCGTTTTTGCCGATGATGCCGAGGCCGGCTTGTTCGGCGAGGGCACGTTCGAGGAGGGGGCCGGTGTCGACGTAGCGCTTGTGTTGATGGTCGGGGGCCTGTTCGTTGAGAAAGGCTTCCAGCTGCTTGAGTTTTTTGGTGATAATTTTGTGGTAGTCGCGACCATAGGCGTAGCGGGCGACGCGGCCGTGCTTAGCGGATAATGGGGCTTGGGGGCGATAGTAATTCATGGCGACGCATATTACACTCTTTGCGCCGGGGAGCAGCAAGCCGAGGTCGCGGCGCTGGGCAACTTTTTCCATGTAGTGCATTGTGCCTTGGTGGTTGTTTGCGAGCCAGGCGTTGAGAGATTTGAGGTAACGAGGGGCGATTGTGGCCGGGGAAAATCCGACGAGATCGAAGCCGAGTGATTTGGCGAATTCTTCTATTTGTTCTTTAAAATGCATATGGTTCAATAGGTGAGCGTCTTGTGCAACCTCTTTTTAAGCTAAATTCTTTGCAATGTCCAAAAAAAAGAATATCGTGCTTCTCTTAAAAAGAACAAAAATGGAGGAAAAATTACAAGCAGAATTTGAAAAAGCGAAGGCTTTGTTTACGAATGAACAGCGCTTTGTGATCATATCGCATCGGGGGCCGGATGGAGATGCGGTGGGTAGTAATTTGGCTTTGAGATTGGCTTTGGAGGCGATGGGCAAGGAGGTGATCAGCGCTTGTGTTGATCCGGTGCCGGCGGATAGTGCTTGGCTGAAACATGGGGAAACCTTTGTGGAGGATTTTGATTATGAGGAAGTGGATGTGGTGGTGGCGGTGGATTGTGCGGCACCGCAATTGATGGTTTTTCATGAGAGGAAACCGGAGATTATGAGTGGGCGGAAGCCCTTTGTTAATTTCGATCATCATATTACCAATGATGGCTTTGGGACGGCGAATATTGTCCAGCCGGAGGCTTGTTCGACGGCGATTATTCTGTTTGATTTTTTCAAATATTGCGGCTGGTCAATAAATCGTGATATTGCGACCTGTTTGTTGCATGGCATATACTTTGATACTGGAGGAATGATGCATAGTAATACGACGGCGGGAGTGTTTAATGTGGCCGGTGATTTGATGGGAATGGGGGCGGACTTGCGCAAGATTTCCAAAGAACTTTTTCATACAACTGAGGTAAATAAGCTGCGTTTGTGGGGTCGCATATTAGAGCGGGCCTATGTCAATAATGATGGTGTGACGGTGTCGGCGGTAAATGCGGAGGATTATCGGGTGACGGGAGCGAGCTCGCGGGATACCGGGGGGGCGATTGACTATTTGAATGCGGTGCCGGATGCGCAGTATTGCGTGCTGTTGACTGAAGATCCGGAAAAGGGGATTGTGAAGGGTTCGATGCGCACGCAGCGGGAGGATGTAAACTTGTCAGAAATTGCTGGGCAATGGGGTGGAGGAGGTCATCCGAAGGCAAGTGGCTTTGGCTTGAATGGTACTTTGAAGCCGGTGATGAGTTGGGAAATAGAAGGGGAGGATCACCACCAAGGCGGGACAAGTGGGGTGCGGTTTTAGACCGAATTGACGTAATAGAATTGATTGTGATAGATTGACTTCCTTTAATTAATTGTTATGGACGATACAGATAGATTGGGAGCAAAGTTTGATGAAATGGCAGGAAAAATTGCGATGGATTGTTGCGTAGGACCAGATGAAATGCGTGAAAATTTATAGGAAATTGTCGGTGTGATAGCGATTTTAAGGCATCAGTTTGCAGATATTGAGCTCGATTGGCTACTGAACGAATTGAATGAATTGAGCGGGGATAGCCTACCAAGTCGGTTACAAGATTTTTTAAGAGTTAAATTATTTGCACTGTTTTGTGACGTAAAGGGAGTAAGGCTGCCAGATGAGGTGATCATAAGCAGCGTGGCGAAAACTAAGATGATTGCGAATACGGCCGTGAGACATGTGGAGGACTCTACAATGCCGCAATCAATTGGATTGCTAAACGGTCTGGAAGTCGATGCTGTGTTTGATGGTAGGGAAATTTCCGGTGGTGCAGCAAGGTTCCGAGCAATTTGATCCGAATACACCTCCAAATGACAAGCTTGATTACGCAGTTTTTGCAATAAAATACTTTAAAGATAAGGTTGATGTTGAAATCTGGAAAGAAGTTTTAGATTGTCTGTTAGAAGACCCTAAGCTTACTAGAGCAGTCAAAACTCCACTTACGAGATTTGGTTCTGTTGAAATGCAAAAAATCCCTTGGAAGGCTGATTTAGATCGAGGATCCGGTTTGAGATTGGGCAGCATTAAACCCTGGGGCAAGAACGGGCCGAGTTTAAAAGAATTGTTGGGATATTGAGGATTGGGTGTTGGTGGTTGAAGTGATTTAAATATGTTGGTAGAGTGGGGGCATATTAATCATGCTATTTATGGCTAAAATCAATTTTGGCGGCGTGGAAGAAACCGTTGTCACGAGAGAAGAATTTCCGGTGGAGAAAGCGCGAACTGTGCTAGAAAATGAAGTGGTGGCGGTATTGGGATATGGGGTGCAAGGTCCGAGTCAGGCAATGAATATGCGCGACAACGGGATCAAGGTGATTGTCGGGCAGCGGGAAAATTCGAAGTCTTGGGATAAGGCGGTAAATGATGGTTGGGTGCCGGGAGAGACTTTGTTTCCGCTGGAGGAAGCGGCGGAACGCGGGACGGTATTGATGTATTTGCTATCGGATGCTGGGCAAAAAGCTTTGTGGCCGATGGTAAAATCGCATTTATCCCCGGGGAAAACTTTGTACTTTTCACATGGCTTTTCAATTACCTACAAAGATCAGACTGGTGTAATTCCACCAGAAGGAGTGGATGTGGTTTTGGCGGCACCAAAGGGTTCGGGCTTGTCTGTACGACGAAATTTCCTTGATGGTAGCGGGATAAACAGCTCTTATGCGGTGTTTCAAGATGCTAGCGGACAGGCGGAAGAGAAAGCTTTGGCCTTGGGGATAGCTTTGGGATCAGGATTTTTGTTTCCAACAACATTTGAAAAAGAAGTTTACAGCGATTTGACCGGAGAGCGCGGGGTTTTGATGGGAGCTTTGGCGGGGATTATGGAAGCACAATACAATGAGTTGCGAAAACACGGACATTTGCCGAGCGAGGCTTTTAATGAAACTGTCGAGGAACTGACCCAGAGTTTGATTCGTCTGGTAGCGGAAAATGGGATGGACTGGATGTATGCAAATTGTTCAACAACAGCACAACGCGGAGCCTTGGACTGGAAAGGAAAGTTTCGTGATGCGGTGGCGCCGGTTTTCAGCGATCTTTATGAAAAAGTGGCAAATGGTACAGAGGCGGGAATCACGCTTGAGCGCAACAGCCAGCCGGATTATCGTGAAAAATTGCAGGTGGAATTGGATGAGATTGCCAATTCGGAAATGTGGCAAGCCGGCAAGGAGGTGCGAAAATTAAGGCCGGAAAATTGGAAGGCATGAAAATCAGAAAAAGGCCCACGATTGTGGGCCTTTTCTTGATTTTGAGGAATCAGTCTACAAATTTCCTACTTGTGAAAACCACTTAGATGCGGCAGTTCTGGTAAGATAATCATTAGGTCTAAAAGCATAGCCGATCGGAGTTTCAGTACTGAAAATACTAAGAGCGCCTAGTTTATTAACCGTCTCGAAATACCATGCACCTTCAATAACGTTATCCTTGTAAAGCCCTGGAAGGGGACAGTCGTATTGAACATTGAAAGCTCTTTCAATCATCCTGGCACCTTCGGCACGAAAAACATTGCGTTGTGGACCGAAACTACCATCGGCATAACCACCAACAATACCTTGATCAAACAAGGCACAGATATAACCACTGTCCTCAAATTCCACATCCCGATACTCATCACAAGGAGCGGGGGCAATGTGGGCAGCAATTGCCAAACTTTTGGCAAATTCAGCACGGGAAATGCTGGGATCACTACTGAAGACCAATCGACCTTGAAGTGAACTAGTGCTGGGCGCTAGAAACGCGATAACGACAACAGCGAAAGCAGCCAGACCGCCTACAATAATTTTGTTTTGTTTTTTCATTTATTTTGGTTAATGATAATATGCTTATTATAACATAGTCTTGACTTTTTAGCAAGGTATGACCTTTTCTTTATTTGCAAATTAGCAAAGTTTTGGGCAAAATAAGGGAGCTGTAACTAATTATTATGGAAAATCTAGAAGACATATGTGGACAGGGTCTCCAAAGCTTAATTGAGGAGTTTTTGGCTGTCTTGCCGGAACTTTCAAAAAAAGATATTGAAAGAATCTGCGGGGATAGGTGTATGCCACGGTCGATCATTGCTTATTGGGTACAGATTCAAAATGAGATGGGGCGAGCTTATCTGATGAACTATTTGGAAATGACACTGTTGGCAAAGCCGGGGCGGGGGATCGGAATACGGGTTTTGGGTGCGGTGAGGCAAGTATTAATGTGGGGGGCGTAAAAGTGTCCATTGGATTCTCGCTCCGCTCGAAACTTCTAAGATTGACTGCGACTGCGCGCTGTCTGGGGGACGTTTTGGCATCATCCTAAAAAGGAATCCAGTCGGATGGTAAAAATGAGCCGGATCTCCCTCTTGACCTATACCGACTTCTCTCTTAATATCTCCCCAGAGATGCTTACACCAACCAAAACAGTCAAGAAACCTTTCAAAAAAATCAAGAAGGTTTTGGTATTGGGGAGTGGGGCGTTGAAGATTGGGGAGGCCGGGGAGTTTGACTATTCCGGTTCGCAGGCGATAAAAGCGTTGAAGGAGGAGGGGATTGAGTCGGTTTTGGTAAATCCGAATATTGCGACGATTCAGACTTCGGAAGGCTTGGCGGACAAGGTTTATTTCTTGCTGGTGAATGCTTATTTTGTGGAAAAAGTGATTCAACAGGAAAAACCGGACGGGATTTTCCTCAGTTTCGGTGGACAGACGGCGTTGAATTGTGGTGTGGATTTATTTGAAAAAGGGATTTTGGAAAAATATAATGTGCAAGTGCTGGGGACGCCGGTGGAAGCGATTCAGAAAACGGAAGATCGGGAATTATTCAATCAAGAACTGACAAAAATCGGCGTGAATATGCCGATGAGTATTGCCTGTACAACCAAGGCTCAGGGAATGATAGCATCGAAGGAAATTGGCTTTCCGCTCATTATTCGGGCGGCTTTTGCGCTGGGGGGAAAGGGGTCGGGCTTTGCATATAATGAGGCGGAATTGGCCGAGATGTTGGATACGGCGTTTGCCTACAGTCCGCAGGTTTTGGTGGAGGAAAATTTGAAAGGGTGGAAAGAGGTGGAGTACGAGGTGGTGCGAGATGCGGCGGACAATTGTATCACGGTTTGTAACATGGAGAATTTTGATCCGCTGGGGATTCATACCGGAGAATCGATTGTGGTGGCGCCTTCACAGACTTTGACCAATAGGGAATATCATAAATTGAGACAGATCGGGATCAAGGTGATTCGTCATCTGGGGATTGTGGGAGAATGTAATATCCAATATGCGCTAGATCCTCAGTCTGAGGATTATCGAGTGATTGAGGTAAATGCCAGACTGAGCCGTTCTTCAGCTTTGGCCTC